>Ga0315288_10001960_pt1 | contig 26693 bp, 22 predicted proteins | sample YL17G11_20_MG_FD_203454 | JGI IMG/M metagenome (GOLD analysis project Ga0315288, IMG submission 203454) | Sediment microbial communities from Yellowstone Lake, YNP, Wyoming, USA - YL17G11_20 | ecosystem: Environmental > Aquatic > Freshwater > Lake > Sediment | place: USA: Wyoming | collected... | reverse complement strand
GGAGCAGTTCATCCTGGACCTCGAGCGCGAGGCCTTCATCGAACTCTGCCGCGAGGAGAAGTCGCGCGAGCGGATGCAGTACATGGTGCTGAACAACAAACCCCTGCGGAACTGAGGAGGTGTGACCGTGCGTGAAGCTGTGATCGTGTCCGGAGTCCGGACCGCGGTTGGCAAGGCCCCGCGAGGGACTCTCCGGCAGACCCGTCCCGAGGACATGGTGGCCGTCGTCATCAAGGAGGCGGTGGCCAGGGCGAAGGGTCTTGACCCGAAGGAGATCGAGGATGTCGTGATCGGTTGCGCCTTTCCCGAAGGCGAGCAGGGCATGAACGTCGCCAGGGTCGCCCTCCTGCGGGCGGGCCTGCCGATCGAAGTCTCGGGCCAGACCGTCAACCGCTTCTGCTCTTCGGGCCTTCAGGCCATCGCCATCGCCGCCCAGTCCATCATGTGCGGCTGGGGCGAGGTGATGGTGGCCGGCGGCATGGAGAGCATGAGCGTGGTGCCCATGGGCGGCAACAAGATGGCGCCAAACCCGTACCTGGTCGAGAACATGCCCGAGATCTACATGGGCATGGGCCTCACGGCCGAAGAGGTCGCCGAGAAGTATTCCGTCAGCCGCGAGGACCAGGACAGGTTCGCCGTGGCGAGCCACCAGAAGGCGGCGGCGGCCATCAAGGAAGGCAGGTTCAAGGGGGAGATCGCGCCCCTGAACGTGTCGCTCAAGGAGATGGGCCCGGACGGCAAGGTGGCCAAGAAGGACATCGTCTTCGACACGGACGAAGGTGTGCGGGCCGACACGAGTCTTGAGGCCCTGGCCAAGCTGAGGCCGGCCTTCAAGCAGGGGGGTAGCGTGACCGCCGGCAATTCCTCGCAGACCAGCGACGCGGCCGCGGCCGTCGTCGTCATGGAGGCGGGGAAGGCGGCCAAGCTTGGCCTCTTGCCCCTCGCCGTGTTCAGAGCCTTCGCCGTCGGCGGAGTCGGCCCGGAGGTCATGGGCATCGGCCCCGTCGAGGCGATTCCGAAGGCCTTGAAGTACGCGGGGCTGAAGCTCGCGGACATCGACCTCTTCGAACTCAACGAGGCGTTCGCCGCCCAATCGTTGGCCGTGATCAAGACCCTCGGCATCGACTCGGCGAAGGTCAACGTGAACGGTGGGGCCGTCGCCCTCGGGCACCCGCTCGGGTGCACAGGCGCCAAGCTCACCGTGACCCTACTCAGTGAGATGGCCCGCCGCAAGGTCCGCTACGGCATCGTCACCATGTGCATCGGTGGCGGCATGGGCGCGGCCGGCGTGTTCGAGAGGGCGGGGTAGGAGAACCGCGGGCGGCGGTGAATGCCCGGGGGCAAGGGAAGACCCGGGGCGTCCGGCGCCCTAAAGGTGAAATCTAGGCAGTAACCGGCGGTGGCTGCGGGGGGGTCGCTCCGCGGCCATCGCTTCATTTCCCGGAGCCGTTCTTGCGGGCCCATTCGTTGGTCTGAGTCAACTCGAAGCCCAGCCGGTAGTACATCCCCCGGGCCGGTTCGTTGTCGGAGACCACGGAGGTCCGGGGGGAGGGGTACCCCCTCTCAAGAAGGAGGTTCATGCCGAACTCGGTGAGGGCCTTGCCGTAGCCCTGGCCCTGGTGGGCCGGGTCCACGCCCACCTCGTCGATGAAGTCCCCTTCGACGCCGCCCACGCCGACCAGAGTCTCCCCGCCTGCGGACCCCAGCTCGAAGGCCAAGAAGATGTCGTTCCTAACCGAGAGGAAGTAGGCGCGCCGCTCGGGATTGTCGTTCGTCTCAAAGACGTTGTGCGGCCGGAAGTCCTTGCCCCGGCGCATGGGTTCGAAGGCGTCGCCGACGATGCGGATGTACCTTTCGAAGTAGCGGTCGTCGTAGGGGCGGATCTCCAGGTGGGTCCCCGCGCCGGCGGCTGGCCGCGCTCCCGCTCCGGCGGGCGGCCGCGCGCGATCGCCGGGTCCCCGGCGCCCCCCATGGTAGACCAGCTCATCCATCGAGTACCAGACCTCAAAGCCGCGCCTAGCGTAGAAGGCCTGGGCGACGTTCGGCCCGCCGGCAGGCGTAGGGCCATCCGCCCGGTACCGCGCCGTGACCCGCCCCGGCCCCTGGAGGCGAGCCATCCCGGCCTCATACAGGCGGCGCCCGAGGCCTTGACGCCGGAAGCCCGGGTCGACGTAGACGCGCAGGTCGAACTCCCGCGGCGCCTCCTCCCGGGTGCCGACGAAGCCCTTCATCCGGCCGTCTTCCTCGCCCACCAGGACGTGGTAGGCCCCGATGGCCCTCCTGACGGCCTCCTCGGGCGTGTGGTCACCGGCCCGCAGCATCCGGACCAAGGTCTCGATGTCGTCTGGGCGGAGGTCGCGGAGCATCGGGTCACCCCCCATCATAGTCTCACCGTCGGGGTCGAAAGCAAACGCGGGCCGCACTTGCCCCGGCCTCGCGGTTCTAGTAGGCTGGTGGGCAGGCTGGAGGTGCGTATGGATGTCGGTCCTTCTTTGGCTCGTGGCGGGCTATCTTCTCGGTTCATTTCCCTCGGGCTACCTGGCTTCCCGGTTCTTCGGCCGGCGGGACATCCGCGAGGTCGGCTCGGGCAATGTCGGCGGGTTGAACGCTTTCCGCAACGTGGGTCCGGTGGCCGGGCTCCTGACCGGGATCTTCGACGTTGGTAAGGGCGCCCTGGCCGTGTGGCTCGCCCTTCGCTACGGTGGCGTCGGGGGGGCGCCTCTCGCGGCCATGGTCGGGGCCGTCGTGGGGCACAACTGGATGCTCTTCCTCGGCTTTCGGGGCGGCAAGGGTCTGGGAACGACGCTCGGCGCCTTCCTTGCCCTTGAACCGCTCCTCGCCCTGGTGTTCCTGGGTCTTATCGGGGTTGGCGCCTTGCTCACGCGCGACACCAACGTGGGGGCCGGCTTGGCTGGCCTCGCCCAGCCCGTAGCGCTCGGCGTGGCCTCGGCGTGGGACCCGGCCTGGGTTGTCGCGGGTGTGGGTCTCGCCGTGGCCATCGCCGTCAGGCACGCCCCCGACTTCGGCGCCCACCGCGCCGGTCGCCGGCGGATGGTTTAGGGGGTCCGATTATGGGTGGTGGTCTGGCGCACGTCGTCCTGGGGGGCCGGGAGAAGAGAGTCCGCGGAGGTCATCCCTGGGTCTTCGCGACCGAGGTCGCCGACATACGCGGCGTCTACGAGCCGGGAGACACCGTGGACGTGGTGACCAGCCGCGGTGGCTTCATCGGGCGGGGCTACATCAACCCGGCGTCGCAGATCATCGTTCGACTGCTCACCCGGCGCCCGGATGAGGGCATAGACGAGGCGTTCTACCGGTCCCGCGTGCGCGAGGCGGTCCTCTACCGCCACGACCTGTTCGCGGTCCCGCCGGCGGCGCCTACCGCGCCGGGTATGCCGGGGACGCCAGGCGCGCCGGTCGCGCCGCGGCTCCCGGCCGACATCAGCCGCCGGGCCTTCCGCCTCGTTTTCGCCGAGGCCGACCAGCTCCCGGCCTTTGTCGTGGACTACTTCGCCGGCGTCCTCGTCTTTCAGGCCCTCGCCCTGGGCGTGGACCGCGTCAAGGACCTTCTCGTCCGCCTCGCGCGGGAAGAGGCCGCGGCGGCAGGGTTTCCGGTCCTGGGGGTCTATGAGCGCGACGACGCCCCGGTCCGGACTCTAGAGGGGCTGCCCCTCACCTCAGGCCCCTTCTGGGGGCAGCCTCCCGACCGGGTGACGATCCTGGAGAACGATGTCCTGATGGTCGTGGATGTCGCCCGGGGCCAGAAAACAGGGTACTTCCTCGACCAAAGGGAGAACCGGGCGGCGCTGGGGCCCTACGTGAGGGCAGCCGCGGGAGCGGGCGGCGGCGCCCGGGTCCTCGACTGCTTCTGCTACACCGGTGGTTTCGCGCTGGCCGCCGCGGCCGGCGGCGCGGCCGAGGTTCTCGGGGTCGACTCCTCGGCCGAGGCTCTCGCCCTCGCGGCCGAGAGCGCCAGGCTGAACGGGCACGACCCGGCCTCGGAGGCCGGCGGCGTCGCCGAACCGTCCGGCGGGGCGGCTGTCTCCTTCGTGGAGGCCAATGTCTTCGGCTTCCTTCGACAAGCCGAGGCCGAGGGCCGCAGTTGGGACGTCATCATCCTCGACCCGCCGGCCTTCGCTAAGAACCGAGCGGCTCTGCCCGGCGCCCTGCGCGGGTACAAGGAGATCAACCTCCGAGCGCTCAAGCTCCTGCCGCCCGGAGGGTACCTCGTTACGTCATCCTGTTCCCATCACGTCTCGGAGGACGCGTTCCGTGAGATGCTGGCCTCGGCCGCGGCCGACACCCGGCGACGCGTCCGGGTGGTCGAGGTCCGCTCGCAGGCCAGGGACCACCCGACTCTCCCCGCCGCGCCCGAGACGCGCTACCTCAAGTTCTTTGTCCTGCGCGTAGAGTAGCCGCGAGGCCTCCCAAATGAAGCTGGTAGCCTAGGGTCGAGGCGATGACCCGCCCGCAACCGAACCGAGGCAGGAGTACCCCTATCCCGGCGCAAATACCTTGGCTGCCCAGGCCTAGGCGTTGTTGGGGCCTGCCTGCCGCCGCCGGCCAGGGCGCCTCGTGGTCAGAGGGGAGACATGCCCGATGAAGACTTCCTGGAAGCCCACCCGCAAGGCCGCCATCAGGACCGTTGCCGTCCTGGGAGTGGCGGCTATCGCTTTCGTGGCCGTGTTCTCTTTCCGGGCTTGTCAGCCGGGGGCGCCCCTGTCCGAGGGACGCGCCTTCGCCGCGACCTTGGAGCCCGCCGAGGCCGACGCCACAGGTGTGGCCCCGGATTCGTCCTTCACCCTTTCCCTGGAGCAGCCGGTGTCTCTGTCGGCCATCCGGTCCACCCTCACCGTCGAACCGCCCGTGGAAGTAGCGGTCAAGGCCGCGGACAAGAGCGGTAAGGTCTACAGCGTGACTCCGGAGCGGTCCCTCGAGCCCGATCGGGTCTACCGCTTCTCCCTGGCCCTGGCCGGCCCGGAGGAGCCCGGGTTCAGTTGGGCCTTCCAGGTCAAGAGCGCGTTCCGGGTGACGAGGGTCCTTCCGGGGAACACGTCCAGCGGTGTGCCCCTGAACTCGGCCATCGAGATCGAGTTCAGCCATGAGGGCGCCGCCGATCCGGTCGGTTTCTTCAGCCTCGCGCCTTTCGTCCCCGGCGCCTGGGAGAGGCACCGCCGCACCCTGGTCTACGTTCCCCGGGTGGCTCTCCAGCCGGAGACCCTTTACACTTGCACGGTGAAGAAAGGCCTCGGCTTGGAGGGTAGTCCCGAGGCCCTGGCCGAGGACTATGTGTTCTCCTTTGAGACCGTCGAGGCGGCCCGCGGGGCCGTCGGCCCGGGCTTCCACTTCTGGGTGGAGGGCGGGCTCGTTTCCGCCTTCGCACCGACCGAACCCCCCTTCTTTACCGTGGGGTACGGTCACTACGGGCAGGACGACGCTCCTTTGCCCAAGATTGCCGTGGTGGTCTACCGGTACCGCGACGCCGCCCAGTTCGTGGCCGGCCTCCAGGAGCGGGAGAAAGTCCCCTTCTGGGCCTATCTGACCCGGCAGAACTGGAAGCCGACCACAGTCGGGCTTGACCGTGTCGTCGAGGTCGAACTACAGCCGCAGCAGGTGGACTACCAGAGCTACCTGGCCCTGCCCGAAACGTTGCCGGTCGGGTACTACCTGGTCTCCTTCAAGCTGGCGCCCTACGAGGTCTACGCCTGGACGCAAATCACCGACCTGTCAAGTTACCTTGTCGAGGCTGACAACGACACGGTTGTCTGGTTCAACAGCCTGGCCTCCGGCAAGCCCGTGCGCGACGTGGCCGTCCGGTCCCTGTCCGGGGGGGCGCCCCTGGGCACGTCCGGACCTGACGGCGTCGCCAGGTTCGCGACTCCCGCCGAGGCCATCACCCACGACGCGAGCCGGCCGGCCTCCGGGCCGGTGCCTCCGTACTACATCCTCGGCCAGGCCCCGGACGACTCGGAGGCGATCCTCGACCTCTCGCCCATGTGGAACCCCTACGACGCCGAGTGGCGGAAGGCCGACAACTACTGGAGCTATCTCTACACGGACCGCCCGCTCTACCTGCCGAACGACGAGGTCCGTTTCTGGGGCGTCGTCCAGCCGCGGGAGGGCGGTCAGGAGGTCACCCGGGTCCGGCTCGAACTGCGCTCCGGCTACTCGTGCTGGGAAGGCCCGTTCGGGCCGGGCGGTGGAGGCTCCGACAGCGACGCCACGCTCATCCTGGCCAAGGAGGTCGAGGTGAGGCGCAGCACTTTCGACGGCCGTCTGACCTTGCCGAACCTCAGGCCGGACTACTACTACGTCCAGCTCATCGTCGACGGGGTGGTCCTGACGACCCAGGGCCTGAACGTGGCCACCTACACCAAGCCCGCCTACCGCCTCGACCTGGTCACGAACAAGCAGGCCGTCTTCGCCGGCGAGAAGATGGAGTTCGGCGTCACGGCGGCCTTCTTCGAAGGCACTCCGGCCTCCGAATTGAGGTTGACCTACGTTCTGAACGGCGTCGTGACCGAGTCGGGGACGTTGCTGACCGACGTCTCCGGCCGGGCCGGCCTGACGCGGACCGCTCAGGGCGGGTCCGACCCGTTCATCCTGGAGAGCTCCTGCTACCTTCAGCTCTACGCCGAGCTTCCGGAATCGGGGCGGATCTACACCGCCACCTCGGTGCGGGTGTTCGAGAAGAACGTCTGCCTGAGGGGCGACTCCAAGCGGCTCGAGGGTGGCCAGGTCCAGATAGAGGTGGCCCTCAACAAGGTGGCCCTCGACCTCCCCAACGCGGCGGAGGCGCCGCGGGGCTATTACGACTACGGATACCGGGACTACCTTGGCGAGCCCGTCGCCGGGAGGGAGGTCAAGGGGCAGGTCGAGGAGATCGTCTGGGAGAGCCGGGAGACAGGCCAGTACTACGATTTCATCGAGAAGGTTGTGAAGAAGACCTACGACTACACCCAAGTCCGGGTGCCGCAGGCCAGCTTCACGCTCACCACCGACCAAGCCGGCGCGGCGACCTGGACCTTCAACCCCCAGGCCGACAAGAGCTACTGCGCCCGCCTAACCTCCACGGACGAGAAGGGCCGGGCCATCGGCCAGGAACTGTGGGTCTACGGCTCAAGCTTCACGGACCCCCGCTATTCCTGGTACAGGTACAACCTGGTTGCCGCTGACCGCGACACACCCAAGTACAAGTTGGGCGAGACCGTGTCCGTGGTCGCTCGCGACGGTCGGGCCGACCTCCCGTCAAGGGAGTCCGGCTACCTCTTCGTCACCGCGCGCCAGGGGCTCGAGACGGTCGAGGTCGGAAGTGGACCGACTTACGGCCTGACCTTCGAGGAAAAGTACATCCCGAACATCGAGGTGTTGGGCGTCTACTTTGACGGCCGGTATTATAACGGCCTCGGCTCCCTCCTGGCGACCTTCGACTACGCCGACAGGAAGCTCGACATCACGGTGAAGACCGACAAGGAGAGCTACGGACCTGGCGACACGGCCGTCATCGGCGTGGAAGTCCGGGACGCCCAAGGGCGGCCGGTGGGCGCCGAAGTCAACCTCTCCCTGGTGGACGAGGCTCTCTTCCAACTGGCCGGGCAATCGGCTGACCCGCTGGCCGGCCTGTACGGGCGCGTGCTCTACGGCTATATCCTGCAGACACGGGGTTCCCACTACCAGAAGATGCAGGGTGGCGCAGGCGCGGAGTCCGGCGAGGGCGGGGAGATGCGCCGCTCGTTCCTGGACTGCGCGCTCTTTGAATCTCTGACCACCGGTTCGGACGGCAAGGGCACGGTCGAGGTGACCCTCCCCGACAACCTCACCTCCTGGCGCCTGACCTACCAGGCCTTCGCCTCCAACGTGCGTGCCGGAGGCGGGACCAAGGCCATCCCGGTGCGGCTACCGTTCTTCGTCGAAGTGGCGGCGAACGAGACCTACCTCTCTGGCGACGAACCGGTCATCCAGGCCCGCGCCTACGGGACGGCGCTACCCTCGGGGACGGCCGTCAGCTTCTCGGCGAAGCTCGCCCAGCTGAAGGCCGATGGGACCACCGAGACCCGCGACCTGGCGGCCGCCACGGGCAAGGCGTTCAAGCCGTCCAACATCACTCTCGGGGCGCTCCAACGGGGGACGTACGAACTGCGGACTACGGGCCGGGCCACCCTGCCCGACGGGACGAAGGCCGAGGACGGTCTGGCCCGCAAGTTCGAGGTCGTCGACACGTATCTGCGCCTCGACCGGGTGGACTACTACGAGGTGACCGAGAACCTGCGCGTCTCGGCCGAGCCGGGCGAGTTGGCCACCCTCACCTTCTGCGACGCGGGGCGCGGAGACTACCTCGGGATGTTGTGGAGGCTGGTGGGTGGCGGCAGCCGCACGGACATGAAGGCCGCGGCCATTGTCGCCCACCGGCTGCTGGTGGAGGATTTCGGGTATGACGCGGCGGGGACGCCGCCTCCGTCCGAGAGCGGGCTCCTCGCCTGCCAGGTCGACGGGGGCGTCGCCCTGCTGCCGTACGCCGGGGCGGACCTCGAACTCACGGCCAAGGTCGCCGCGCTCGGCGGAGTCGGCTTCGACGAAGAGGGTCTCCTCAGATACCTGGGGGGCGCCTATGATGCCGCCGATACCAGCCGTGAACGGTTCGCGGTGGCCCTCTACGGCCTGGCGGCCATGGACCAGCCCGTGCTCCTCGACCTTGAGCGACTGGCGTCCGAGCCGGACCTCTCGGTCAAGGAGAAGCTCTACACGTGTCTCGGTCTCATCGAACTGGGTTCGGAAGAGAAGGGCCGGGACCTCTTTGACGAGGTCCTGAAGGCCTACGGCGACCGTGTCGGCTCGCTGCTCCGGCTCAACGTCAGCCGCGACCAGGAGGAGATCATCGCGGCCACGTCTCTCGCGGCCGTCATCGCCGCCGAACTCAAGCTGGACGACAAGGACGCCTTCCTCGGCTACCTGGTGGACAACGAGCCCTGGGAGGAGTTGAACCTCCTCGAAGTGGCCCGCTTCCTGCAGGTGGCTCTGCCCCTCGCGCCGTCGACCGAGGTTGGGTTTACGCTGCAGCCCGGCGGAACGAACGTGAAGCTCAAGCCGGGCGAGACCTACACCTGTCTCCGGACGGCGGAGGACTTGGCGAACCTCGCTTTCGCCGACCTGCGGGGCAAGGTGGGTTTGTGCGTCTCCTACCGGGCCTCGGCCGACCTGGCGGACACCAGGGTCGGCAACGGAGAGGCCATGCTCAACCGCGGCTACTCCGCGGCGGGCAAGGTTACCAAGACCTTCGACGCCGGGGACGTCGTCCGCGTCACGCTGACCTATAAGATCACCGCCCAGGCCCTCGAAGGGACCTACCAGGTCGTGGATTTCCTGCCCTCCGGTCTTAAGGCGGTGCCGCGTCCCGCCGACATCGGCATGGACGACGGCAAGGTGACCTGGCCGGCCGAGATAGACGGGCAGAAGATCAGCTTCAACGTCTTCCTGGGGCGCGAGGTCGACCCGACGACCGGACAGCCCTTGCCGCGGGGAACTTCCGGCACGCTGACCTACTACGCCAGGATCGTCTCGCTCGGTTCCTTCGCGGCCGAACCGGCGGTCCTCATTCACGCCAAGACGGGCGAGATCTTCGCCGTCACGGACAAGGACACGATTGTCATCCGCTAGGGCGGAGGGCGGCCGGCTGAAGGGTAGCCGGCCGCTGCCGGCTATCGCGGCGGTCGTCGTCGCCACGCTGGTGGCGGCGGCGACCGCCGGCTGTCACCCCAGGCCGGCCGAACCGCCCGGCGGCTCGGCCGCGCTCGAACCCGCGCCCGCCCACGCCGACCGCTTCGTGACCCGGGCGCAGCTTGATGCCCTGCTCGCTCTCGGGGCCGAGGTCGCCGGGGATGCCCGGCGGGCGGGCCTCGGGCCGACCGTGGACGTCGTCGTGGTGCCCCACCACCTGGTCGCCGGCCACCTCGTGGCCGGGGCCTTGGCCTACCTCGCGGTCGAGCCGCCCGCGACAGTCATCATTGTCGGGCCGGACCACTTCCGGGCCGGCCCGAGGGTCGGGACGAGCCTAGGTGTCTGGCGCACGGCGGGCGGGGTGGTGGAGCCGGAGAGCGACCTGGTGGCCGCCCTGTTGCTCGAGGGGATGGCTGAGGAGGCCTGGAGAGCCCAGGAGGGAGAACACTCGGTCGGGGCCCTGGCGCCCTTCGTGCGGAGTCTCTTGCCTGGGGCGCGGGTCGTGCCCATCACGGTCCGAGGGGACCTTGGCTACGAAGGGGCCGTCGCCCTTGGGGAGTGGCTGCGGGAATGGGCGGACGGCCGGGGGAAAGGGGGCGCCGGCGTCCGGCCGGGCCGGGTCGTCGTGGTCGCTTCGGTGGACTTCTCCCACTACCTGGACCGGCGCGAGGCTGAGAAGAGAGACGTCCGGACCATCGCCGCCCTCGAGCGCGGCGACTGGGCCGCCCTCTTCGGAATGGGGTCGGAGTATCTCGACTCACCGGCCTCGCTCGCGGTGGCGTTCGCCTTCGCCGGTTCGGTCGAGAAGCCGCGTTTTGCCGTGGTGGCCCACACGAACTCGGCCACGCTTCTCGGCCGGCTCGACCTCGCCGAGACCACGAGCCACTACCTGCTGCTCATCCCGTCGCCCTGAAGCGCCGGCGCCTAGGCCGTCTCGGACTTCCGCTGTTCCCTCTCCCGCAGTTCGCGCTTGAGCGCCTTGCCGGCCAGGCTCACCGGTATCTCGTCCAGGAACTCGATTTCGCGGACCTTCTTGTACGGCGAGACCTGAGCCGCCACAAAGCCCATGATCTCCCGCGCGCTCGTGACGGCGCCCGGCTTCAGCACGATGAAGGCCTTGGGGAACTCGCCGACGGCCGGGTCGGGCTTGCCGATGACCGTGCAGTTGGCCACGGCGGGATGGGTGAAGAGAATCTCCTCGAGTTCGCGCGGGTACACGTTGTACCCGTTGTAGATGAGCATGTCCTTCTTACGCTCCACGACGAAGACGTAGCCACCCTCGTCCATCCGGCCGACGTCTCCGGTCAGAAGCCACCCGTCCCTGAGCACGGCCGCCGTCTCCTCGGGGCGATGGAAATACCCCACCATGACCTGCGGTCCCTTGATGGCGACCTCGCCCAGCTCCCCGACCGGCATCTCGCGGCTCGCGTCCTCGACATCGACGATCTTGACCTCGGTGTCGAAGATGGGGATGCCCACTGAGCCGGCCTTCCGCGTCCCCGAGCGGTTCGCCGGGTTGGCCGTCGCGCCCATGGTTGCCTCGGTGAGGCCGTAGGCCTCCATGAGGATGCCGTTGGGCAAGCGGCTCTGCATCGCCGACAGCAGTTCGACCGGGAGGGGCGCGCCGCCGCTGGCTACCAGTCGGACACAGGACAGGTCTTTACCCGCCATATCGGGGTGGTTCAGCATGGCCTGGAAGGGCGGAGGCGCGCCGCCGAACACGCCTGCCTGGTGCCGGGCTATGTCCCCGAGGTACGCGCCGGCGTCGAAACGCGGGTGGACCACCATCGTGGCGCCGGTGTAGACGGGGAAGTTGAGGTAGCCGATCGTCCCCATGGCGTGAAACCACGGCACCACGATGAGGGCCTTGCCGTGCCCGGGCGTGACCGGGTACTCCCACTTCCCGCCCGCGTCTCCGGGCGGCCCTTCGCCGTCGGGCTCGTCGGGCCGGTCCTCGATGTAGAGAAGGCCGTCTTCGCGGAGGACGGGACGCCCTCCGGTGCACCAATGGCTGAATTGGAGCGAGTTGGCCACGACCATGCGGTGGGTCAGCATCACGCCCTTGGACACGCCGGTCGTGCCTCCGGTGTAGGCGAGGTGGGCCACATCACGCCCGGGATCGATGCTCACCGCCGGCGGCTCGGGTGGCGTGCCCGCCACGAGAGCCTGGAAGCTGTAGGCCTCGGGTCCCCAGGCGGACACGTCGATGGGGGCGAAAGGCGGCAGAGTCTCTGGAATCCCGGTCACGATGAGCCTCTTCACCCGGGTTCTCTCCCGCACGGCAACGGCCGTCGCGGCGAACATGTCCAGGGCCACTAAGGTCTCGGCGCCGGAGTCGACGAGCTGGTGCTCGAGTTCCGGGGCCGAGAGGAGGGGGTTGCAGGGCGTGAAGGTCGCGCCGGTGAGGAGGGTGCCGTAGTAGGCGATGGCGAACGGCGGGCTGTTCGGGAGCTGGATGGCGACGACGTCACCCTTGCCGACGCCGAACTCAGCCAGGGCCGTGGCGAAGCGTTGGGCCTTCTCCCACAGTTCCGCGAAGGTCGTCGCTCCCTCGCCCACCTGGAAGATGATGGCGTCCTTGTCGGGGTACTTCTTGGCCGAACTCTCGAGGAACTTGAAGACCGGCACGGGCGGGTAGTCGAGAGAGAGGGGGAGTCCGCGCGGCCACGAGCCGTGCCACGGGCGTCCGCTCATGGGCTGCTACCTCCGTTGGAAATGACTACCGACACCTTCGTCGCCCCTCGACTGAATCCTATAGCAAATTCTGACTAATCGGCTGGAGACAGGGGCTGGGCGCGGGAGGCGGGGACCGAGTCGCGGATGGGGGCGGCGACGAGAAGGACCTTCGCGTCACCCGCGACGAAATAGGGTCTTGGACGGGTGGTGAGCGGGCAAATGGTTCGTCGGGTCGTCTTGTCCTTAGTGGCGCTCGTCGTTGGGCTGGCCCTGCCGACCTTTCTTCTTCTCGCCGACATCGAGGTCGTCGCCTATCATCTGCCCCCGTACCGCAAGAGCTTTGAAGCCGCGGGAACACCCGCCGCGACCGGTCTCACGTCCGACCAACTCGTCTGGACGATTACGCGCGTGCTTGACTACGGGATGGCGAGGCGACCCGACCTCCAGTTCGACCGGGCGGAACTCGACGCCGGGCCGCCGGGCCGTCCGGCCTTTATGGCCATCGAGGTCGCCCACATGGCCGACGTTCGCTCCCTCTTCGGGCTGGCTCGCACTGTCCGCGGCGCCGCCCTGGGACTGGCCCTGGCCGGCGCCGCCGCCCTTTGGGTCCTGGACCGGCGGGGGGGCTGGGCTCGTCTGGCCAGGGGCCTCATCACCGGGGCCGCCGTCTTCCTCCTGGGCTGGGCCGCCCTGGCCGCGTCCGCGGTCATCGACTTCAACGCCTTCTGGACCCTGCTCCACGAGACCCTCTTCACGAACGAGTTCTGGCTCCTGCCCGAAGACTCGCTCCTCATCCAGATGCTTCCGGAGAGCCTCTTCCGGACCTTGGCCCTGGAGGTCGTCGGCCTCCTGACCGTGGAACTCGTCGTCATCTTCGGGCTATCCGGGTTCTCCCTCAGGCGCCGGACGCCGGGGGAGGCCCGAACGTGACCGGCCCGTCGCGCGGCCCCGCCGACGGCATCGGCCCTGCGCCCGTCGACATCGGTTTCCGTCGCCTCACCGAGGCCGACCTGCCTCTGGTCTACGCCTGGCGCCGGCGGGACTTCGTGGCCGAATGGTATGGCAACCCGCCCGCCAGCCTAGAGGACGTGGAGCGGACCTACCTCCCGCGGATCCGGGGCGAGGCGCCCACCGACTGCTACCTCATCCTCAGCGCGGGCGTCCCGATAGGGCTCATCCAGACCTACATGATCCACGACTATCCCGAATACGCCGAACACGTCGGGGTGGACGAGGACACGGCCGGACTCGACCTCTTCATCGGGGAAGCCGGTCACATCCACCGTGGACTGGGCCCGGTCATCCTCCGCCGCTTCCTCGACGAGGTCGTCTTCCCGGGTAGGGCCGCGAGCTGCGTCGTTGGACCGGCGCCCTCCAACCGTGCCGCCATCCGGGCTTACGAGAAGGCGGGCTTCCGCTACCTCAAGACCGTTCAACTCCCGGATGAACCGGTTTCGGAGCTAATCATGGTCATCACCCCCGCCGACCTCGGGCGAAGGAACCAGGGGCTGTTTGCCGAACATTCCGGCAAAGAACGGTGCGGCTAGAGTCCTGGGCGAGACCCGCTGACCGCCGCTGCGGCCGCCCGACGGAGGTGCCCCTGTTGGAGGCCATCGCCAGAAAGCCGCTTCATCCCGCCTACGCTGACCTGAGGGCCAGACTCGATGAGTTCCCCCTCGGCGCCCCGCCCCACGAGAGCCTCGACGGCATCCTGACCGAGCTCTTCACGCCGGAGGAGGCGGCCGTGGCCGCCAAGCTGCCGAAGCTGCCGGCCCCGCTCCCGGAGATTGCCTCCGGCCTGGGCCTGGCCCCCGCCGCTGTCCAGGCCATCCTCGAGCGCCTGGCTGACCGGGGCGTCGTCTTTGCCTTCGTCCGGGAAGGGGCCACGTTCTACTCGCTGCTTCCCCTCGTGCCGGGCATCTTCGAGACGCAGTTCATGAAGGCCGAGAAAACCCCGCGAACCATGCGCCTCGCCCAACTCTTCAACGCCTACTACTACGCCGGATGGGGGCAGAGCCTGTCGAACACCACGACCCCCTTCCCGCGAGTCGTCGTCGTGGAACGGCAGATTCCCACGGGCGTCGAGGTCCTGCCCTACGAACGGGCTTCCGAACTGGTGCGTTCGGCCCGGGCCGTGGCCCTGACCAACTGCTACTGCCGGCACGAGGGCAACCTGCTGGGGCACGGGTGCGGCGCCCCGCTCGATGTCTGCATGGTCCTCGGGCGGTTCGCCGAGTTCACCGCGGAGCGCGGGTTCGCCCGGCTGGTCGGCCCGGACGAGGCCATCAAGGCTCTCGACCGCGCGGAAGAGGCCGGTCTAGTGCACTGCACCGACAACTGCCGGGAGCGTATTAACTTCATCTGCAACTGCTGCGGCTGCTGCTGCGGCATCCTCCGGGGCATCACCCACCTCAAGCGCCCCACCGCCGTAGCTACTTCGGCCTACATCGTCGACTTCGACCAGGACGAATGCGCCGACTGCGATGCCTGCCTCGACCGCTGCCAGGTGAAGGCCATCGTCCGGACCGACGAGGGGGTCCGCGTGGACCTCGATCGGTGCATCGGCTGTGGCGTCTGTAACCTCGTCTGCCCCACGGAGGCCCTCAAGATGAAGAAGCGGCCGAACCCGCCCGTGGTGCCGAAGAACTGGCGCGAACTCCAAATGACCATGCTGGCCGAGAAGGCCGCGCGCCAGGGCTAGCGCGCCGGCCCGGGGATTCAGTTGAGACCGTAAGGAGTCGACATGCACGAGACCGGACTGGCTAGTAGGTTCGTCCAGGCCGCCGTCGAGGAGGCCGCCAGGCGCGGCGCTGCCCGCGTCCTGACGGTGTCGGCTCGGATCGGGGCGCTCCAGGCGGTGGACGTGGACCACCTTGTCGCCGACTTCGACGAACTGGTCCGGGGAACGCCCCTGGCCGGCGCCCGCCTCGTCGTGGAGAGGGTCCCGGCCACGTCCGAGTGCCTGGACTGCGGGGTGACGGCGCCCGGCGAAGGAGAGGCCGAACCTTGCCCGGCTTGCTCCGGTTGGCGACGCGAGACGGTCACGGGGCTTGAGTGCGAGCTGACCGCGCTGGAGATCGAGTGAGCGGGCCGTCCTGGCGCGCCGGCAAGCGTGAGTTGGATCTGTTCTTGGGGGACATAACCCGCTTTGCCGCCGAGGCCATCGGCAACGCGGCCAACGCGCGGTTGGTCGGCGGAGGCGGCGTGGACGGGGCCATCCATCGCGTGGGCGGGCCGGCCATCATGGAGGAGTGCCGCCGCATCCGGGGAGGGTGCCCGACCGGGCAGGCCGTGGTGACTACGGCCGCGAACCTGCCGGCCCGCTACGTCATCCACGCCGTGGGTCCCGTCTGGCGGGGCGGCGAGGCGGGGGAGGCCGGGCTCCTGGCCTCCGCCTACGAGAGCACCCTAGGGCTGGCGGCGGCCCGCGGGGTCCGCACCTTGGCCCTTCCGTCCCTAAGCACCGGGGTCTACGGCTACCCCCTGGAACTGGCGGCGCCCATCGCCCTCGGGACCGTGGCGGACTTCCTTCGGCAAGACTCCTCGCTCGAGCGCGTGACCTTCGTCCTCTTCAACGCGGAGACGATGGCCGCCTACGAGAAGGCCCTGGAGGCCCTAACCTAGGAGGCGCCCGTGGCCGGCCGAAGCGCGAACGCGGCCGGTCGCTTCACTCCAGCGGTATCGGCACGGCCCGGCCGGCCTTGAAGGTCCAGACTTCGGCTACGCCGGCTTGCCTGAGGACGGGCTCGGCCTCGGTGAAACCTCGGCCGACCTGGTCCGGGTCGTGGGCGTCCGAGCCGACGACCAGCTTCAGGCCCAGGCGGACGGCCAGGGCGAGGGGTTCCCGGCTCAGGTAGGGGCGCTCCCGGCCCCGGTGCGACGGCGGAGTTCGGCCACGAGCCGCCCGGTCTGGGCCAGACGCCCTCCGAGGACATGGACCTCGAACCCGAGCGACACGTCGGACCGGCCGTCTGGCGGAACGCGTATCCCTTGGGCAGGGGCGCGTGCTCGCGCAGGCTCAGGGTAAGGATTCCGGCTTCGGCCGCCCGCCGGCGGAGTCTTTGATCACCCAGGAGGCGTTGGCCACCTGCCGGTAGACCTCTGCCGGGGCGAGGGGGTGGTCGAGGGTCTCCTGGGTCGCGGGGGAGAGCCGCCCCTGAGTGACGACCTCGCGGCCGGCCTGCCGGACGGCCGCGAAGAGCCAGCTGAACGGGCTGTCCGGGCTGTAGGTCCGGTTCAGAGCTTGGCCTCCGGCCACGAGGATGGTGGCGGCGAGACCCTTTCCGCCGCCGGTGAGATGGCGCATCTGTTCGACCAGGGGGTCGAAGTGAACGCGTTCAGGGAAACCGCAGTTGGCGATAAGAACGGCCCGCGAGCGCCGGGATCCCTGGCGCAGAGGATGGCCGGTCCGGTCCCCGTACTGCTCCATCCGCGGCTCGAGAACGGGGAGGGTTCTTTCGATCACCCGCTTGAGGACGGCCGTCATGCCGAAATGGTAGAGCGGCGTGCCGTAAACCACGTAGTCGGATTGACGCCAGAGGTCCAGCACTCGAGTCATGTCATCCTTTTGGCAGCAGCGGCCGGGTGTGCTCGACCAGCAAGCGAAACAGCCACGACAGAACTTGACGTCGAGATCCCGGACCACGAGGAGGTCGGTCTCGGCCCCGGCCTCCCGGGCGCCCTCCAGGAACGGCGTCAAGAGCGCCTGGGTGTTGCTCTCAAGTCCGCGCGGGCTTCCGTTCAGGGCCAGGACCTTCGTCACGGTGAGATTCCTCCTGTCGCCCCGACCGTCTGGAACGGGCCGGAGCGTGGGTTGATTCCCCAGGTCAGGTCTCCTCTCCTCCAGGCGGGCCGCATCGGCGATGCCTGCATAGGCCGGCCGCTCCCGCCGGAGGCTATGGCCCGTGGATGCCGATGTCATCATCGTCGGGGCGGGTCCGGCCGGAAGCACGGCGGCGAGACTGTGCGCGTCGGCCGGCCTGGACACCGTCATCCTTGACCGGGCGACCTTTCCGCGGGAGAAGCCTTGCGGTGGTCTCCTGTCGGCGCGAGCCGCCGCGGACGTGGTCCGCATCTTCGGTTTGGGCGCTGAGCCTGACCCGCCCCTCGGCGCCGCCAGGTCCGGTCTGGCTACGCACTTCCACCGGATTGGCCGGGACGCCCGGTGGAGGGACTACCGCTACCTGGCCGCGGAAGCGGGCCGGCCCCTGGGGTATGTCACCCGCCGGACCGTGTTGGACGCTCGCTTGCTCGACCTGGCGGCCAAGACCGGGGCGCGACCGTTCTGCGGCGCCGAGGTCGTGGCCTGGGGGCAGGACGAGGAAGGAGTCTGGGTCTCCGTCCGCGAGGCGGTCAGTTCGCCGGCGTCCCCACGGCCGGTCCTCCTCCGAACGCTGCGGGCCCGGTATCTGGTCGGCGCGGACGGGGCGGCCTCCGTCGTGGCCCGGGGGTTTGGGATCGGGTCGGTCGCGCGCGGGGCCGCCGGCGTACGCCGCCCTGGCCTCACCGCCGAGACCCTCAGCCTCTTCGTACCCCTCGCTTCCACCGAAGTGGAGAAACTCACCGCGGGCAACCTCGCCTTCCATGTCGGCCTTCTCCGGGGAGGCTTCGGCTGGGCCTTCCCGGCGGCGGACGGGCTGGCCTTGGGAGTCGGGGCGATGGCGCGTCCAGTTCGGGCTGGCCGACACGATCTCCGGGAGGTCCTGCAACGCCTTCTCTCCTTCTATAGCCTCAACCTCGCCTCGTCCGACCTGCCCGCGCCCCGCGCTTGGTGGGTCCCGCTGGGTGGGCGCCGCCGGCCTTGGGAGGAGGGCCGCGTGCTGTTGGTTGGGGACGCCGCCGGTGTGGCCGACCCGGCCACCGGCGAGGGGTTGGGCCCGGCCATCCGCTCGGCGGAGTTGGCCGCCGGCCTCATCATCAAGCGCTTGACCGGGCTGGCCGAGGCTGCCCCGTCCCGCCAGAGGCGACGGCCAGAGCGGGACAAGGAGGCCCTGGCGGCGGCGGTCGGCATCGGCGCGGCGGCGGTCGGCGTCGGCGCGACGGCGGCGGCGGGGCAGTATGGACGGCTCTTGTGGGACCGGGAAGTCGGCCTCCAGCGGCGGCGTCTCTTCGCCGCCAGGGTCCTGGGGGGGGTCTCGGCGGCCGGCCAGCGTCGCCTCTTCGGCCGGGCCGCCCTTGGGCGACTACGGGACGGAATGGGGCCAGGGGCGACGTCTCCCGCTGGGCGGACGGGAACTCCCTACTCCTCCCGCGTGGCCACGACCACCGTGGCCGGGGAGGCCTCGGTCCAGGGCGAGAAAAGAAAGTCGCCGTAGGCCTCAACCGCACCGTGGAACGCCAGTCGCGCGACGGCGGCGAGTTCGTCTCGGGTGATGGGGCGGAGGACGGACTCGGACCGGAACACGGCCCGCGCGGCGCCGGCCTCCTGGAGGATGGTCACGAAGCTCATGAGGCCGTCCGCCCGCTGGAGGTAGAGGCGTCGGAAGACGAGTTCGGGGTGCTCGGGCGGCCGCGCCGGCAAGGTTATTGGCGGCAACCTCATGTCCCCGGCGGCCTCCAGGCGGTCGTAGTTGACGACCTGGAGGATGGCCTTGCCGCCCACGCCCAGGACGCGGGCCATCTCCCCCAGGGCCGTCCCCAGTTCGGCGGCCGAAAGCAGGCTCGACAGAGTGTTGCCGAGGCAGATGACCGCTTCGAACGGCTCGGCCTCGCGCTGAGGGAGTCCCTGGAGGTCGGTCATGTCCAGGGTGAGGAAGCGGGGTTTGGGGAGTCCCGGGCGGGACTTCGCCAATCCGGCGGCCTTGACCCGGGCCAGCCGGACCATCTCCGGGGCAAGGTCGACGCCGGTGACGGCGAAGCCCGCCTCGGCCAGAGCCAGGGAGTAGCCTCCCGTGGCGCACCCGACATCGAGAAGGCGCCGGGCGGGATGGTGCATCCGGGACGCCACGGCCCCGATGAAGTCGAGTTGGGGACGCCTCGGAGGGAAGAGGCGGTCGTAGAAGGGGGCGAGGCTAGCCCAGGTTTCGTTGCCGCTCAAGCGTCACCCACCCTTCGCCAGGTTCCTTCGCCTTTGCCGCGGCCGATGCGTCTGAAGTGGCCAAGCTGCATATCCTTAGCCTGTGCTTAGGACAAGTCGTCACTTGCCGCTGCTTCTCACCTGCCTAGCCGTCAGTCTGGCCGTCCGGCTGACCGTGGGGCTGGGTGTCGTTTCGGGCCTGTCGATGTGGCCGGCCTTGAGTCCGGGTGATAAGGTGCTTTACCTGCGCTGCCTTGGTCCCCAGGAGGGTGGGCTCGTGGTGGCTGAGCTTCCCGGCCACGGGCCGATCGTCAAGCGCGTCGCGTGCGTGGATCAGGGGCGGTGTTTCCTCCTGGGCGACAACCGCGACAACTCCTACGACTCGCGCGAGTTCGGCTTCTTCCCGGACAGCCTGATCATCGGGAGGGTAGTCGTCATCTGGCCCCACAGGCCGCCCGCCGCACCCGCCGCTAGAGAAGGAAGTCCCGCACCGTCGACACGAACAACCGAGGATTCTCCACGTTCAGACCGTGCGCGACTCCCGGGAAGATGACCAGCTTCGCTCCGGGGATGAGCCGGGCCAGGGTGCGGCCGTTCTCCGGCGGGAGCAGGAGGTCCCGGTCGCCGTGCACGACCATGGTCGGAGCTTTAATCCGCGCCAGGCGCGCCCCGGCGTCGAAACCACCGATGGCCGCCGTCTGCCTCGCGTAGGCGGCGGGCCGGATGGGGTTTCGGAGCATCATGGCGATGAGTCCCGGAATCCTGTAGAAGTGGCCGGCGAGCCAACCTGGCGCCAGAGTGACCCGGGCGAAGTCCCGCACCATTCTGAGCCGCGACCCGCTCCGGTAGTCGGCGGTCATGATGCCCAGCACCTCGGACGAGGGCGACACGCCCGTCTGGAACCCGGGCGTGGTGCAGCCCAGGATGAGCCTGTCGACCTGACCCGGATGGCGCAACGCCAGTTCCTGGGCGATCATCCCGCCCATCGACATGCCCAGCACGTGCGCCCGAGTCATCCCGACGTGGTCCATGAGTCGGGCCGTGTCGTCGGCCATGTCGGCGATGGAGTAGGGCGTGGACGGGCCGGTGGTCCGGCCGGCGTCGCGGTTGTCGAGGATCAGGAGCCGGAAATGGCGGGCGAGCGGGCGGAGGACCGCCCGGCCCCACCAGTCGGCCGTCCCCGCCAGACCCATGATGAGGACTAGAGGTTGTCCCTCGCCCATCACCTGGTAGTGCATCTGGAGATCGTCTATCTTTGCTGTCGCCATGCCTGACGCGCCTCCCACGGCAGATGTTCACGCCGTGGTCCCGGTAGTCCTCCCCGCGGTTTTCAAGGAGGGCTTTCGGCCTCGACGCGGAAACCGGTCGCGCTCAGGAAGGAGCCACCCAAGATGCGCTATCGCCGCTTCGGCCGCACCGGTTGGGATGCCTCGGTCCTCGGCTTCGGGACCATGCGCCTCCCCTACCTCAACGAGGACCCGGCCCAGATAGACGAGCCCGAGGCCGCCAGGATGCTCCGCCGGGCCATCGACGGAGGCGTCAACTACATCGATACGGCTTACGTCTACCATTCAGGACAGAGCGAGGGTTTTGTCGGCAGAGTTCTCGCCGACGGCTACCGTGAGCGGGTCAAGGTCGCCACGAAATACCCCATCTGGCAGATCGAGAAGGATAGCGACGGCGAGCGCATCCTCGCGGAGCAGCTGGCGCGCCTGCGGGCGCCCTACATCGACTTCTATCTGCTCCATGCTTTGAACGCCAAAGAGTGGGGGAGGGTCAAGGAGTTCAGGGTCCTCCAGTGGGCCGAGACGGCCCTGGCCTCGGGACTCATCAAGCACCTCGGCTTCTCCTTCCACGACCGCCTCGAGGTCTTCAAAGAGATTGTCGATGGCTACGACAACTGGGAGTTCTGCCAGATCCAGTACAATTACCTCGACATCGACTACCAGGCCGGACGCGAGGGCCTGCGCTACGCGGCCGCCAAGGGGTTGCCCGTGGTCGTGATGGAGCCCCTGCGGGGCGGGTGGTTGGCCGACCCGCCCGCGCCTATCCGCGACCTGTTTGGGGCCACGCGCCGGCGCCCCGCCGACCTGGCTCTGCAGTGGCTCTGGAGCCAGCCGGAGGTCACGGTCGTCCTCAGCGGGATGAGCACGTTCCCGCAGGTGGAGGAGAATCTGGCCTCGGCCGACCAGGCCAAGGTCGGGGCTTTGACCAAGGGGGAACTCACCTTCATCGACGGGGTGCGCGGCGAGGCTCTCAAGACCGGATGGGTGCCGTGCACCGCCTGCCGCTACTGCCTCCCCTGTCCGAGCGAGGTCGATATCCCCTCCGCGTTCGAGGCTCACAACCTTGGCCTCTACGTGACTGAGGAGAAGCGCCGGGCGCGGATGGTCAAGCACCTCGAGAGCACGAAGGCCGGGGCCTGCACCGAGTGCGGGGAGTGCGAGGAGAAGTGCCCGCAGCGCCTTGAGATACCCAAACTCCTGGCCAGGGCCTGCGAGCTTCTCGGGGTGGTGCGGGCCGAACCGGCATCCTGATGCGCTACCGCGACTTCGGTCGCCTGGCCTGGAAGGCCTCGGCCCTGGGGTTCGGCACGACGCGTCTGCCGGCCGGGAGTGGACAGGCGGTCAGGCTCTTGCGCCTGGCCATCGACCGAGGCGTGAACCACATCGACACTTCGTGCCCGGACCGCGACGGACAGGCGGAAATCGCGGTGGGGAAGGCTCTTCGGGACGGGTACCGCGTCCGCGTCAAAGTAGCGACCAAGGCGCCGGTGGCCCGTCTGGAGTCTCCCGCCGCAGCCGACCGGCTCCTGGGCGAGCAGCTGAGGCGTCTGGGGCTGGCGGCGGCCGACTTCTACCTGTTCCAGGGCCTCGAAGCCCGTAGCTGGACCAGGGCCAAGGAAGCCGGTCTTCCTGTTCCGACGTGTCCTCGACGAGTATCCCGGCTGGGACTTCTGCCAGATCAACCTCAACTACCTCGATGTCGCCTTCCAGGCCGGTGTAGGCGGGCTTCGCCTCGCGGGCTGCCTGGTCGATCCGCCGGGGCCGGTCCGAGATGTCCTGGACGCGACGGTCGCTTCCCGCGCCGGCCGCCGCCCGGTCGATTGGGCCCTGCAGTGGGTCTGGAAGCACCCGGAGGTGTCCCTGGTCGTCGCGGGCATGGGTTCGGAGGCCGAGGTCCTGGAGAACGTCGCTTGCGCGGAGCGCTCCGGGGCGGGGCGCCTGACGGCCGCGGAGTTGGCCACCATTGAAGCCGCCCGGGAGGCGTGTCTCCGGCTCGGCTGGGCGGAGTGCTCGGGGTGCGGGGCCTGCGAGCCGTGTCCCGAGGATGTCGACATCCAGGACGGGCTCCGCCTCCACAACCAGACCGTGGTCTTCGGCCAAGCCCGGCCGGGGGCGGGGGAATGGCTTGCGGCCACCGGGGCGACGCGGTGCGCGGGCGGTCCGGGCGGTCGGCGGGTGACATCGTCGGCTTGGTGCCGGGGGCGGGATTCGAACCCGCACGGGGGGTTACCCCGGGCGATTTTGAGTCGCCATCGTCTGCCAGTTCCGACACCCCGGCGTTTTCGCGTTTCGTCGCTGGCAAACTGAATTCTAACACGCGGGGTCGCGGGCGGCAACGTGGCCAAAGACGGTGCGCGGCTTGAAAGGGGAGCCCGTGCGCGGAGAGAAAAGTGGTCCCCATGCCTCCTCGCCGCGTGTCGACGCCCTTACGCCGGTCCTTCGTGTTCACGACCCCGTCCGGCCGCCGGGCGACCATCGAACTTCGCAACGAGGACTGCGTCGCCGGGGTCTCGTCGCTGCCGCGTCCGGCGGATGTCATCGTCACCTCGCCACCGTACAACCTGGGCGTGGCCTACGCCAGCTACGACGACAGCATCGCCCGCGAGCGCTATCTTCACTGGATGGACCAGTGGGCCGGGGTCATGCGCGAAGCCCTGGCCGGCAATGGCTCGCTCTTCCTCAACGTGGCCGGCAAGCCGACCGACCCGATCGTTCCCTTCCAGGTTCTCGAGGTCGCGACGCGGCACTTCACTCTACAAAACGTCATCCACTGGGTCAAGTCGATTTCGATTCGCAAGGAAGACGTCGGCGACTACCCGGGCCTCACCGGCGACGTGTCCGTCGGCCACTTCAAACCGTTGAACAGCCGGCGCTACCTCAACGACTGCCACGAGTACATCTTTCACCTCACGAAGACGGGCGACGTTCGCCTGGACCGTCTGGCTGTCGGCGTCCCCTACCAGGATAAGTCGAACGTCGGGCGCTGGAAGAAGGCCCAGGCGGACCTCAGGTGCCGGGGCAACACGTGGTTCATCCCCTACAAGACCATCCAAAACCGGGCCAAGGACCGTCCGCACCCGGCCTCGTTCCCGGTTAAGCTGCCCATGATGTGCGTCCTGCTGCACGGACCGGGGGACACGGCGTTGGTGGTCGACCCCTTCCTGGGTATCGGCCCGTCCGCGGTGGCTTGCGTGCGCCTGGGGGTCGACTTCGTCGGCTTCGAGATCGACCGCGACTACTTCGAGCAGGCTTGCGCCGCCGTCGAGGCGGAGGTCGCCCTCCTCGGTCGAGCCGGGGGCGGTCCGTCCTCCGAATAGGCAGTCTCCGCTTGCGTATACTCCGCTTGGCCGGGCTTGGCTGGGACCGCCCTGCCGGGGTGGAGGATCTGCCGAGTGCTTTCCCGTCACCGTCCGACTCACGGCGCCACCCCGGTTCTCGCCGCTGTCCTGGTCCTGCTGGTCTCGACCCTTCTGCCCTCGCCCGTCGCTTGGGCCGTGGCGACCGACCCCGGCCCGGACGTGGGCCGGACGTTCCCTCCGGAGTACGGCCCGGATCCCAGCGGCTTCTTCAGCCCGTACTCCGTGCCGGTCGAGGCCTGGCCGGAGGCCTCCGGGTCGTTGCCGGCGGCGAGAGTCTGCCTGGTCCTCAACGTCGGTGCCCGGCGTCTCTACGTCTACCAGGATGGGGCGTTCGTCTTCGAACTACCGACGGCGGTCGGGGTTGCGAACCACTTCACTCCGATCGGCCGCTACAAGGTCATCAGCAAGGGCATCAACCCCACGTGGTATCCGCCTCTGCCGGACAGCCTCCCGGTCCCGCCCGGTCCCGACAACCCTCTGGGCTCGCGGTGGATCGGCTGGTCGCCGTCGGGCTTCGGGCTCCACGGGACCAACGCCGACTGGTCCATCGGTCTGTCCGTGTCGCTCGGCTGCGTGCGGATGCACAACGCCGACGTCGAAAGAGTCTTCGAACTCGTCGATATCGGCACACCGTTCTGGGTCGTCTACGAGCCGGTCGAGGTCACGCCCTTCCCCGCCGACGCCGCGCCCGAGGGCGCCCAACAGCCCACGGATGCCGCCGCCGACTCCGAGCGCGTGGTCATCAGGCTGTTTCCGGACACCTACCGCCGCCTCCCGGACTACCGCTCCCGGCTGGAGGCCGGCCTCACGGCGGCCGGCCGGGCGCTCGATCCGGCCTTGGTCGCCTGGCTCGTCGGAGCGGCGGCCCGCTACGGCGGGGCGACCTTCGACACGGCCTCGCCTTTCTTTGTCGGCTCCCGACGCGTCGCGGCGCCCATCCTCCGGCTCGGGCCGGCCGTCGACAGTCCTCCGCTCGTGCCGGTGCGAGTCTTCGCCGAGACCTTCGGCCTGGCCGTGGGCTGGGACGCGAGCCTGGGCGGCGCCGTCATCGCCGGCGCCCCGGTCCAGAGCTTCCTCGTCGCCGGTCGCGCCTTCGCCAGCCTGGACGACCTCGCCGCGGCGGCCGGCCTGGGCCTAGATTGGACCTGGGAAACCGTGCCCTCGGCGGACCGGCTCGTCTGGCACCGGCTCGCCGTCTACCCTGGGGCGGTTTATGTAAACAACGCGCTTGTCTCCATGCAGGCCTTTCGCGAGGCGGATGGAACCTATATCCCCCTGAAGACGGTCGCGCAAGCGCTCGGCCTTGAGGTGACGTGGGAGCCGGTGACGTCCACGGTCAGGCTGGCCGGAAGCATCGTCCCGGTGAGGCTCGTGGATGGCCGGAGCTTCGCTCTGTCCGACGTGCTGGCCGCCGCCCTTTCCGGTTGGGTCACGGTAGCGGTGACCCCGGACGGCGTCTCCGTCACCCGATAGACAGCCAGACCAGGGAACCGAGCCCAATCAGCCATCGTCTAAACACGCGGCTACCCGGAGGTGGTCCTTTGAACGACAGGGCAAGGGAATCGGAACTCATCGCCCGAGCGGTTTCCGGCGATGGCGACGCTTTTGCCGAACTCGTCCAGCCCTTCGAGGCCAAGGTCTACAACCTGGCCTGCCGCATGTGCGGCAGCCGGGAGGACGCCTACGACCTGGCTCAGGAAGCCTTCCTCAAGGTCTACCGGGCCCTCGGACGGTTCAAGGGCGACTCATCCTTCTCCACCTGGCTCTATCGGGTGGTCTCCAACACCTGCCTCGACCAGATTCGCCGGACACGCCGCTCCAGGGCCGTGCTTTCCCTCGACGCCCCCGTCGACACCGAGGGCGGGAGCTTGCGCCGCGAACCGGCCGACGGGTCGTTCGACCCCGAGGACGCGGCCCTCCGGGCCGAGGTCCAGCGGGAGGTGCGGGCGGTCGTTCTGCAGTTGGCGCCGGACCATCGCCTGGCCATCGTCCTCCGCGATTTCGAGGATTTCTCCTACGAGGAGATAGCCGACACTCTCGGGTGGAATCCGGGCACGGTGAAATCACGCATCAGCCGGGCCCGGGCCGCCCTTCGCGACCGTCTCGTCGAGCGGGAACTTCTGCCCAGGCCGGGCGTCTATAGCGCGAAAGGAGTTGATGCGTGATGGCGTCCCCCCGCTGCGCGAACGTGAGGGAGCTTCTCTCGGCTCATCTCGACGGCGCCCTTGATCCCCACACCAGACTTTTCATCGACCAGCATCTTTCCAGCTGCGCATCGTGCGCGGCCGAGGCCGAGAGCCTGAAGGCCACGGTGGCCATCGCGCACGCTGTCCCGCGCTTGGAGTTGCCGGAGGACTTTCACGCGGCTCTTGTCCAGCGGGCGAGGGCCGAGGCCGCCACGGTGGCGGCCCAGGCGCGCCACCGCCGGTCGGCGCGGGCACCCGGCTTGACGCCCGGCTTTGGAGCGTTTCTGAGCGGCATCGGCGGTTCGTTCCGGCGCAAGCCCTGGCAGGCCATCGCCGCCACGGCGGCCGCGCTCGTCCTCGTCGTGTGGACGGGGGCTTTCGCCTACCTCATGGGCGTGAACGTGCCCGGTTTCGACCTTCTCGGGCTCAAGAAATCCGACCAACAGACGCTCATCGG
>Ga0315288_10001958_pt1 | contig 26703 bp, 19 predicted proteins | sample YL17G11_20_MG_FD_203454 | JGI IMG/M metagenome (GOLD analysis project Ga0315288, IMG submission 203454) | Sediment microbial communities from Yellowstone Lake, YNP, Wyoming, USA - YL17G11_20 | ecosystem: Environmental > Aquatic > Freshwater > Lake > Sediment | place: USA: Wyoming | collected... | reverse complement strand
CGGCCGGTGACCTTGGCGGCAATGTTGACGCTCAGCGGGGCTTCCACCGAGCCGACGGACTCGAAGGTGGCCGTCACGTCTTGCAGGCGGGCCGGCGCGACCGAGACGGCCGTCGGCACCTTCATCCGGGCGGCGCGCTGGCTGGTTCCCAGCGCGTAGGCTGCTCGCTTCTGCACCAGCCGGAAGCCGATCAATGACATCAGGACCAGCAGGAAGATGACCGCAGGAAGCCACCGTTTCATGGTTCTCCCCAATATAGTTTAGTCGGATAAAATACTAAATTACCTTAAAGGATCCGCCCTGTCAAGTACGAACTGGCCGCGGAAGGGGAGCCTCTGAGGGCCGCCTGAACGCCCGCCCCGGCACTCACGCCATGCCGCGAAGGACGGCCTGGCGCTCGCCCAAGAACCGGTGGATCGGTGCAGCCCTGATAGGAGGTCCGTGCGCCGCAGGCGGAGCAGCCGCTCGCGGCGACGGGCGTCGTGCTCGCTCTCTTCCTCACCGGGCGCACCTTCGCACTGACGGCGTTCATCGGGCTCCTGATGCTGGTGGGCATCGTGGTGAAGAACGGGATCTTGCTCGTGGATTACACCAACCTGCTGCGCCGGCGGGGCCTGCCCAGGGACGAAGCCATCCTCACCGCGGGCCCGACGCGGCTCCGCCCCATCCTGATGACCGCCAGCGCCGCCATCCTGGGCATGACGCCCCTGGCGCTGGCCCTGGGCCGGGGCTCGGAGGTGCAGGCCCCGATGGCCACCGCCGTCATCGGTGGACTGGCGACCTCCACCTTCCTCACGCTCTTCGTCGTTCCCGTGGTTTACAGCGTCTTTGACGACCTCGCCCTCCGGCTGCGCGGAGGGAAAGCGAGCGAGTGAGAGACCCGCGCCCGTGGTTTCATGGGCGGGATGCCCATGTCATGTGGTGGCGGCGAAGCGCCCCTTCCCCCTTGGAGTGCGGCAGCAAGGCTGCCGCCTTCAACAGCGGGAGCATGGCTCCCACACTCCCTAGTCCTATCTGCGACCGCCCGGCTGACTCGTGCCCCCGATCTTCACCGTGACGGCCCATACCCGGTTGTCTGCTCGGTCCGCGCCGTACAACCGCGAACCATGCAGGGCGATGAGGTCGAATCGCTGGGGACCGCCCGGCCGGCCCAGAGCGCGCGTCACTGCACTCGGAGTGATCGCTCCTAGATATTGGCCTTCGTGATCGAAGAAGGCGATCCGGTTGCCCGCGTCGCCGGGCGCAGGAACATTGTAGGTTTCCGCAACCGCCAGCAGGGACTCATTCGCGGCGATGCTGGGGAACTCCCAGGCGACTCCCTTTCTCGAAATCGCAAACCGCCCGCGCTCCTTCCCTGAGGCATCGTAGTTCACCACGCTGGCCCCATGCACCGTCCCAATACTGTCAGCCTGGGCCAGCAACACGAAAAGGTCTCCGTTGGGAGCACAAGCCAGCGCGGTCCGACCGGAGCCTGCCCGCATTCCAGTGACTTTGCCGGTCGCCGCGTCAACTCGCACGAGGGGCGTATTAGACGGCCCCGGTACGCCCGGTCTCGCCCCGGCGAGCAGCAGCAGGGTTCCGGGCGGGCAGAATGCGATCTGGTTCATCCAGCGGTCGCGAGCATAGCGCACAGAAATCAGTAGCCGGGCGGCGCGACCCGAAAACCCGCCAGGCGGGGTGCGCCATATCTCCCAGACCTTGCCATGGGGCCGCACCTCCAAGAGATACAGCGCGCCCCCTCCGGACGCCACCCCGTCTATGAAGATCGGGGCCCCATTATGCTCCGGCGCGGGAATCTTGCCGACCGGTCGCCCTCGCGCGTCGAACACCAGCACCGCCCGCGGCAGTCTGTTCGAGTACGTGAGCCACCCCTCTTTGCCCACCGTCAAGCCGGTCATGACCACGTAGGCACGGCCCTTGTCATCTACCTCCAGTCCGCTTAGGAGCCCCATGTTCGTCGGCATCGGGAAAAGCGTGGCGTCCTCGAGGGCGAGGGCACTCGACCCTTCGACCGGATCCGCCCGCGGCGCCGCGGCAGGGCCGGTCACGTCCCCCGGCACCCAGGCGACGCCCTGGTTCGTGGCGCCGCTGCTGATCGCCATCCTCCACTTGCCCTCGACCGTGCGCATCAGGTACGTCTGTTGCGGGCCAGCGATCCAGTACTGCCGCTTCAGGTGGTACCATCTGACCTTCGCCTCGGCCCACTCTCCCGAATCCGGGCCCGAGACTGTCCGAATCGCCCGCACGTCCCCAAGCCACTTGCGGCCGTCGGCCTTCAACCGTTGCGCGTACTCCTGGACCTCATTCTCCCACTCCCGCTGAGCGGCCGCGCTCTCGAATACGGCGAGCTTCTTCGCCTCTGCTGCATTACCCGCGCGAAGCAGGCTGAAGTAGGCCCTGGCCGCGCCCAGCGCGGGCCACAGGGCTTGCGGGGCCTCCGGTAGCACGCCGCGCGGCGACGGCTCCGCGGCGCGCTGGCTTGAGTTTGGGTTGAGGTGGAGGGCCTTGCGACCGTACTCTGAGTAGGCATCGTCTTGAACTGTGAGCCCGACGCCCGTGGTTGTGACCTCGCCGAACACGAAGCGCTTGCCGCTGAACTGCCTATCCCACTCACCGTAGAGGATGGTCAGTCCGCGGCCAGCGCGGGTGGCCAGTTGGTAACTGTCATAGAGGATCTGCCCGTCTCCGACCGCATCCCACACCATAGTCCAGTCGGGGTCGCCGGCAGCGGCATAGGCCGCGAAGGTCGCGTATTCGGCTCCGAGGACGATGTGCTTTGGCGCTTCGGCCTCGGTGGGGACCAGGGCGCCCCTGCGCTCCTCGTCGGACATTCCCCAGGCGGCTGCGTACGAGTAGCGCGGCGGTGGTGCGGGCGCACCCGCCGCCGGGGCCTCGGACCAGGCGTTGGGGGCCAACTCGGCGTAGCCGACCTGCACCCCGCTGGCGGTGTAGTTGCGCTTTTCCAGCGAGGTGTACCAGATCTTGTAGCGGTCCTCTTCCTTCAGCACGCCCGGTAGGGTGACGCCCCAGTCGTAGGCATCCGGATCGTCGGTGCCCAGGATGACGGGGTTGCGCGGGTGCTTCGTCCAGTGAATGCCATCCGGCGAACTCGCATAACCGATGTTACGCGCCCCGGGCACGGTTCGGCTGGGGCGCGGGTCGGTCGCGCCGCCGACGTACCACATCTCGAAGCGCCCATCGGCATAGATCACCGCCGGGCAGAACACGAGCGCGCTGTCCCACTCGCCGGGCGCGCCGCGGGAGAGCACGGTGCGGCGCTTCGTCCAATCCACGCCATCGGGCGACGTGGCCAGAGCGATGAAGTCGCCCCACTGCGATGAGTATGGGAAGTCAATGGCGCTCGTTCCGGCCGTGTAATACATCCAGTACTCGTTCTTCACCTTGACCACGCGGGGGCCGGCGGCGTCGCCGTCATCGTAGGTGCCGGCCGGTCCCCGGCCCATGACGGTCTGCGGCGAGGCCCAGGTGATGCCATCGGTGGAGGTGGTGTACAGAATCGCGTCGCCGCGGCCCACATTGAACCACATCTTGTAAGGCGCGGCTGAGTCCTCCGGCTCATAGAGGACGCAGGGCCAGCGGGCATCAGCCTGGACGACGGGGTTATCCTTGTACTTCGTCCAAACAAAGCCGTCCGTCGAGGTCGCGTAGCCTACGGCCGCCTTATCGCTTCTCCCGCTGCGCCCGTCATACCACATCTGGTAGAGGCCGAGGTCCTGGTTCCAGATGATGGAGGGAGCCTGAGCGGTTCTGTCGTCCCAGGAGCCTTCTGCGCCCTGGGTCAAGACAGGCGCCGAAGAGCGGTAGAGCGGAGTGATTCCGAACGGCCCTCCGGGCGCTCCCATCCCGATAGTCACCACCGGCTCGTTCGACCAGTCGGGGGTGGGTGTGATCATTGATGTCGTCGAAGCGATAGTGGAGAACGCCAGCCCAATGGCGAGCGCTAAGACCGCAACGATGGTAACCGCCCCCGCCAGCCATGACGCCCGCTTGCAGGATGGCGCGGAAGCGCCCACCAGCCGCCGAACGCGCACGATCAGCGATCCGCCGCTTGCCGCAAGGGTGGGTTGCGGGGCCGCGCTTCGCAGGTGCTCCAGGTCGGCGAGGGCGCGGGCGTAGGCGACGGCGTCGCCGCAGCAGGCGACAGCCAGGTCGTCGCAGCAATGCTCGCGCTCGGCTCTCACACGCGCCGATACCCACCACACGGCCGGGTGGTAGAACAGCAGCGTCTCGATAACAGTTTGCAGCACGTTCACGAGGTAATCGGCCCGCCGGACGTGCGCCAGTTCGTGCGCGATGAGTGCCTCGATCTGCTCGGGCGTGAGGCCGCTCAGCGCGCTTGCCGGCAGCAGGATCACCGGCCGCAGCCAGCCGATCAACGTGGGCACCTGCGCCGCCGCCGATTCCAGCAGCCGCACCGGCCGGCTCACGCGCAGCCGCTCGGCCAGCGTTGCCAGGACCGCCTGCCACTGCTCGCCCGCCGGCTCCACGCCGCGCCGCCGGGCCCGCGCCACGCCGATCCACCCCAGCAGCAGCCGCAGCGAGAGCACGAACACGCCGATAACCCAGCCGGCCGCCACCCAAGCAAGTCGCGCTTCCAGCCAGGCGCGGGCCTGGGTCAACCGGGAGGCCAGGCTCGGGTGTGGTCTTTCGTCCGGCGAGGGAGGCGTCGCAGCGCTCGAACCTGACCCCCCCACCGGCGACGCGGGAGGAAGAGAAGTGGCCGGCGCCGCGGGTTGCGCCGGGGCGCTTGTCTGAATGGCGGCGGATAAAGGCATGCTCGCGGGCAGTTCGGGGAGCGCGAGGAACGTAACCACCGGCGCCGCCGCCATCGCCGCCAGAACCACTAGCAGCGCGAGATAGCGCGCGGCGGGCCTCGCGCGGCGCAGCGCCAACAGCAGCGCCGACGCCACCACCGCCAGCGCCGCCCCCTGCCACAGGAAGTGCAGCAGCGCCAGGCCCAACTTCAGGACAACAGGATGTTCGAGCAGCGCAGCGACCCCACTCATCGCTTTCTCCTTTCCAACTCATCCAGCAGCCGGCGGATCTCGGCCAGTTCCTCGGGCCTGGCTTTCTTGTATTCGAGGGCATGCAAGAGCAACTGCCGCGTCGAGCCGTCGAAGGCGCGCTCCAGCAGGTCGCCGGCCAGCCGCCGGGCTACCGCGCGCCGGCTCTGGCGCGGCCGGTAGATGTGCGCCCGCTGCTTTTCGTCCCGCAGCACCAGCCCTTTTTCATGCATGATCTGCAACATCTTGAGGACGGTGGTGTAGCCGATGCGGCGCCGGCGCGGCGCCAGGGCGTCCATGACTTCCCGCACCGTGCTCGACCCGTGCGTCCAGAGCACCTTCAGAATCTCCAGTTCGAGGTCGGTGGGTCGCACGCTGGTTGGTCTCGGCATGGCGCTGGCCTCCGGTTTCCGGCCCCCGCCGCTCGGGCCGGTTGTCTACGATCACCTTCGTAGAATAGGATAGCACGCCCCGGCGGTCCCGTCAACGAGTTAATTCGTACATTTGGGGCCGCCTGGGGAAATCGCCAACCTCGACCAGCCGCTGGTAAGGCCGCCGCGAGCCCCACCTGCAGTGCGCCACCAGGCTGGGCCCGACGCGTGGAAGGTCCGCTGCGCTCAGGGCCCGAAACGACCGGCCGAGGGCCGCGGCTGATCAGGGCGCCGTTCCGCAGCCGTCGGCGGGAGGTGCGGAAACGTTGGTGTCTTCGACACGCAAGGAGGACGCGCCGTGAACGTGCTGCTTATTGCGGCCGACCAGCACCTCGCAACCTGCCTCGGCAGCGAGGGGCATCCGCAGGTCCTGTCGCCGAACCTCGATCGGCTCGCGGGCGAGGGCGTGCGATTCCGCCACGCCTACGCGCAGAGCACAATCTGCACGCCCAGTCGCGTGAGCATGCTGTCCGGGCAGTACCCTCACAACCACGGCTACTACGGCCTCTCCGGTCCCGCCCCGGCGCGCCTGCCCAGCCTGTTCTCTCACTTTCGGCAGCGCGGATACCGGACGGGCGGCATCGGCCTGCTGCACACGCCGGACTCGCCGCGCAACTGGCTCGAACAGCACTTGGACGTCTTCCTTGACTACCACGAGTCCGTGGACAGCAGGTTCCAGGAGACGCCCTTCTACGAGATGATCCGGCAGCGCGGCTTGTACGACAAGGAGGATGTCAACTTCGTCCAAAGGAACCCCGCCTACATCCTCGAGGGTTTTCCGTCGCGGATCCCGTTCGAGTATTCACAGGAAGGCTGGTGCGTGCGCGAGGCGATCGAGTTCCTGGAGGGCTGCGGCGGCAAGCCCTTCTGCCTTCAGGTCGGATTGCAGCGCCCCCATCAGCCCTTCGCGCCCGACCAGCGCTTCTGGGACATGTACCCGGACGACCTGGCGCTGCCGGAGACCATCAACCAGGACCCTTCGCACCGGCCACCCCACTTCCGCGCGGCCTACGAGGGGTTTCGCAAGATGCACTGGCCCCTGGAACCGAATTCCTTCGAAGCCGGCGCAAGGCGGCTCTGGCACGGCTATCTGGCGTGCGTCACGCACGTGGATCACGCGGTCGGCCTGCTGCTGGAGCACCTGGACAGGGCCGGCCTCGCCGGGAAGACGGTCGTCATCTACACCGCGGACCACGGCGGCTACAGCGGGACGCATGGCATTCCCGAGAAAGCGCCGGGCATCTGTTCGGAGGCGGTGTGCCGCGTGCCGATGATCTGGCGCGTGCCGGGCGTAACTCCGCATGGAACACGCTGCGAGCATCTCGTCGAGACCATTGATATCGCTCCAACGCTCAGCGCGCTTTGCGGACTGCCCGCGATGGGCACCGCGGACGGCCGCGACATCTCGGGCCTGCTGGCGGGCGGAGACCGGGCGGTGCGCGAAGTCGCGGTGACCGAGAACCCCTGGAGCAAGGCGCTGCGCTGGCGACAGTGGCGGTTCGTCCACTACCAGCCCGAGATGTTCGATGGGCAGGACGCGGGCGAACTCTACGATCTCCAGAACGACTGGAATGAGACACGCAATCTCTATGCCGACCCGGCCCATGGCGAGGTGGTGCAACAGTGCCGGCGGTTGCTGCTCGAGTGGCTGATTCGCACGACGCGGGTCAGAACCGTCTGGCCGGTGCCGGATCCGTCGAAGTTTCCGTATGAATATCCGATTGCGGACGATGGCCGGGAGTCCAACACCGCCGGCCCGGACCTTCGGCGCAGAATGGGACAGGTGACCTATCTCTAGCCCGGATGATGAGCGAGAGGCGGCGCCAATGAGCATTCGGCCCGGCAGAGCCTTTCGTTCCGGCATCACCTGGCGCTCGCTGGCCCTCTCGGCCTTGCTCATCCCGCTCAACGCCTATTGGGTTGTGCAGATGGAGATCGTGCGCTACTCCGCACACCCCACGACGGTCTCCCTGCTCTTCAACGCGGTCTTCCTGCTCCTGGTGTTGACGGGCGCGAACATCGCGTGGGCGCGCCTCTCCCCCGGGCGGCAACTGCGCCAGGCCGAATTGCTGGCGGTTTACGCGATGGTGTGCGTCGCCTCGGCGGTCGCGGGGCACGACTTCATCCAGGTCCTCACGCCTTCGCTCGCATGGCCTTTCTGGCACGCCGACGCCACGAACGGGTGGGCGTCGCTGTTCTGCAACCGCATCCGCCCCTGGCTGTCCGTGCAGGACAGGGCGGCGATCGAACACTACTTCACCGGCCACTCCTCCTTTTACACGCACCAGCACCTTGTCGCCTGGGCGACCCCGGTCCTGATGTGGTGTCTCTTCATCGGCGCGCTCCTGCTGGTGATGCTCTCGATCAACGTCCTGGTGCGACGCCAGTGGGACGAGCGCGAGGCGCTCACCTATCCGCTCACCCAACTGCCCCTGGAGATCACCCATCCCACCGGGCGTCTCTTCCGCCAGAGGCTCCTCTGGCTCGGCTTCGGGCTCGCCGCCGGCATTGATCTGCTCAACAGTGTCTCCTATCTCTACCCCAGCCTGCCCCACATCCGCATCGAGGAGTACGACCTGCGGCAGTTTTACCCCGGTTGGCCCTGGACGGCGGCCGGGTGGTTTCCCATATCCTTTTATCCCTTCCTGATCGGCGTGGGGGCGTTGATGCCGGTGGACTTCCTCTTCTCCTGCTGGTTCTTCTACCTCTTCTGGAAAGCGGAACGCATCCTGACCGCGGTGCTGGGGTTCGGCGCCGCGCGCCCGAACTTCCCCTACATAGACCAGCAGGCCTTCGGCGCCTACATGGTGTTCTTTCTCTTCGCCATCTGGCACAGCCGGCGGCACCTGGCCGCGGTCTGGAGACGCGTCCTCGGCGACCGGAGCGGCGCGGACGATACCGGCGAAGCGGCGTCCTACCGCACCGCCGCCCTGGGCGTCGTTCTCGGCACGGCCGTGCTTGGCGGCTTCGCCCTCCTCATGGGCATGTCGGCCTGGCTGGCCGCGCTCTTCTTCCTGATCTACTTCGCGCTCGCTGTCTCCGTGACCCGGATGCGCGCCCAGTTTGGATCGCCGGTGCACGACCTTCATTTCACCGGCCCCGATACCACCCTTCCCCTGGTCATCGGCACCTCCCACCTGGCGCCCCAGGACCTGACGGTGATGGCCCAGTTCTACTGGTTCAACCGGGCCTACCGGTCCCATCCCATGCCTCACCAACTGGAGGGGATGCGGCTCATGCACTCCACCGGGGGCATGGACCGCAGGTTCTATCCCGCGATGCTGGTCATGGGTGTTCTGGGGGCGGCGGCCGCATTCTGGGCGATGCTGCACCTGATGTATGGCCTGGGGGCGGAGGCGAAATCGGCTGCCGGGTTTGGCGGCGAGGCGTTCCGCAGGTTGGACAGTCAACTGAGGGCGCCGGAGGGTCCGAGTTTCGCCGCGGCAGTCGCCATCGCGGCCGGGTTCGGCATGGCGTTCCTGCTCGAGGTGTTCCGGCTCAACCTGCCCGCCTGGCCCTTCCACCCCCTGGGCTTCGCCGTCTCGAGCAGTTGGGAGATGAACCTGGTCTGGATGCCGCTGCTGATCGCCTGGCTCGCGAAGGTCGTGATCCTTCGCTACGGAGGGCTGCACCTGTTCCGGCGCGCCGTGCCGTTCTTCTACGGCCTGATTCTGGGCCAGTTTGTGGTGGGCAGCCTGCTGAACATCATCAGCATCGCGCTCGGCATCCCCTCCTACATGTTCTGGCAGTAGTGGCCGCCTGGCTTGATACCGCGCCTACGGCGCGAGAGGCGGCCTTCGCCTGGGCGGCGAATACTCCCGCTGGTCTTGTCGCGGCGAAGTCGGCGGAGCGCGCGTGGGTCACGCCATGAATGAAGGCCTGGGAAGTGACGCAGCATTCGATCTGCTTGCCGGAGACGCCTCCGGCTCCGCGAGACGAGCGCTCGCGGCGGCAAAGAACTTCCTGGCCGAGAGCCCACGCCTCAGCCTGCTGGCTGCCGTGGGCCGGACCATTGAGTCCATTCCCCCCGCCTCCTATCCCGACAAGCGTTGGTTCCAGAAGTCGTTCGGCCGCGGCGCGACGCAAGCGCCGGATGACCTCCTGGTAGGCCGCGGCCTGTTCTACCTCACGGAACAGCGTCGCCTCTTCCTGGACTGCACCGCCGGCCACTACCAGATGACCTGGGGGTATGATCACCCCCAGTTGCGCGCGCTCCTGCTGGACGGCATCGAGCGCGGCATCGTCTGGGACAACCACAGCAACATCCCCGCGGCGCCGGTCAAGCGCCTCGCGGCCAAACTGGTGGAACTGGCGAACCCAGGCGCCGACATGGAGCGCCTGCATGCGGACGACGCTGGGCTCAACACGGTACTGCTCGGGGTGTGCACGGGCAGTGTGGCCTGCGCCGCGGCCATGAAGATCATGCTCCTGCACTACGCGCGCGAGAAGCGCGCGGGCGCTCCGGTCTTCATCGCGTTGGAGGGCAACTACCACGGGACCGATCTTCTCGCCCAGCGGCTGCGCGGCATGTGGCCCGACTACTTCGCCAACGTCGAGATCGTCCAGGTCCAGCCTAACGCCGCCGACGAACTGGAGCGCGCCTTCGCGCGCTACGGCGAGCGGGTCGCGGGCTTCTGGGCCGAGCCCATCATGATGAACCGGGAGGCCATTGCGCTGGAGCCCGCGTACCTGCGGCTGGCGCGGCGCCTCTGCGACCAGGCGGGCGCGCTCATGGCGCTCGACGAGATCCAGACCGGCTTCTGGTTCCCCGAGGTGCTCTACACCGGGCGCCTCGGCGTGGAGCCGGACTTCATCGTGCTGGGCAAGGGCATGACCGCCGGCTTTCACCCGCTCTCGGCCCTGGTCTACCGCGGCCGGCTGGACTGCCTGGAGCAGTATGACGCCATCAGCACCAACGGCAACGCCGCGCTCGCCGCCTACATGGGGCTGGGATGCATTGCGCTCATCGAGCGCGAGGCCCGGCGCATCGGGGAGATCGGCAACCACCTGCACGACCGCATGGGCCAACTCTGCGCCGAGTTCTCCGACGTGCTCCAGGAGCCGCGCGGCGCCGGGCACATGACCGGGCTGAAGTTCCGCCGCGTCGAGGACGCCCTGGGCTTCCAGCGCCGTGCCCTGGAGCGCGGCCTCTGGCTCAGGGCCCATGCCTATCACGCGGGCCACAGCACCGTCCTCACCAAGTTCGCGCTGCCGCTGGACGCCGAGGTGGCCGACTTCGCGGTCGAGGCGATGCGCCGGCTGCTGCAAGAGCGCGCGTGGAAGTAGCCCGATGGCGCACCCCTACTTCGAATTGCGCGACGTGGACCGGCGGTTCTGGGCCGAGCGCATCGAGCCGTTCTTGCCCGGGCGCGTCTTCGACGCCCACCGCCACATCGCCAAACCCGAGCACTGGGCGCCCATCCCGCCCGAGCAGCGCGCGCGGCACTGGGCCTTCGAAGTGGCTGACCACGAGACGCTCGACGAGGCGCGGCAGGCCTATGCGCAGTTGTTCTTAGGCTGCTCGGTTGCCTACCTGGCGTTTGGCTTCCCCTACCAGGGATGCCGCCTGGAGGAGAACAACGCTTACCTCGTGGAGGGCCTGGCCGGGACCGGCTGCGCGGCCCTGGCCATGACCAGCCCAACGTGGCCCGCCGAGCGGGTGGCCGGCTGGCTGCGCCGGCCGCGCGTGATCGGCATCAAGCCCTACCACGAACTCATCCCCGGCTTTGCGGGAGAAGAGGTGAGCGTCTTCGACTTCTGCCCACACGCGCACCTGGAAGCGCTCAACGAGGTCGGCGGGTGGCTGACGCTGCACCTGCCGCGCAAGGAGCGCCTCGCCGACCCGCGCAACTTGGCCGAGGTGAAGGAGATCCGCCGGCGCTATCCGCGCATCGTGCTGGTCGTGGCCCACATCGGCCGGTCCTTCGCGGGCCGTTACGCGCGCGAGGGGCTGCCCGCCTTGTGCGACGACGAAGGCATCCTCTTCGACACCTCCGCGGTGCTCAACCCGGCCGTCCATGCCGTGGCGCTCGACCGACTGGGGCCGCGGCGGCTGCTCTTCGGTTCGGACTTCCCCATCCTCTACATGCGCGGCCGGCGCCGCTGGGAGGGCGACCGCTACATCAACCTCACCAGCGGCCACTACTCCTGGAACCTGGACCGCGAGCCGCCGCAGGTGGAGGCCGCGTACACGCTCTACATCTACGAAGCCGTCGCCGCCTGCATAGATGCCTGCCGGCAACTGGGCTTCGGCGACGCGGAATTGCGCGCCATCTTCCACGATAATGCGCGCCGCATCGTGGATCGCCTGCTCGCCGAGAAAGCGAACTCCTGACCATGCCGCGGGCCGCCCTGATGGGCATTGATCTCGGCACCACCGCCACCAAGGTGGGCCTCTTCGATGCCGAAACGGGTGAAGCAGCCGCCGTGGCGCGCCACGAGTATCGCGCCGCCTCGCCCGCCCCCGGCTGGGCAGAACTGGAGATCGAGACCTACTGGGACGCGACCGTCGCCGCGGCGCGCCGGGCGCTCGTTGAAGCAGGGCGGCCGAAGGTCCTGGGCCTGGGCCTGTCGAGCCAGGGGCAGACCTTCGCCCCGCTTGATGAAAGCGATCGGCCCCTGCGGCCGGCCATTGTGTGGCTCGACACGCGCGCCGAGGCGCAGGCCGCCCAATTACGCGCGCTGCTCGACCCGCACGAGTACGCGCGCCGCACCGGGCTGCCCTTCCCCAGCGCCATTGATTCCGCCCCCAAGATGCTCTGGGTCCGCCAGAACGAGCCCGAGGTGTGGCGGCGCACGCGCCGGCTCATGCTGCTGCCCGATTACATCGGGCTGCGCGTCGCGGGCGAGCGGCGGCTCGACATCAACAACGCGGCCAGCACCGGGCTGGTGGATCAGACCGCACTCGACTGGTGGCCTGAGGCCCTGGCGGCGGTCGGCGCGCCGGCGCAATGGATGAGCCCGCTGGGGCGGCCGGCCGAGACGCTGGGCCTGCTGCGCGCCGAGGCCGCCGAGGCGCTCGGGCTCCCCAAGGGCATTCCGGTCGCCCTGGGTTCGAACGACCAATTGAATGGCGCGGTCGGCGTGGGCAACGTGCGTGCCGGCATGGCTTCGGGCACGGTCGGGACTGCGCTGGCGATCGTGAGCACGGTGGAGCGCATCGGGCCGCAGGCGGCAGGCAGCCTGCCCTGGGGCCCGCATCCGGTGCGGGGCCTGTTCTTTCTGCTCGCCTATGCCAAGACCTCCGGAATCCTCCTCGCCTGGCTGCGCGATCTTGTGGCCCCGCAAGCCCCCTATGAGGCCCTGCTCGCCGAGGCGGCGCGGGTTCCGCCCGGGAGCGATGGCCTGGTATGTCTGCCCCATTTCAGCGGCACCGCGCCGCCGACTTTTCGCAGCGACGTGCGCGGCGGCTTCGTCGGGCTCACGCTGGGCCACGGTCGGGCGCACCTGGTGCGCGCCGTCGCGGAGGCGGTCGGCTTCGCCGCGCGCGATGCGCTCTCCCTGACCGCGCGCGCCGGCCGGCCGGCGACATCGCTGCGCATGCTGGGCGGCGCCACGCGCTCCGACTTCTGGATGCAGATGCTGGCTGATATTGTTGGGCTGCCGCTGGAGGTCCCCGCGTGCGGCGAGGCGGCGGTGCTCGGAGCGGCGGTCTTCGCAGCGGTGGCGGCAGGGCGTCTCGCCTCCGTCGCGGAGGGCGCGCAGGCATTCTACCGGCCGGGCCGGGGCTTCGTCCCGCGCGAGGAGGCGTCCGCTCAGTATCATGATGCCTACGCTGCCTATCGCCAGGCCATGGAGCGCCTCTACCCGGGTTCCTTGGAAGCGCACGATCGGCCCGAGCAAGCGATGTGATCGAGGAGGACTGCCTGATGATGGCCCAGCCCCGCGTCGGCTTGCTGCCGCTGTACCTCGCGCTCTACGACGACGTGGCGCCGCAGCACCGCCCTCACGCCGAGGTCTTCGCTCGCCGCGTCGCGGACCGCCTGCGCGGCGGCGGGCTCGACGTGCAACTCTCCGCCGTGTGCTGCCGGCGCGCCGAGGTCGAACGCGCCGTCGCCGATCTCGCCGTGCGCGGCGTGGACCTGCTGGCCACGCTGCACCTGGCCTACTCGCCCTCGCTCGAGGCCGTTGACGCGCTCGCGGCGTCGTCGCTCCCCCTGGCCCTGCTGGACACCACACCCGCGGCACGGTTCGCGGAGGACGCCACCATGGACGACCTCTTCCGCAACCACGGTATCCACGGCGTGCAGGACCTGGCGTGCATGTTGCGGCGGCGCGGGCGCGCCCACTGCCTGGTCGTGGGTCATGTGGATGACCAGGCTTTCCTGGAGGACGCCGTCATGACCGCGCGCGCCGGGTGCATGGCGCGCCGGCTGGGCTCGAGCCGCGTGCTGGTCTTCGGCGACGAGTTTCCGGGGATGGGCGATTTCGCCGTGGAGCCGCGGGTGCTCGCAGGCCTGGGCGTCACGATGGACAGAATCCCGGTGGCGGAACTGGCCGCGCGCCTCCGCCGCGTCACCGAGGAGGAGTTGGCCGCCGAGGCCGCGCTCGACGAGCAGCGCTTCGACTGCTCGCGAGTTTCGCCGCAGTTGCTGCGCGCGAGCAACCAGGTGGGCCTGGCCGTGCGCGCGATGCTCGAAGAGCGTGAGGCCGGCGCGTTCTCCTTCAACTTCCAGTCCTTCAGCCGCGGCGCGGGCGCGCCCACCGTGCCATTCCTCGAGGCCTCCAAGGCCATGGCCCGGGGCATTGGGTACGCAGGCGAGGGTGATGCGCTCACGGCAGCGCTCGTCGGCGCGCTGCTGCAGGGACTGGGCGACGTGACGTTCACCGAGATGTTCTGCCCCGACTGGGAAGGCAACGCGCTGTTCATGAGCCACATGGGCGAGTGCAACCTCGCGCTTGCGGCCCTTCGACCGGTCCCTGCGCCCCGACTTTGTCGGGGCCGGGATGGCGGCCCGAAGGGCGCAGCCACTCAGGGTCGCCCCACGACGCAGAGGAAGGGCCGTCCCGAGCGCAGCCGAGGGGCGGCAAACCGTCCGGCGCTCGTCCCCAAGGAGTATGTCTTTGGCGACGTGGAGAATCCCGTGATCGCCAGTTTCCCGCTCCGGCCCGGTCCGGCGACGCTGGTGAACATCGCGCCGGGGCCCGGGGATCGGCTCGAGATCATCGCGTCGCGCTGCCAGGTGCTCGACCGCTGGGCACCTGAGCGCTTCCCCGACGTGCCCCACTTCTGGATCGCGCCCGCCGACGCCGACGTGCGCACCTTCCTCCGCCGCTACAGCGAGTGCGGGGGCACGCACCACCTGGCGCTGGCCCTGGGCGACCAGGTGGACACGGTGAGGCGCATGGCCCGGATGCTGGGGCTCCACTTCGAGCGCGCCTGACGGTATCCGCTCGGGCGTTGCCACGCGGTCGGGAGGGCTTCGTGAGACACCTTGATTTCGACATGGACGCGGATGAAGTCGAGCGGCGCCGGCAGCGGATCCGGGATGTCTGGGATTATCGGCCCGTGGACCACATCCCGGTTCACATGGTGGTGCCGGTGAATCCCCACGGCTACACGGTGCGCGAGCACTTCCTCGACGGCGATAAGCAACTGCGCCTTGAACTCGCCAAAGTGAAGGCGAGTTGGCAGATGGTGCCAGAGGGCGATTACATCCCGGGGATGCGTCCGGACATCGGGTGCAGCGGCCTGGCAACCGCCTTTGGGGCGGAAGTCCACTGGGCCGACGATCCCAACCAGACGTGCTGGATCAAGGCGCCGATTATCAAGTCGCTTGACGGCCTGGAAAAACTACGCCGGCCGGACATCACCAGAGATGGGTTAGTTCCCGAGGGCCTGCGACGGCTCGAGTTCTTCGTGGAAACGACGGAAGGCCGAATCCCCGTCTCGGGCCTGGACCTTGCCGGCGGGCTGAACGTGGCCCTGGACCTCATGGGGGCTGAACTCCTCTTTCGGGCCATGCGGGAAGCGCCGGAGGCCCTGCATCGCGCATTGGACCTGATCAACGATGTCTGGATGGAGATCATCGAGGCCTCCATTCAGGCGGCAGGCGGCATTAACAATCTGACGACCACCGATTTCCCCGACCTCTGGTTTCCCGAGGGCAAGAAGGGACACACCAGTGACGATGTCTCCGCGATGATGAAGGCCGAGTGGTTCGTGGAGTTCAGCCGCCCTCACCAGAGCCGCATCTACCAGCGCTTCGGGCCGGGCGGTTTGCACAACTGCGGCCCTCACCCCGCGCTGGAGCATTACCTGGATCACGACCCTCCGATCACCGCGGTGGACGTCGCCCACGCCTACTCCGCCGCGGATCTGCCTCGCTTCAAGAAGGCGTTCGCCGGCCGCGGGATCATCTACCTGGAATTCGGCTTGCGCGGCCAGCAGGCGGTTGATGCATGGCGCCGCGTCATGGAGTTGATGACCCCGGACGTGGTGGTCATCCCCATCATCAGCGTCCTTCCGCCGGAGGACCCGCCCGCTCTCCATGCCCGTTTCCTTGAGATTGCCAAGGAGTATGCCCGGCGCATGAACTGGCGTTCGGCCACGCCCGAAGCGACTCGGTGCAGGTGCTAAGCAGGCTTAAGACCGCGACCTGGCCGTCGTCGGCAGGCCCTGGTTCGAGCCGCGCTCACGCCGAAAGCCAGCGCCGCCTGCTCGACCGCCAGGAACGGCCCGACCTCGTAGCCGCTCGGGCTCAACACTCCGACGGTGGCGGCAATGAGCAGCAGCGTGAAGTTGCCGGTCGCCGCAAACACGAGCCCGGCGAACAGGACCAGCGCCGCCCCGATCACCAGCGTGAGCCGCCGGCCAATGCGGTCGGCCAGCGTGGTGAGCCACAGCGGGATCGCGGTGTCGCCGGCCAGCGTGAGGGTGAGCAAGAGCCCGATGCGCTTGGTGCTCAGGCCCCGCTCCGCCAGGTAGAGCACGAGCACGAGCACGACCGACAGCATGCCGTACCCGAACATGCGCGCAGAACGCGCGGCAAAGAGTAGGATCTGGTCTCGCCTGTGGTCCGCTGCTGGCATCGAGATAGATCAGTTCATGCGGCAATCCCTCGTCACCTGCCGGGAATCGCCCGATGCACGCATCCAGGCCCGGTTCCTGGGCGCGCCAACAGGTGGAACCCGCCGTTTGGGCGAAGATGTCTGCCGGGTAGTTCTGTTTTGATAGCCGGGATCCCACCTCGGATAGGAAGCGCATGCCCCAGCGGCGAACGCGCATGCCGTCCACGGGGAGCGTTCGAGCGACAGCCATGAACCCTTCGAGAGCAGCCAGCTGCCTGTTTCTGGTTGCGTTCTTCGCGATCGCCGCGGCGTCGGCCCAGGCCGCGCCGGCGTTCATCGTGGCGCAGGACGCCGAGGCCGCGGCCCGCGCCGTCACCAGCGCGGGCGGCGAGGTGCACCACGTCTTCCCGCCGCACGTCCTCTTCGTGGAGGCCCGCGACCGCGCCGCGCTGGCGCGCCTGCCGGGGATCGTCTCCGTCGCCTCCAGCGAAGTCCGCGTGCGTGACCTGGCCCGATGGGGCGAGGCGGCCGTGCTCGCCGCAGGGGCCTGGAACGACACCCTGCGCCCCCACCTGGCGCCCGAGCGGACCGGTCTGGAGCCCGGTCCCATTCGCAACGACATGCGCCGCCTCCCCGATCCCGTGGCGCCGCTGGCTTTGGCCGATCTCGCCGCCGCGCCCACCTTCGGCGCCCAGCGCTACGACACGTCGGAGTACATGGTGGGCAAGATCGCGGTGGGGATCATCCTGCCCGAGAGCACGGGCAACGCGGAGAATTGGACGGCGACCCAGCGGCAGCAGGTCGTGAGCGCCATCCTGCAGGCGATGGAATGGTGGCGCGCCCGCCGGCCGAGCGCGCACCTTTCCTTCTACTACGACGTTCACCTCTCGCTGAGCACCACCTACGAGCCGATCCGGATGTCGTCGCAGAACGAGGGCCAGTGGATCAGCGACGTGATGAACAGGCTGGGCTACACCGGCTCCACCTACTTCGAGCAGGTCTATTCCTACGACAACGCGATCCGCAATTCGCTCAACACCAACTGGGCCTTCGCCACTTTCGTGGTGAACAGCGCGAGCCACCCGCGCGGCACCTTCACTGACGGCGCCTTCGCGTATAGTTATCTCGGCGGGCCGTTCACGGTGATGACCTATGACAACGACGGCTACGGCATCGCCGGCATGCCCGCCACCTCCGCCCACGAGACCGGCCACATCTTCTACGCGCTCGACGAGTACTCGGGCAGCGGCTCTTCGGCGACCGACCAGTCGGGCTACTTCAACGCGGTCAACGGCAACTTCATCGTGGGCGGCGTCACCAACGACGCCTGCGTCATGCGCGGCCAGGTGGCGCCGTATAACTCCGGCGCGGTCTGCTCCTTCACCCACGGCCAACTCGGCCATCAGGACGTGAACAGCGACGGCGTCGAGGACGTCGTGGAGGTTCCACCCGAGACCACGCTCACGCCCCACTCGCCCAACCCCACCACGCAGACGCAACTCACTTACGTCGGCGCCTGCAGTGTGGTCGCGCTCACCAACCTCAACTCCAAGGACAACACCCAGCCGCCCGACAACATCACCATCAACACCATCGCCGGCGTGGACTATCGCGTGGACGGCGGCCCCTGGCAGCCCGCCTTGGCCAGCGACGGCGCCTTCGACGAGCCGCAGGAGGACTTCACGTTCACCGTCATCCTGGCGCCGGCGACGCACACCATCGAGGCGCGGGCTCGGGACACGGCGCTCAATGTGGATTCCACTCCGGCCTCGGACACTGTGACCATCACTCCCGCCGCGCCGCAAGTCGCGCAGACCACCCCCGCCAACGGCGCCTCGAACGTGAGCACCGCAACCGCCATCAGCGCCACCTTCGACCAGTCCATGAACGCCTCCACGCTTAACACCAACACCTTCATCGTTCGCGCGGGAAGCACCAGCCTCAGCGGCAGCGTGACCTACAACGACGCGACCCGCACGGCGACTTTCGTCCCCGCGTCGGCGCTGCCCGCAAGCGCCAGCATCACGGCCACCATCCTCAGCGTGGCCAATGGGGTTCAGAGCGCCACGGGCCTGGCCATGGCCAGCGACTACGTTTGGTCTTTTGCGACGGGTGTCGGGACCGCGTGGCTCTCCTCGGGCTATGTCATGCCCAGCAGCGGCGATGCCTCCACGCGCTTCACCTGGCGCGTGAAGTACTGGAGCACCACTAATGCGGCGCCCGACGAGGTCTGGGTGGCTATCCGCACGGCAGGCACCGGCACCATCTCCTGGCGGCGCATGTGGGCCTACAATCCCTCGAACACCAACTACGCGAGCGGCGCCTGGTTCACCTATAGCGCCTACCTCGGCGGCGGACAATACGCCTTTCGCTTCGCCACGAGGGCCGGCGCGGAATGGGAGTATTGGCCGCAGCCCGCCGGCTCGTACGTCACGTGGCTGAGCGTGAACCCGGTGATCCTGAGCTCAGGCTACGTGACGCCGACCTCGGGCACGCCAGCCACCAACTTCACCTTTCGCGTGAAATATTGGAACACTAAGAACGTCTCGCCCGACGTCATCTGGCTGGCGGTCTGGTCGCAGAACCGCAACGGCCCGAACTGGTACCCGATGTCTCCCCTTGACCCCTTCGATACCACCTACGCCGATGGCGCCTGGTTCACGCGCACCGTGAGCGGCCTCGACACCAGCGCCCACTCCTTCCGCTTCGTCGCGCAGCAGGGCGCCAACTCGGCCTATCTCCCCGCGCCTGCGGGAGCTTACCAGGGCGGCCCGACCCTCACGCCCTGATCGCGCAACCCACCGCGCGGCTCGGAGCGAAGGTGCTGCGTCGAACGCCGGCGAAAGCACTACGCCACGACGCGGCCGTGCAGCGCCCCGCGGACCGCCGCGGGACCGTGGCAGTTTGTGCGGGGAGGGCCCTGACAAGTGAGTTCACCCCAAGTGCATCAGAGAAAACCCCATTTCCGAGGCGATGGAGTTCGCCACGCCACCATCAATGGGCACCGATTTCATCTGCGCATGGCAAAAGGGGATCACCTCTTGTGGATTGATGGCCGCCAGCCTCCCTTGATTCTGGATACGACCGCTGCGGATTTCGTTTCGTTGATCATTGATGCCATGTGGCGGTTTCAACAGGGGGAAGGCGATGAATCCGCGCAAGTCGTCAACTTCGTCGTTGACCGGATGAGCCAGAAACACAACAGGCTTTTCCGCAGAAAACGGGTGCCCCGCGCCCAGATTGTGACCGACCTTCACCGCGTCTTCGGCACGCTGATGGCCATCGCTGAGAGCCGCTGCCCGGCCGAGATCGGGCTCAATGCCAAGACCATTCACTACGGCACGTGGAACGCGCCGGCCCGGATGGACCTGGCGGTGACCTACCGGTGCAACCTGAGTTGCGCGAAATGCTATCTGCCCGGGACCGGGCTCGGCCCGGAACTGACAACCGAGCAGTGGCTCAGCGTCTATCAGATCCTCTGGAGATTGGGCATTCCCCAGGTGGTCTTCACCGGCGGCGAGCCAACCGTGCGCGAAGACATTGTCGAATTGGTCTCCCAGGCCGATGAATTCGTTACCGGCCTCGTCACCAACGGCCTCAACCTGGCAACTCTCGCCGAATCGTTCAGAAGCGCCAGCCTGGACTATGCGCAGGTCACCGTCGAGTCGGTGCAGCCGAAAGTGCACGATCAGATGACTGGCATGGCGGGTTCCCATGCGTTGACGGTCCAGGGTATCGTCAAGGCGCTCGAGACCGGGCTTCAGGTGGTCACCAATACTACGCTGTGCCGAATCAACGCCCCCGGCTTCGTCGAAACCGTCAAGTGGCTGGCCGAAACGCTGGGGATCAAAGCCATGGCCTGCAACACCCTCATTTGCAGCGGCCGCGGGATCAACTTCAAGAAGGAGAATGGCCTGAGCGACCAGGAATTGCGGCCCATCCTGGAGGCGGCCTGCGCCGAAGCCGAAAGGCAGAAAGTGACGCTCCAGTGGTATTCGCCCACGTGCTACAACCGGGGCATCAACCCGCTGGAGTTGGGTTTTGGTCCCAAGTCCTGCTCGGCGGCCGGCCACAACATGACCATTCAGCCGGACGGTTCGGTTCTCCCCTGCCAGTCCTGGCCCGACGCGGTCGGCAACATCCTGGCCGATGACTGGGCCAAGATCTGGAACCATCCCGTCTGCAAAGATCTGCGCGAGCATGCCCTGGCCAACGCGGAATGCCGCGAGTGTGGCTATGCCGAGTCCTGCGGCGGCGGTTGTCCATTGGATGACTCGCCGCGATGCAAGGGCGAAGGGGCAGACCAATGAACCGCCTGAGGCGCATCGTCCTGACGCTTGGGCTGGTCTTCCTGGCCGCCTCGGTTGGACATGCCGACACCGGTACCTGCCGCATCTTGGATTACCGGGTCCGCCTGACGCCCCACTCCGACGGGATGGTGCTCATCGAGTACTACCAGAAATGGCAGGTTGACAGCGGCCATATCCCTTGGATTACGGTTGGCCTGCCGAACCACAACTTCCAGGTCCAATCATCCGGATTGAATGCGCGAAACACTCAACCCGCCAATGAGGGCGATTGGAGCGGCGTGCGCATTGACCTGGATAAAGATTACCGGCCGAGGCAGACTTTCGAGGTGCGGTTCGGTGTCAGCCAGCAAAGACTCTTCTACGCGGATGCGCAGAACTACAGGCTCGATTTCACCCCGGGCTGGTACGATCGGGCCAAGACCGACAGCCTGGAGATCAGAATCAAGTACTTCGCCAAGCCGGAAACCGTCACCGCCAAACCGGAGCCGACCAGCCGGGAAGGCGAGGAGTTGGTCTGGAAACGGAGTGGATTGGGTGAAGGTGAGAGGGTCTCGGTCTCGATCGCTTTCCCCAAGACCGTTCTCGCTCAACCCATCCCCAACGAAAGGCTGGAGAGGCAACAAGGGGCGCCCAGTGAAGGCCCGGCTGGGGCGGGCTCGGGGATTGGTGTTGTTCTGGCTGCTCTGGGCGTGATCGTCTTCCTCGTTTTCATCACCTATCTGGTCCGGAACCACTGGGGCGACGGCTACTCCGGCGGGACGATCTTCTACGGCGGAAGCGGGCGCGGAGGATCGGGCCGAGGCGGCGGTGGCGGCATCTTCAGCGGCGGCGGCGGAGGTTTCGGCGGCGGTGGATTCTCTTGCGCCTGCGCCTGCGTCTCCTGCGCTTGCGCCTGCGCCTGCGCCGGCGGCGGGGGAGCTGGCTGCAGCCTCAAACTTCTCCATTCTTGCTCGCTCTGTCGCGACCGCCTGAAAGGTCGAGCAGGATGAGAAGGCTCATCCTGGTCTGGCTGCTTGGGCTTGGTCTGGCCGGCTGCGCCGGTGCGCCCAAAGGACAGCCTTACGATCCCAACACCGAGGTTCCCAAGGGCGCCCCCGCCTTTCCCCCGCTGACGAATTCGTGGGTCATTGACAAGACCGGCCTCCTCTCCCAGGAAGCCATCCGTGAAGGAGACGCCATCTGCCGGAGACTCCAGGGCGATGGCCTGGCGGAAGTGGTGGTGATCATCATCAATGGCGTCCAGCACCCGATGGAGTGGGCCACCCATTACGGGCGCTGGCTCAAACTCGGCCGCAAGGGCCTCAGCACCGAGGGCGGCAACAATGGCGTGGTCTGGCTGATCCGTCCCGACGCGCGAGAGAAGATCACCATCTCGGTGGGCCGGGGACTGCCGCAATTCGCCACCACGGACTACGGCAGGATCGTTGACGACGCCAAGGACTACGTCAACTTCAACAACTTCGACAAGGGTGTCCTGGTGATCATCCGGGAGACGGATAAGAGACTGCGCGAGATCTACGGGAAAAGCCAAGGAGGGAGAAGCCAATGAAAAGGGTTGGCATCGGCTGCGGCGTGCTGCTTGTTCTGGCTCTACTGATCGCCTTGATCCTGGTGGCCAACTACGTCAGCGTCTGGAATACACTGAACGCCAATTACCAGGCGGTCAACGGCGCCCGGTCCAAGTACTCGGCCGCCCTGAGCACCTGCACCGAGAAGATCAAAGGCGTCTGGGCGATCACCAATCAGTACATGGACCACGAGTCCAAGACGTTCAAGGCGGTCGCCGAGGCTCGCAGCGGTTATGACGCGGCCACCAGGGCCTTCGAGCAGGCGCTCAAGCAAGGCAAGGGCACCAAAGAACTCACTCAAGCGGGCACCGGCGTGGTGCAGGCGGCCCTGGCTTTTCGGATTCAAATTGAGGCTTATCCGCAACTGCGGGCGGTTGAAGCCTCTCAGGAGAATATCCGCAACATGGAAGTTGCGACCAACGAGATCAAGACGGCTCTGGACGATTGGGTCACCACCATCAAGTCCTACAACACCTATCGGGGTTCGTTCTGGCCGAACCTGGTCGGCGGCCTGATGGGGCGCTTCCCCGCCAGCATCGAGTACTACGAGGGGAAAGTCAAGGAACTCGACGTGGAGAAACTCAACCCGGCCAACAAGCGGTAGGGGCCGATTCTTAATCGGCCCTCAGCAGGCGGGCCCAATAAGATTGGGCCCCTACGTCTCGCGGCCCTTCGACGGGTCGGGGCCGCACGATCACGGGCCGGAGCCCAAGGCACCGGATTCCAGGTTCTCCAGAGCCTGGCTGGCCGCAGCCTGCTCGGCAGCCTTCCGGCTGGATCCCTTGCCCACGCCCGCCACCTCCTCGCCCAGGCGCACCTCCACGACGTACGTCCTCTCGTGCTCATCCCCTGATGCGCTCACCAGGCCGTAGACGGGCCGAATCCCCAGCGCCTTCTCGCTGCGCTCCTGTAGGACGCCCTTGGGATCAATGTGGTAGGGGTGCGCTTCGATGGCCTCCAGGGAGCGTCCGACTAGGCGAAGCGCAAACTGCCGAAACGCAAGGCGCTCCGAATCCAACTCTGGAGCGTCAAGCAGCGCCGCGGCCAAAATGGCTTTGACCGCGTCGGCCAATGTGGAAGGCCGTGTCCGCCCGCCGCTTCCTTCCTCCGCGGCGCCCAGGAACAGGAACTCGTCCAGGCCGAGCGCGCTCCCCAGGCGGCCCAGCGCGGCATTGCTGGCAGCGATCGTGCGCAGCCGCGTCAGTTGCGCTTCGCTGCGGTGCGGACACATGAAGTAGAGTACGGTCGCTACGGCCAGGTTCACGAACGAAGCGCCCACGAACGCGAGCCGTCCGTTGGAGAGACCGGGGTCGTCCGGCCCAGGGGGATGATACGAGGCATGGGTCAAAGCCTGTTTCAGCAGGCCGGGGTCTCGGAACGTGGAGCCCAGCCGGTTCTCCAGGGCCGTGATCCGATCGTGGTCATCCCGCAGGTGGGCGGCCGTGACGGTGGGAGGCAGGGCGCTGCCGATACTCGCGACCAGGTCTTCGAGAAAGGCCTGATATGCCACGTCGGGCTCCTGGCGGACGATGGCCTGAAGCATCGGTCCCCCGATAGTGCGCACGACCGGGTGGGCCGCGTAGCGAAACCGGTTGGTGCCTATCGTTTCCAGGTAGACCGCGCCGGCGAGCGCTTCGACGGCATCAGCCAGCACCGAGACGCGCTGGCGCCCGCCACTTCGCTCCTCGCCCTGGCCCAGCAGGAGAAACTCACCGAGTGCCAGCTCAGCCCCGATCTGGGCCAGCGTGGACCGGCTCACTGCCGCCGCCCGGACCCTGGAAAGTTCGCCCCGGCGCCAGCCCGGGTGAGCCTCGTAGAGGTGGAAGGCGAGGGCCGATTCCAGCGCGGCATCGCCGAGGAACTCCAGTCGCTCGTTCGACGCTAACGGCTGGCCGCCGCTCTCATGGCTGTAAGACCGGTGCGTCAGCGCCTGTCCGAGCAGCGATCGGTCCCGGAACGCGAAGCCCAACCGCGCTTCCAGTGCGTCCAGCCTCTCGTCCGGGATACTTCCCATGGCGATAGTGGCCGCGGTCCCTGGCGCAGGCCGCTGGCTCCGTGCGGGTGTTTACGACCAGGAGAGCAAGCCCTCCTGCGGGGATTTTCCGAGCCGAGGCCTCATCTCCGGCCGCACCCACGCCCGCGCTCGCGCAGCGCGCGCTCCAGCATGGGGACGTCCTCCGGCCGATCGAGATCTATGGCCAGCCGCCAGTGGCGACAGATCATGGCGCGGCAGGGCGCCTTGAGGAAGTCTGAGAAGAAGCGCTCGCAGTAGTCTTGGCTCAACAGCCCTAACTTGAACCGCAGCAGAAACCCCGGGCCCAAGCAGCCGGCATCCTCTGCGTGCGCTACATGGCCGGCCGGTCAGGCAGCGGGCCGTAGTACGGCAGGCGGTCGTCCCATTCCTCGGGCAAGGTGGCGATGCAGAAGTGAACGCCGCCCAGCATCTGGGAGGTGAAAGCCACCCGGCGGGAGCAGCGGTCCCAGGCGGCGGTGGGCTGGGTCGCGCCCTCCGTGCCGTAAGCGCGGTGGCCCAGGGTGAGCCAGTGAGGGCGCGTGGTCTGCGCATCAAAAACCACCACGTCCCCGAACCAGTTGTCCGCCACCACCCAGCGCCCGTCCTCGGAGCCGCCGGTCTCCCACCAGTACCAGTGGTTCAGGTAGTGCTCGGCCTCGGCATGCGGCTCCGGCACCCACACCCCCTGGCCGATCATCCGCACTACGCCGGTACGGGCGTTGATCACTTTCACGTGCCCTTCCTGGTCGGTCCGCCCGCCCAGAAACAGAACCTGGTCGTCCACCCACCAGTTCTCGTGGGTGACGTACTCGCCCGGTGCCTCCCGGTACAGGCACCAGGGATGCTGTTCGCGTGCGTCCACCAGCCACAGGCGCTCCGGCCGGCCGTTAAAGGACATGAGGTGGGGCGTGGTGCGGCTGAATAGAACGTGAGCACTGGCGAAATCTATCCGCCCTACCTCCCGCCACTCGCCGGTCTGAACGTCCACCACCAGGATGCCGCGGCGGCCCTGGTCCTCCCAGCGCACGCCAAAGCCCAGCAGCGTCCCGTCCGCATTTTCCTGCAACAGCGTGGCCATGCTGGCGCGCTCGGGCAGGGTGGCGATCACCCGCTCGGTGAGGCTGACCTGCGAGCCGCGCTGGGCCACGGCCGATCCCAGGCTGATGGCTAACTCGATGATCTCCCGCCCCCGCACCGCGAACACGCGGTTCCCTTCGCGGGCCGCCACTGCGCCCGACAGGTCTCCCCGCGCGGTGGTGAGCCGGGCTAACTCGCCGGTCGCCGGCAGGTACCCCATGAGCCCGCCCTCAGGTCCGCCGCGCTGGAAAAGCACGAGCGATTCGTCCGCCAGCCAGGCGCGCTGGTGGAAATAGAGCGCCAGGTCCCGGTCGGGGCCGGCAGCGACAAAGAGCAGTTCGGTCCCGGTCAGCGGGTCTGTGATCCGCCGGCCCTGCGGCGGCAGCACGGGCGCTGGATAATCTCTGGTGGCGTTGGGCACGGCGCTCTCCCGCCTGGCAGCGTTACTTCCCCAGGCCGGCGCTTCAGTACGCCGCCGGTGACGAGCAGCCCTTCCTCGGCCGGATCAGGAGGCATTCCTGCGGCCGCCCGCTTCGGCCCGAGGGAAGCCGTCCCGGCGCGGCGAACACCAGCGGCGAGATGACCGGCTCCAACTCCCCATCGCCCAGGATTGATATTCAGAGACTTGGCGCAGGCGTTCTGGCCATTCTGTTCCTCACTGTTCCCCACTGTCAGACTTGCGCAGCGCCGGCACGCGGCGCGATGCCTGGCGGGAAGCGCGTGGTGTGCATCGGCGATTTCAGCCGCGGAAAACTGGACGGCTGGACCACGGAAGGGCGAGCCTGGGGAATCGTCGAGCGTTCGCGGCCGGGTCTGGCGGCTCGCTACCACGCGGAGTCATTGGCGGGTGGTGAACAGGCGGTGGGTGCCCTGCGAAGCCTACCGTTCACCATAGCCGGCAACACGCTGTGCTTCATGGCCAACGGTTGGGACGGCCGCGCAGGCGGCAAGGGGGTGAACGGCTATTTCCTGCGCCGGGCGGACAGCGGCGGGGTGCTGCGTTCTGCGGCGCCACCCTGCAGCGACGGGTTCTCACCGATCTGTTGGCCCGTCGGAGACCTCTCCGGCCAACAAGTCATCTTCGAAGCGGTGGACGGCGACCGCGGCGACGCCTTCGCATGGTTGGGCCTGGCCGACGTTTGCCAGGTGAACTATCCGCTCACAAGCCTGCGCCCGCTGCGCCTGACACCAGCCACCACCTGGGCGATCCTGGAGCGCGACGGCGGCGGCCGCAAGGTGGCGCCCTACCTGTCCTCTTTGGGAGGCGGC
>Ga0315288_10001957_pt1 | contig 26709 bp, 41 predicted proteins | sample YL17G11_20_MG_FD_203454 | JGI IMG/M metagenome (GOLD analysis project Ga0315288, IMG submission 203454) | Sediment microbial communities from Yellowstone Lake, YNP, Wyoming, USA - YL17G11_20 | ecosystem: Environmental > Aquatic > Freshwater > Lake > Sediment | place: USA: Wyoming | collected... | reverse complement strand
CGCCGTCCGCGGCTGTGATCTTCACCTGCTCGTCGATTGTCGAGCCGGGAGCGCTGATCTGTACCTTTTCGTTCACGCCAGGAAGCACGGCCAGCACGATGCCAGGACCAGCGGCAACCTTGCTTGCCAGGAAGCCCGGAGTCGCGTCCGTCTCATCGACCAGAACCTTGTGATCTTCCTCCGTAGGAAGACGTGGCCCGCTCGGGGAGAGTCTGTGTTTTGGCTCGACGATGCTCATATCCAGCTCCCACCATTCCACCACACCATCCCGCCAACGTCCGTATCGAAGTACGCGCACCCCATCTTCGGAGGCGCAAACAATCCGACCGGGCGGAACGTCGTCGGCCCGTAGCCGCCATCCTGCCCGAAGGGGATGTTCACGAGCGAGAAGCCGGGCGTGCTCGGGAAGAAGATCGAGCCGTCGTGCAGGTAGCCGATGACCGAGCCCGTCCCCGTAGCCCACCCGTCCGGAACGGAGAGCGCTCCGTGCGTGACCAGCATCCCGATGATCGTGTTCGTGGCCCTCACGACGGGCGTGCTACCTCCGAGGCCGCCCAGACGCTCCACGAGGAGCGCGATCGTCTCGCCCCCCACCACGTCGATCATGGGGGCCGCGCCATCGTTCGAGAGGACGGCCAGCTCTTCAATGAAGAAGAGCCGCACGCCGCCGCCCGCCGCGTAGTCGAAGGTCAAGCTGGGCGTCGCGCTCTGCTGCCCATTCAGATTGACGGCCCCGCCGATCCCCGAGCACTCGTGGAGCACGCTGCCCTCGGGGAGCGTCACCGTCGCCGCCGCCGGAGCGAGCCCGCGCTCGGCCTGGAAGCACGAGCGCTTCAGATCGTAGCGACCGCTCGGGATCGTGTAGCTCACGAAGGGTTCGAGCCAGATCGTGAGCGGCGTCGGCGACGCATCGACGAAGGCCATGACCTCGGGCCACGTCTTCGCGTCGCCGTTACCCGCGGGGCTCCACAAGAGAGCGTCCCCGCCAGCCTGGGCGACGACGGGACCGCTCGGACCTCGACGGGTGACGGATCTCACGGAGGACTCTCTGATCTTTTTTCCAGAGCATCGAGCGCGACAACGATCGCGCCAGCTACGTCGTCGTTCGCGGGAGCGACGGCGGAGGAGCCCGCCCGCTCTCCACGCTCCCCACGTTCTCCTCGAAGCTCTCTGAGGGAAAGAACGTGATCGAGGCGCACCCTCAGATCGTCGAAGGTGAACGCTGCTTCCGAGTCAGATCCAGAGCTGACGTTCGCGCTTCTCTCGGGAGAATTCTTCCCGTCGAGCTTCACGAATTTCGAGAGTACGGCGGGGAGACGAAGCTCTCCGCCTAGACCTAGCAGATCGAATGGTTTCATGGTTCCTCCGCTCTAAAATCAGGGGAGAACCGTGCCGAGCGGGCCAGCCACCGGAGGAAGCGCGACGTAGGCCGTCTCGCCCGAAATGAGCAAGAGCTGACCGCCTGGCGCTCCGGAAATGACGGCGCCCAGCGTGACTTGCAAGAGGTAGAGATCGCCCGCGTTCCACTTCACCGAGCCGAAATCCACCGGCTCGTTCTGAGCGTCGAAGATGTTGGTCAGGGTGGGGATATTCGGACCCCAAGGGATCTCGACTTCCTTCCCCGCCGGGACCACGACCTTCGCGACGTGATCGAGGATCTGCCATTGGAGCTTCGTGGGCTTTCGCTTGCCCAAAGTAACATCCACCCCCGAATTGAGAAATCGCGTGCGAACGAGCCTCCCCTGGCGCGTCTGCACTCCCCCCACGATCGCGACGGCTTCCGAACCCGGTGTGATCGGAACGAGCCCCGCGAGTAGTCCTACGATGCCGGGGACAACGTAGTATTTCCCGGCGGCCTCTCCCCCGGTGATATTGACTCCGGCGAGGATGCCAATGAAGTCGGTGATGAGTCCGGAGCCGCTGGGGGAGTTTTGCATGTTCGTTTTGCCTTCGTGAGTTTTCGAGTCTTCAGCCTTCGAGATCGAGATCGAGAGGGTCTTTTGCGAACTCTTTCACGCGCCGTTTGATCTCACGGTTCCGTGCGAGCTGGTAGCCCTCGGATGCGGTGAGCATCCCGATCAGAAACATGAGGAAGAGGGGCATGATTCAGCTCCTACGTCCGCGCCCCTGAGCGGCTCGCACGAGCGCCCGAGAGAGGCGAGTCGCGCCAGCCGTCTCGGCGGCGGCGGCAGCTCCGATGAGCGCCACTGGATCTCCGGAAACGAGAGCGCGCTTCGTGATCAGTCTCACCGCCGCTCCGGTCGTTGCGCTCACGGGAGCCTGAGCGGGCGAGATCAGAGGGGCGCCCGCCTTGAGCAAGTCGGCGGAGAGCACGGTCACTGAGCCCGAGGCTCCAGGCGCGAGCCAGGGAGGGCGCGGCGTCTCTCCGATCTTGATCGTGGAAGGGCTTCGATATTGAACGTCGGCGATCATCGTGTCTCCCTGCCACGAGAGAGTGAGTAGCGTGTGCCACGGCATAGCCGTTCGATACAGCCGCTCAACGGCCTCCTTGCTGCCCACCCCGTCCACCCGAATGAAGAGGCGATAAATGTCGCCCGTGTTGGCCTGAACGGTGCGATTTTTCGCGCTCTCAGACTTCACGGCGAACACGAGTCCGAGGAGGGCGATCAGAGCGAGTGGAAACATGAGAGGCTCTTTCGGAGGGAGGTTGGTGCGAAGTGAACTACGGCGGATTACTCGCCTGACGGCTCACGATAGGGGTGCTCGGCGCGGTGGTGATGCTCGGCGCGGTGCTCGGCATGGTGCTCGGCGTGATGCTCGGGACGGCGCCCGAAGAGTCGCTCGTAGGGGTTCTCGAAGATCGGCTCGGGGGGAGGGTCGGGAGGGCTGAAGTAGCGGTAAGCGAAGACGGTGCCCACGACTCCCGCTCCCGCGCCTAGCAAGAACGGGAGCCACCAACCTCCACTCCGAGCGACGTGAATATCGATCACGTCGCCCCCCTTGTCAGGCGGAGCGTCCGCGCCGATTATGCTAGACCCTCGACGAGCCGAGGGTCCGACGCCTCCCCGCTGATGAGGAGCGCTCGCGCCATGCGAGGCCGCGCCGTAGGCCGACTTTCCAGCCATGCACAAGAGCGCATCTTTCATAGGGGCAAGCTCCTTCCAGGGACGGCGGGCAGCACGGGAATGAATGGGAGAGGGTTCTTGGGGATCTCCAGCTCCGAGTAGTGGAAGATCCCCTTGTCGGTGTGAACGAGCCGACCGCTCGTGAACTTCACGCGGACATGGATCACCTGATCCTGCCGCGTGATGTTCGCGAGGCTTCGCTTGACGGCCAGCACTCCACCTGACGCAAACATGGTCTAGGTTTTCGCAATCTCGGCTGCGAGTAGAGCGTTCTGGGCGAGGGCTGGGAGGATTTCGCCAGTTCCAGCCACCGTGACGTAGGCGAGCGGGAAGAGCCTCACGTCGCGCACTTCCCCGTAGGGGTTCGGCCCGAGCGTGACGATCGATCCGTTGCCCGCGTTCTTCGCCGCCGTGATCGGGATCGCCTGGACCGAGAACGCGACGAACCCCTCATCGTTCCCAGCGCCATCGTCGAAGCCGAGCAGATAGAACGCCGTGCCGTCCGCACCTTCGCGAAAGAATCCGAACGAAAACCAGGCGGCGATGAGGCTCCGCGGCTTGACGCTACGAAGCGTCACCGAGAGGAAGTCTCCAGTGGGATCGTCCACGTCGCGCGGGATCTTCGAGGCGAGGATCTCCGCCTCCGTGGGATGGCCTGGCGAAACCGGAATGGCCGGGAGCACATAGGGCGTTCCGGGGTTCACCGTGAAGATTGCCTGATCGAAACCGATCTGAACGATGGGGCCTCCCTCGCCAGATAGTAGTGGGCCGGAGGGGGAGAGACGCGGGTTCGGGAAAACGGATCCGCCTTGGACTTTGGCACTCATTGGAATTTCACTTCTTTCTGCCGAGCAAGCGCTTCATGCGTTCGTGAAGCGCCTGATCGAAATCGTCGTTCTTGCTGACAGAGGCGCTCGCGACTTCGCGAGCTTGAGGACGCGCCCTACCACTCTCGCGCCGCGGGCAGCCAATCACGGCCTGCACGCCGCTCTTGCCAAGCGGGATGGTGCGAAAGCTCTTCGGCTCGAAGTGATCCGGATCGATCTGACGGAACCTCGTGACACTCTTGCCCACGTCCGCCTTGGTAGCGCGGAAGCCGTGCTCGACAATCCAGGCCCGAGCCTTCTCGCGCGTAGGAAATTGCGCGTGCGGTACAAGTACCGTCTGGATCTCTGTGCCGATGGGGCAAACGTCGGGCATGGGATCTCGCGCTTTGTGTTCTCGCTCTCATCCTCGCCCTCATCCTCATCCTCACCCTCACCTTCACCCTCACCCTCACTCTTCCTCGCGTGCGCGGAGCCGAAGCCGCGAGGCGAGGAAGAAGTGAGAGCGAGAGCGAAAGTTAGAGAGGGAGCGAGAGCGAGAGACTCTAGCGAGCCTCGACGAACTCTAGTTCCACGTCCACCGCGCCGGGAGCGACCGAGAGCCCGCCGACCTTGGTGATCACCGCCTGAACGATCAGGTAGTCACCCGCGAGGTAGGAGCCGGAGGCAGCATCGTTGACCGCCAGGGCACCCTTCACGGCCGTCGTCGAGGTGTTCGCGATCGTTGCCTTGAGCGACCCGGGCGCTGGCACGAACGGAACAGTGCTCCCTCCGAGCACGATCGGAGTCGCGAAGCCCACGTCACTCGCGAGGATCTTCACGACCTCGTAGGTGACGAGATCGGTCGGATCGACCCCGGTAGCGGTGCGGTTCTTTGCGGTGATCCCGACGACCGCGCCATCGTTCTGCATCCGTACCGCCCAGATGGCGCGAGTGATCGCGTTCATCGCGGTCGTGATCTGATTGGTGGCACCCGGCGCGACGTTCGGTGGTACTGCGTAGTCTCCAGCGACGAAGGCGACCATTCCCACGCTGCCGGAGTGCATGACTTCGCGGACGATTGCGCCGCTCGATGGGGTTCTCTTGAGGGACATATTTTGCCGTTTCCTTTTCTGTGAATTTCGTGACGGTGACGAACAGTGAGGATGTTACTCCCCCGAATCCTTGTCTCCTAGCCCGTGCTTCTCCTTGAAGGTTTCAGGCTCGAAAATGGCGTCCCACACGAGGCGCACGGCCCCCTCGACCTCTCCGATCAGCTCTTGCGTCTGCCGCTTGGCGATGACTCCCTCTCGCTTCAGCCCCCGCCCGATCCCTTCGATCGAGTCGAAGGTCCGTTCGAGCTTCGCGTGGCGGGCTGCATTGAGGCGCTCGGCCACGGCTCCGAATCCGGAAAGAGCGGCCTCTCCCTTCGCGGCGGCGCTCGCGATCTCTTGAGCGGTGAACGCCTTCGTCGGATCAGTGGGCACCGGAGTCTCCGTTCCCAGAAGACGCCCCAGAAGAGGCCCCGGGGGAGGCTCCAGAGGCCCCCCTCTTTCTGGCTTCGGCGTCGGCCTTGCGTTGCTCTTCGACCGCGCCTCGCGAGTCGTAGAGCGTGGCAAAGCCGATCATCTGCGTCGGCGTGAAGACGCCCTGGAGCTGCGCTATCTGCGCGGGGGTCAGACTACCGATCAGCTCGTGAACGATCTCGGTGGTGGGCGTTGAAGTCTCCGGCATGAGCTTCTTCCCAGTGATCTTGTTGACGACGGTGGGAAGCAAGAGCTTGGCCTGCTGCCAAGCGTCGTTCTGACGGGCGAGCACTTCGCGCGCCGCCTCGGCGCGAGACTCGCGCTCACCCTTCCCATCGAGCATCGCTTCCACGATCTGAATCGTATTCATGCGCTCGCTTTCGAGCGTCTCGATTCGAGCGAAGGAGCGCTCAAGGAGCTTCTCCGTGTGGTGCTGCATTGAAGTCGTGTTCGCCACGAGCATCCGAATGAGTCCCTCGTTGTGGCGCATCTGCTGAATCGCGAACCCCTTCGCGTTCGGTTGCTCAGTCTCCTCGAACGTGTCGGTGCGAGTGGCCGAGATAAATCGTGCCGCTGGCGCTCGCGTGCCAGGGAAATCATTCCCTCCGAAGAACGCGAAGACGGTGTAAGCGGCGGGGCCAGTGAACGCTTCCTCGCAATCGCTCTGAGCACGCTGGCAAATTTCCATCGCGAGATCGTCGATGACGATCTTGTCGGAGTCGGGAGTGAACTCCCACGAGTCCACCACGGAGTCGGCAGAGCCGTTGCTGATCTGACGCAATTCGAGCTTCGTGAGTCGAGAGCTGCCATCGCCCCCCTCGCTCCCCTCGCTCGGATCTCCGAACCTGCCTTCGCCATTCTCGCCACTCTCGCCACCCGCTACGGGCTCACCGTTCTCGTCGATCACTCCGCCCGGGCGCCGTCTTCCGCCCGGGTTCGCGAGCGCGTTCTGAGACCTACCGATCGCGGTAGGATCGAAGCAGACTTTTTTGAGCCACGGAATTAGCTTTGAAGGCCACATTGTTTCTTCCCTTTTTGTTTCAGTTAGCGAGCGGCTGTCAGACTACGGAGTGAAAACCCCAGCGTCGTCCACCTTGAAATCGGCTCGACCCACGTTCACCTGAGCGTCAGTCACGCCAGGCGCGACCGCGAGAAGTTTGCGAGTGGCCTTGTCCATATTCTTCTCGCCGTACACGAGAAGCGGGAGGGGTGAAGCGGGCACTCCCGGTGGAGGAGCTATGAACAAATGCGTCAAGAGCCAGCTCGAATCCACGGTGAACGTCTTACCCTTCGGCCCCGTGAACGTGATCGGCTCGCTAGGCTGCAAGTCGAAGCTCTTGTAAATCGTGCCGCTCCGTCCCGTCCACGACTGCCCTGGCCCAGAGAGGTTCCTGTTTGCCAGGTTCACCACATAGGTCGCGAGATTGAAGAGCGTCTTGCCGAGCGTAGAAGCGTGCGAGAGCAAGAAGTACGGGTTGGCGCTCCGGATCGCCGCCACGAGCGAGTCAGCAAACTGAGGATTTGCAGATCGAAGCGTGACCAATTCGCTCTCGGCCAGAGGCGGGAGAGGCGGGAAGCCCGGCGGTAGCTGCGTGACCGGGCCTGAGCTTCCCTTGCCGCCTGCGTTGGCAAGTAGAAGAGCGAGAGCCGCAAGTGCGAGAAGAGGAAACATGGGAAAATCTTTCTGGGTTCAATCTCAATGTTGGAGGTTCACGTCTTTTTGATCAGAAGGAAGCCGCCTATGAGCACGGCCGCTCCGAGCCCGACGTACATGAGCCCTTTCGCCGCCTCGGCCGCTCCCTTACCCAGATCAGAGGCCAGATCAGCGGCAGCCTTCGTGATGGCTTCCGTGCTGGGCACTCCGAGATAGGTACTTGGGTTGCCGAGGGCCGTCTCTTTCGGCACGTCCTTCGAGTCGGGCGATGGCTTGAAGGCGACACTGAGCGCCACCTGGCAATCGACTGGGCACCACTTCCTCGAAAACGTGGCGTCGTTGTAGACGGGCCACGGCATCGAAGTCTGCATACTCCGATAAACGAACTCCACGAGCGCGTAGACCTTGGGCTCGCGCACCCTGAGAGGCCCCGGGAGATCCTCGGCGCGCTTCTCGATGACGAGCCCGCTCTTCGCGGCGACGGTGAGCATGTCGCCCTTCGTGCCCATCGCGAGCACCTTGAGGTTGTCGATCTTGCCAGCTTCCGTCTCCGTCACGTCGCCCGGAAGAAACGCGACCGGATCGAACCACTTCTGAAAGACGCTCGCCGTAGCGATGCCTCCCTGGATATGAGCTTGCGCGTCATTGATCGTCGCCTTGTCGTCGATGCTTCGAGCGATGAGCCAGCGGATCCTCTCACCGGGGTAGAGCGGAACGCGGTTCGCAGCCTTCCAGGCGTCAAGATCGACGCCCGAGCAGAGCATGTCGCCGACCGCGAAGTAGCCGCTGATCGCGCTCACGCCCTGGGCGTGGGCCTGCGCGTGAGCGCGAGCGAGCGCTTCGTACCGACGATCGCCAGGACATACGGGCTCGCCGCTCGGCATGTAGAGCGTCGGGCCTTGCCCCGGATCGCACTCGTCCACGCTCGAATCGTCGAGATAGTACACCGGCCCGCCGTCGAGGACCGCCCCCCACGCGCCGGGGCCTCCCCAGCCGCGCCCGCGCCATCGTCCGTGCCCAGGCCGCCCATGATGACCGTGCCCGCCATGACCGCCGCCATGCCCGCCGCCATGCCCGCCACCATGCCCGCCGCCGCCGCCGCGAGGCCCGCCAACAATCGAGAAGCCGCTCTCCTCACCCGGCTCGTCCTTGAAGACGATCGCGGGAGCGCCCGGCGCCTCGCGCTCGCGGCTTCCCTTGTGACCGTGCAGGATCTCTTGCTCCACGTCAGAGGTGGAAAGCGCCTGGCGGCGAATGTCTGACTCGCGCGACTTGTCCACGGCTGAAAAGTCAGCTCCGGCCATCGCGAGGAGCCCTCGAAGAGCTGCGGTCATGCGAACCTCTTATCTGCCGCCTTCATGACGATGGCGAGCCCTACCAGAATTCCGCCTGCGATCCAGGGAGTCGCGCCCGGCCCGCGATCTTCTGAGCCAACGATCGTGAGTCCGGTCGCGTTAGTGCGTCGAGGCTGACGCGAGACGGTCCACACGGCCCGCCTTGCCTCTTCGGGCGTGAGCTGAATCACGGTCGGGTGCTCGGGAGATCCGCCGATGACTTTGCAGAGCACTCCGCGACGCCCCGCCGGAGCGGGAGTCAGCCCGACGAACGGGACGTGATTGATCACGAGTCCGCCGACGACGCCCACCGGACGGTTGCCAGCTCGGACGTGAGCGCGCATCCACTCCGGAGAGCCGTATTTCGGCGGCCGGGAGAGAGGGCTCGGAAACATCCCGATCACCCTTTCCTCTTGCCGGTCGCGACCACGGCGACGCCCGCGACGGCGGCGAACACGAAGAACATCGGCCAGCGGCTAGGAGCCCTTTGAGCGATGGTGATGTTTTCGATGTTCACGACTTCAGCCGGTTTGATCGGACCCACATCGCCGAAGGGGTTAGGTCCGATCCCAAGGAGACCTCGCTCGAAAATGATATGGCGCTTCTCGTCACTCGTGAGCGTACCGGCCTGCTCTTTCGCGGCGAGCGCGTTGTACTCGCCGAGCTGACGAGACTTGCTCATCGAAATGAAGCCGTCCATCCAGGCGTTGAAGCGATCTTCAGCCGCCGGATCGGCCGCGCCCATCGCGAACATGGCCCCCGTGTCACTCACTCCCGCATGAGCGCCCGAGGCCATGAGCCCGATGGCAAGCGAGGCCCCGGTCGCAATCGCGCCGGGGTAGACGTGCGGGGTCGTACCGGCGGAGCGCGCGACGGGGCTCGTGGCGAGCTGCCAGTTACGTCGCCCGAATGACATGGCGTGAAGCGCGTTGAGATTGCTCATGGCGATACGATCTTTCTTCCGAAAACGAATAGCGCGCCGAACACGATTGCGACCGCTCCAAGTCCGAACGCTCCAGAGCTACTCGGAGCGCTCCCGCTTCGTGGAGAACCCCCCGAGGAGGGAGCTTGCCACTCCGCAGCGTAGTAGTCGCGGCGGGCGTCGTCACAGCTCTTCCCCTCGTAGATACTCTTCGTCACCCGACCGCTCATGTCGCTCGGGGTCCACTGGTAGTGACAGAGATCGCCAGGGATGCCGGGGTTACAGGGAGTGCCCTCCGGATACTCTTCCACCCACCGTCCACCCCACACACCCCCTTGAGCCTCCCACCACTCGCCCATCGCGTAGTAGGGGGCAGGATCGAGAGCGCTCCCCTTCTCCCCGAGGAGCTGAAGATCGATCGCGCGCCCGTAGGTGTGCCAGCCGCGCTCGGGCGGGATCTTGCTCGAAGGAGCTTCCCGGCAATTCCGCACGGCCGATATGATCGACGGCCTCATGCCGCGCACCTTCGCCTCTGCGATGAGAGCCTCGAACATCGGTCGCGCAATCGGCAAGATGGCATCGAGCGAGCGGAGTCGCCTCGCGTCCGAAACGGCGTCCCAAGGCGCGGAAATGCTGGCGCCAGTCATGACTTGCAGAGCGCGAGCGGCGGCCGTCATAGCGATAGCGCCCACACGAAGGAGAGATCGATAGGCACCGCGCTCCCGTTCGTTGCTTCGAGGAAATAGCTTCCGCCGGGGAACGCGATGATCGCGTTCTGGAAGAAGCCCGCAGCGTTGCTTGCTGCAAGCAGAGCCAGATCAGTAGCGAGGGGGCCGCCGAGGAAGCGCAGGCTCACAGGCCCGACCGCGCCGGTCATGACGCCTGGCACGGACGAGGCGATCTTGAGTGACTCGGCGAACGCCGGGATCGGAACGATCGCGCTACCCCCTGCCGCAATCACGCGCCGCTGCGTGCGCGTGCAGAGGGCTCGGGCTGGCCGCGTACCCCACACGATCGCCCCCTTGGCGCGAGCTGAGAGTATCAGCCCATCGTCGCGAGGCTCTTCGGGATCGAATTTCGCACTCACCTTGATCGACGTGGCAACGACGGTGAACTGCGTCCCCGTCTTCATGTCGATCTCGGCCGAGAACGATGCCGCGCCTTGGCCCCACTCGACGAAGGCCAGGACGTTTCCGTGTCGCGGAGTCGCCCCCTCCTCGGGGTAGCGGATATCGTCCAGGCCGAGATTGCACGTCAGCGTGTAGGAGTAGATCGAGCTGCCATCGTTCTTGAAGAGGAGCTTTGGCGACGGATCGAAAGGCGTAACCTCGGCCTCGCCTCCGAGATTCTTCTCGGGGCCGACCACGACCGGAGAGGTGTGCCCCTCCCAGAGCCCTTTGCCGTCGTTTGTGTGCATGGTCTCTTCTAACAGTGCCGAGCGGCCTCGGCTCCAACGAAGATGGTGCCCGTGGGATTCGAGTAGCCCCTGATATCCGGAGCCCATCCCGAAGCGCTCGCACCTCTCCGAGCGACGGCCATGTTGTGAGCCTCCTGAGCGATCCGCTCTGCGGCCACCCGGGCGACGGCCTGAGCTACGCCCCCAAATCCTCCGCCCCCAAATCCTCCGCCCCCAAATCCTCCACCCCCTCCAGCACCCCCAGGGCTCCGGCCCGCTCTCGCGCGAGCGGCTTCGGCCTGGGCGCGGAGGAGAGCCATGATGCTTCTGGCGCGAGGATGCCCGCTCTTGGCCCGAGCGTGCAGCTTGCGAAAACTCGCGAGGAGGCGGATCTGATCTCGGGTCAGAGGATGGCCCTGGCTCTGAGCCCGCTTGGCTTGACTGATCTTCCGGAGGAGCTGCGCGAACATTCCCCCGAACGCTCCCCCTTGCGCTCTCCCTTGCGCCCCCCGAGCGGCCAGCGAGGCCCGAGCACCCTGAGCACGCGCCACAGCCTCACTCACGGAGGAGAAGATGTTCCCGACACCTGCCACCGGCCCCATACCTGAAGGCGCGCTTTGCGGCACCGCTCGCAGGAAGGGCGCGCTCCGAGACACGTCGCGCAGGAACGGCGCGCTCCGAGGCACCGCTCGCAGGAACGGTGCGGCCGAAGCGAGCGCGATTGGAGCGGCCTGGCGGATCGTCACCGGCACGTTGCGAAGCGCGCCACTCTTCACCTTCTTCGCTTGCACGGCCAGCGCCGCATCGAAGCCTCGCTTGGCCTCTGCACCGAGCCTCTGACGGAGCGCGAGCATGGCGTGTTCTGGAACGCCCGAGTGCGCGAGCGTCCCGTTGACGAGATCGAATCCGATCCTCTCAGCTCCCGAGAGCTTCCCTCGAAGAGTGCGCATCGCGGGCTCGATCATGGCGAGCTTCTGGCCGATCTGCGCGAGTGGAGCCATCCCCGCGGGCGAGAGGTTTACGATCCCCTGCACGAGAACGTCTTGCATCTTTCTGCCCTGAGTCATCGCGAGGCCCACATCGAACGCGCTCCGAGCCGCCGCGGGAAGCTGATCGCGAGCCGCCGCCAACGCGGCGCCCGCCACGTTCGCTCCCGACGCGACCTTGCGCGCGAGATCGAAACCGCTCTGCGCGAGCGCGCCGCCTGGAAGCGCTCCGCGAACGGCAGCCATCGCGATATCCGTGATGGGGCGCCCCTGAGCCAGAGCGGATCCGGCTGCAATCGCGCCAGCCACGCCGCTTCCGATCCCCGGCACGAACGAGACAATCGTTTGCGCGTAGGGAGCGATCTCTCGGGCGCTCGTGAGCTGCTCCTTGAAGTTTCCGAGGACTGCGCGATCGAGTCTCGCGCCGTGCGTGATGCTGTCAGCCAGCCGAAAAGGGCCGCTCGCGGCTCCCAAGATCGTGTGAAGCGGAGCGCCGACGAAGGGGATCTTTCCGGCCAAATTCGCAACGCCTCCCATACCCTTCGCGACGGCGTGAGTCGCCGCCTTGGTCACGTTCGAGACCGCGTGAACGATATCTCCGAAGAAGCCTCCCACAGCGATCTGTGAGTCGCCGATCGCGAAGCCGTGTTCGGCCCCGGTATCGAAGGTCTCGAAGCTCTCGAACGGCTCGCTCTCGTCCGTCCCGTCGAATCCCACAGCAAAGCGCTCTCCCGGTCCACCATCGAGCGCTCCCATGATGGCGTCGTATCCTTCGATCTCTTCGTTGCAGTTTTGCATGGCTGTATTTTCTTCTCGGATTCGAGGGGGTCTGTTGGGGGATCTGTCGGCGGTCTGTCGGGATTTTGCTGGAAGAGCTTGCCGCTAGGAATCAAGCGGCCGGTGCCATGCCCATGCCCGAGAGCGTCCTCGCAGGACGCGGCCACACGCCGACCGTCATCGGCGTGACGTTCGCCCAGGACGACGGCACTTTGAGCACTTCGCCAGCGTTCAAGGTGGCGAAGCTCCCGTCCGCCGCGCGCTTCTTCGTCGGGTTCGCGGCGACAAGCTCCTTCCAGCGGAGCCCCGTGCCGGAGAGCTTCTGAGCGATCTTCCACGGCGAGTCGCCCTTTTGCACGGTGTACGTCGTGGGAGCGCTCGTAGGAGGCAGAGCCGTTGTGGAAGCCGGGATCGCGACCGCCGCCTGACTGACGGGAGTGCCGCCGGGGGCCGCACCCTTCTTGGCCTGCTCTGCCCAGAAAGCGAACGCGATCCCCAGGTTCGGATACTTCGTTCGCACGAGTTCGGACGCTCGCATGAGCACCGCTGGATCGGTGGACGTTTTGACCTTCATGGCCGAGTCGTAGAGCGAGGGGTTCTCGTTCTTCATGCGCTCGAAGTCTTCCACCCACCCAGGCGCGGTGGTGCCGCCCGGCTGCACGGTCGAAGCGGGCGCGGCGCTCACCCACGTTGCGGGGAGCTTGAGCACTTCACCAGCGCCAAGCGACGTGAACGTGTACTTCCCCTGCCACTGTTTGTTCGCGTCAAGTACGGGAACGACCGTCTTGCTCCCGTAGGGCTTCGAGTTTGCCTTCACCAGCTCGGGATAGCGATTGCCGTTGCCGGTGATCTTCTGCGCGATCCCCCAAGGGTTATCACCCTTCTGCACGACGTAGGTGGTGCGACCGGGCTCTGCGATCGGAGCGCCGGACTCCTTGATCGCCGAGGCGGCAGCCTTCGCGACGACCGCGCTCAGGTTGCTGGCGTTGGCGGCCGTTGGAGAAGTTTCGAGAGTCTTCGCAGCCTGGCTCGCCACTTCGGCAGCGGGCGCAGTAGCGGGGGTGGCAAGAGCCTTCGCAAGCTCAGTGCTGGCGCGGGCCAGGGTCGCCATCGTGGCCGCGTCGGGAGTCGCTAGAGCCTGATTGGCAGCTTCGAGGACTGCGCGAGCCTGTACCTGAGCCTGCGGAGGAGCGCTCGACGCGAGATCGAGAGCGGCCTTGGCCGCAGCCTTCACCGCATCGCCCGAAGGATCGGCGATGGCTTCGGCAGCCTTGTTCACCACGTCGGCAGCCTTCTTTGCTGCGATGGCAGCGCTCGTTGGATCTTGTTGCGTGAACTGAGAGAACTGGGGGAGGCCGGGGCTCTTCGAGTCAAACACCACAGGGGGAGTCTTATCGAGCGCGGGAGCCGTCTTCCCCTCCATTTCGGGCGTCGGGCGGAAGTCTTCCGTCCCGCGCATCCCCATCTTGGCCGCCGCCGTCTCAAGCTGCGTGGCGGAGTCGTTCAGGCCAGCGTCGCGGAGCTGCTTTGCGGTGGCAAGCACCGCGTCACGGCTGCCGCTCGCGAGCGCGTTGCGAACCAGCGCCACCGGATCCAGCGCCGTCTTTGCGGTCACTCCCTGCATTGGGATCTGGCTCATCCAGTCCGGAGTCTCTGCGGGCATCTTCGCTATCGCGGCCTCAAGCTGGACTGCCGCAGCCTCGAACCCCAACGACCGAAGCTGCGTCACGGCACCGCGCATCGTGAAGGTGCTCCCGCTTGCAATCGCAGCACGGACAATCTCCAGAGGATCCGGCCCTGCCGCCGCTGGAAGCTGCGCGGGTGGAGCTTGAGCGGGAGTCTTCTTCTCTTCGTCGCCCTTCGACGATGCGAGCGCGATACCAGCAAGAGCGGCGGCGAGCAGAATGAGAGGCAGCATGATTTTTTCCTATCTGAAAAACAGTTTTTAGCGCCGAGGCCCGGTCGCGAGGTTTGATCGGTTCAGGCAGTCTTCTGCCGGATCCTGTAGGTGGCCGTACCGCGATCTCGGTTCCGACCCATGCCCAAAACGAGGCTCGGATCTTCAATCCCTCCGCGCCCGTTCTGAACCTGAATGTGGTACATCATCACTCCGCCAGGGAGCTTTCGCGGACCCTTGACGAAAGCTCTCGCGGAAGGATCGCCGAAGCGGACGCGCAATTCTGCCGCCCTCCAGCAAGCGAGATCCTCGCAATCGCCGAATCCGAGCCGGATCAGCTCGGTCACGTCGCACCAGTCTTCTTGACCGATCGACTCTCGCCGGTAGCGCATCCCGCTCTCGTAAAGGAGTGGGATCTCGTCCGGCTTCCCCATCTGAGCGCGCATGATCGCGACGTTGATCCCCACGAGCACTTCAAGGAGCGCGGTGAGCACTTCGCGGTTGTGCGAGATCGATTCGCCGAAGCTGCCGAGCTTGAAACCGATCAGGTACACTCGCGGGGTTTTCCTCTCACTCGTCGTCGCTACTCGCCGTCGTCACTCGCGTCCGTCGTCACTCGCCGTCGTCACTCGCCGTCGCAGCTCGCGTCCGTCGCAGCTCGCGTCCGTCGCAGCTAGCGCTCATCGTCACTCGCGAAATCGGTAGGGCGGGCGGGAGCCACCAGCCGGAAGTCTCAGGAAGGGAAACCTGGAACGGAGAAGCCCTGTCTCCCGCCCGCCCACCGAAGTCTTTGCGTCCCGAGGACGCGCCTCACCCTCGCAGGTGAGGCGCGCACTCAGGACTGGGCGCTATTCGACGCCCGTGCCGATCATCGTCGCGCGGAACACGATCGGGTCGAACCCGATGTTCCGAACGCGCAGGCTGATCAGGTTGCCGACGTTCGCCGTGTCGAGGTTCAGCCGCACACCGACCGCGACCTCGGAGAACGTGGACGCCGGGATCGAGCCCGAGGAGACGACCTGGCTGTTCTTGCCGACGATGATATCGTCGATCGTGAAGAACAACGAAATGTCGCTCGGGATGACGAGCCGCTCACCGCGAAAGCTGATCTGCGGATCGGCTCGCACGACTTCGCTGTTGCCCGGCAGGATGCCGCCCGGCGTGACCGACTCGAAGCCGAGCGGGTATTCGCGCCGTCGCGTGGCGGGGCGATCGATCACGCTGACGGCACGAGGATCGACCTCGCGCGCCAAGCGCATCTGCGCCGCCATGCGCCGGAGCTTGCTCGGGACGCGAGCGGGATCGTCCGCGCCAGCGGCGCTCATGAGCCGCTCGATCTCGTCGCCGATCGCGAGGGACGCACCGGAGGAGTGCGAGCCGTGACGATCCAGGGACTCCAGCTCGTCGAGCGCGCCGACGATCTCATCGTAACCAACGATATCCTGATAGGACATTTGCTTCTGACTTTCTCTCAGGCAGGGGGGTTCCCTTCGCTGCAAATGCGGCGTCGGGAGAGAGGATAGTCAGAGGGGCCTAAAGGATCCGACCGACGAGGGGGTGGGGCAACATGCCCGATCACGGGTCGAAGAGTTTTACTTCTCCGACATGGCGCCGTCTTTCGACGACGCCCGAGCGCGCGGTGCTCGTGATCTAACCCGCGCGCTCGGTAGTCCGTTCAGATCAGCTCAGGCCGTCGCCCGAGCGATCTCGCGAGCGAGATCCTGATCGCTCATGCGCATCCCGCCCGCGCCCACGGCCGGGAAGCTGTCGTATCCACCCACCACGGTCTTGCCGGGGAGGAGCGGGCCGTACTTGCTCGCCGGATCCGTCGAGCGAGCCTCGACGCCGTACTGCACGCCCTTCGTGGTCAGGAACGCCGCGAGCGCACCGTTGCCGAGGTTGTGAGCGTGCTCGTTGTACTTCGCGCCGAACGCGCCGAGGAAGCCGAGGCCGTGCAGGACCGCGCCTGCGAGCAGATCCGGCGGAACGCCCATGATCGCGAACACGCCATCGGTGGCGGCGTAGCGACCACGCGCGTAGCCGAAACCGAACGAGGACGCGGAGACTTCGAGGACGCCGACTGCGACCTGCATGGTCTCCGTCGCCTTCTCCTTGATCTTCGCGACGGTGTTCTTGCCCTTCTCAGCGAGCGTAACCAGCTTGTGCATGTCCGCACGGGAACCGAAAGCAGCCATTTTTCTTGATCTCCTGGGGGTTTCTTGGAGTGGCCTTCGCGTTGGTTCCGGCCACGAGCATCCTGAAAGTACAATCAGTCGGGGGCGGGGTCAACGACGGGATCGACTGTGCGCGGATTTCGGCGAGAAACCTGGGCAAAAGCCGCGATGGCGTGCCTTAAAAACGTCTTCCGATCGAGCTTCAAGCCGACCGCCAGCTTGGCCGAAAAAAGGAGGGCTGCGATGTAAAAGGAGTGGACGGAGGGCTTCTCCCCGTTAGTGCCGACACCCCTCCCGGCGCGACCTCCCTGCTCACCGGCTTGCGACAAGCCTCCCCCTACCGCTGGCCTGATGAGGGGGATAAAGGAGCGCTCGTTGACGGCGTAGAGCGCTCGATGGCGATGGCCGTCTTGAAGAGGAAGCCCAGGCACGCCGCGACGGCCACGGCCAAGAGCCCGCCGATCCATCCTCGCGTGAAGCGGTGTCTGTCGTCAGCCGAGATCGTGAGAGCCTCGATCTTCGTTCGCATCGTAGAGAGGTTCGAGAGCGCGTGACCCTCACGAGTGGAGTCTTCGAGCGCGTGAGCGTTGAGAGCGGTCCCGAGGGAACGGATCTCTTGCCTGATCCCTTCTTGCCCTTCGCGCAGCTCGCGCGCCAGCTCTCGGAAGTCCTCCTTCGTGACTTCACTCACTTGCGTCTCCCTCTCTCGCGTCTCCCTCTCTCGCGTCTCCCGCTCTCGCGTCTCCCTCTCTTGGGCAGAAGAGCGGCGATCCGGCCTTGGAGGGACGAGTCGATAGCGACCTCCGTATTGGTCGGGGTGCATCGGGCGCGTGTCTTCACCGTCTTCGTCGCCGTCTCGCATGATTTCAGCATTGAATAGTAGCGCGGATCTTCTGCCAGGTGATCGAGAGCGATCTGTTTGGCAATCGCGCGATCTCCGGTGTGCTCAAGCTCGTGCTTCGAGCCCATGCGCAGCTCCCACGGATCGGCGTCCGAAGCGGTGAAGCCCTGACGCTCTGCGGTCCCGCCAACCAGGACCAGCCGAAGTGCGCGAGAGCCCTTTCGCAAGCTCACGGAAGAGCCCACCCTTCCGGCTCTTCGTCGGGGAGCGAGAACGTGTCGGGCTCGTCGTCTCGCGTGGTGCGACTCTTTCGCCTGGCGCTCGTCGCCTCGTTGAACGATCTCGTGTCGCCCGCCTTGCCAGTCGGCCCGTCGAGGAAGCACGAGCGCTCGAAGCCGTCCTCTCCGAGCCTCTCCTCGATGATGAGCGGCGTCTGATCGAAGCTCTTGTTGAGGAGCGTTCCTTTGAATCTCGATGGGCTCTTTCTCATGATGTTCTCTCCCTACTCCCGCCCCTCTCACTCGTGAGGTTCTGGTTTCTTCCGCCCGCTCGCGAACTCCACGCTCGCATCGAAGGCCGCTTTGATATCGGTCTGACTAGGCGGGTGGACGGGCGTTAGCTCTTGATCCATTTCACGGAGTCTCCGGCGAAACGCTACCAGCTCCACGCGCAACCTGCTTACCTCGTCGCACGAGTCGATACCGTTCTCCACTTCCTTGAGGAGCCGCTCGTAAACGTCGCGGGGGATCGTGATGTAGCCGAGCATTGTGGCCCACTCTTTTTCGGCTGATGAGGCGTCGCGCTCCTCACAAGATCGGAGCCAAAGTTCCCGTCCCCGGTTGAGACACGAGGGATGCCGCCAGCTCACTCGCCTTCAACCATGAGCCGGGGGTGCCGGGGAAAGCGTCCGTTCCGAAGATCGTAATGATCGCGAGCGGGGTGCTATACGGGACGGTGATCGTCGCCTTCACAGCCCCGTCCGGAATTTTCACGAGAGAGAGGCTCCGAAAGCACGCGAAGCCAGGGGCCACTACTCCCCCTCCAACGCTGTTGTCGATGATCTGGAAGTCGGCCGGGAAGATCGGATCTTCAACGAAGCTCACTCCGGCAACGAACGTCAATTCATGCGCGGCGATATCAAAGTTTGCAAGATTGAAGCTGATATCAACCTCAAGGTAGTTTCCAGGCACGACGTTCGGGAGCACGACGCGGAGCGCTTCGTCGCCGAGCGGGTTGCTCGGGATCTCTCTGTCATACGGAGTGGTGGTAGCCGCTAGCACCCGAGGCTTCTCCATTTGCGCGTAGCCGCACTGGATGAGCCCTGCGAAGGTGGCAGGGGCGAGAGGTCCACTCGGGCCTAGTCGGAGAGGGATGTTCTTCTTTGAGTTTGCCATGTCAGACCACCTTACTTGCCAGCCGGAGACGGAGACTGCGCGAATGAGCACACACTTTTCGGAGAAGCTCCGGCGGCGAACGCTCGGCGGATCACCTTGGTTGTCTCCGCCCCGTGAACCCTCGTCAGAGTGGCCTTGGCCTCTTCGTAGCTCACCGGGATCAGCCCCTTCGCAGAGTACCAGAGGAGATTGATCGGACCTTCGAGCGCGAGCTGATCGGTGTGGCTTTGAGTCCACCCGCCGGGCAGCTCGAACACAGAAGCTCCGCCCGAGAGCATATAGAAGTGATCGAGAGTGCAGGGCGAGTGCCTGTTCACCTCTTCGAGCGTCATCCGGAAGGTCTGAGATCCTCTCTGATTGCCTCCGAGCGATAGGTCGGGATTGTCCGTCACGCGGCCACCTCGCTCACGAGCAGGTTGGAATTGCCAGCGGGAATGGGCACGCTCACCTGCCCGCTCGGCTCGTTGGAGTAAGCCTGGATCTCGATGGTGTGCGGAACCGCCGTGAGCGGCGGAGTACGGAACACGAGCGCCGCCGAATTGAATTCTACGGTGCCAGGCATCGAGCACACCGAGCGCGTGACAAACGCCCCATCTATCCACAGCTCGAACGTCGCCGTGGCGATACCGATCAAGACGTTCTGAAACGCCGTGGCGGAGTAGTTAATGACGAAGCGGTGTCCAGCTCTCGGAGTGGGCGAGAGCGAGTGGAGCACGACCGGGGGCGTGTCCAGAAGAACCGTGCTCACCGCGAGCGCATCGAAGTAGGTCGGGAGCGTGACGGGCGACCAGCCTGCGCTCGTCGCGATCCCCGTCTCCTTCGTGTAGAGGCTCTGCGTGCCGCCCGTCTGATTCGACCAGAGATCGCCAGGGCTGCCGACGATGACGCCTTCTGGATCTCCCGCGCCACTCCTCCAGAGCGCGCCCGTCGCAAGATTCGCCGGTAGCGTCGCGGGGCCGCCCGCGCGCACACCTCGAAGCGTCTGCACCTCTCCGTCCGCGTTCACCTTGAACGCAACGCGGCGAGCGTTCGGGTTCGGAGGTGCCGGAAAGGTTCCGGCGTAGGGTGTGAGCTGAAGCTCGAACTCGACGGCGTTCCATAACTGCCCGGTCTGAGGAAAGTCGGTCGGGATCTGAAGCGAGATCATGCCGCCGAGCGGGATCGCACCCGACTGCGTGACGGACGCCGCCGTCGCGCGGAAGATCACGTCTCCAGGGAGACACGGCACGAGCGCGCCGACTGTCGCGCCTCGCGACTTGAACGTGCTGATCCCGGGGACGCCGACATTCACCCCGTACTGGCTCGATCGGTACTGCGCGCCGTTCGCAGCGATGCTCGCGTTCTGCACGCGCGCCGACGAGAGGTTGTCTCGCGTCGCCTGCCCGACGAAGACGAAGCCCGCATCGGGGCCGGTGCGGATCGCCTGGAAGAGTGGAGCGTTCAGGTTCGATTGAAGGTAAAACCCCTGGTAGCCGAAGGGGGCGTTCGCGCTCCCATCCTCGAACCCGCACACGAGGAACGTGTTTCCACCGTTCACGCCTGGCACGACGTTGTAGACGCCGAATCCGTTGGGCTCGTAGAAGCCGAGCGCGCCGTCCGTCGCGCTCGGCCCAGCTCCGAGGACGTTCGCCCCGTAGGTGACAAAACCCTCGCTCGTGACGTTCAGAGCGTCGCCGTCCTGGCTCCACGATCCCAGGCGGTACACCGCTCCGCGGCCTGTCCCTCCGACGCGGAAGTCATGCACGCCTGGACGCTGAAAAGCGTCGGGCTTGTCTGCTAGGTACTGAGCGACGCTCGCGAGCGCGCCCGCACCGTCGAAGTAGGCCGCCGCGAGCGGCACGCCCGAAGCTCCTCCGCCGGTCGCTGCGATCTGCACGGCGAGGAAGCCTCCGCCGAGATCGACCGTCGTGAGCGTGATACCCGCTCCCGCTGCGAGCTTCGAGTCGAGGAAGCCCGCCGCCGCATCGAGCGCGCTCACCTTGACCTTGTGATCGCTGATCTCGTCCGGATCGGCGACCGGCCCGCTCGGGCCTTTTCGCAGTTTTACAATCGAAGCGGTCATGGGCCGCTTCCTTTCCAGCGCCACTCAAAGGCGTTCTTGGTTTCAGTCGTGAACTCTCGGAGCCCGTGCCCACCCTTGCCCCGAGCCTCGATGACGATGCGGCCGTGCTCACCCGGAGGGTTCTCGCGCATCCACCGCTTCGCGGCCCCCACGGCCTCGCTCATCGTCTCGTAATGCTCGACGACGTGAGGCTCGCCCGATTGCGTGCGCTTCAATATGACCAGCTTGTTTGACGGATGCGTCAAGCACTCGCCGCCAACGTCTTTCGACTTGTTCGCCACGAGCGCTCGCGCGTGCTCGTCAGCCGCTTCCCACGTCGGGCGGATCGAGAGTACCTCGTGGTGCCACATGACGAAGTAGGCGGCGTTGCCGGGGCTGTACTCGACGTGCAAGCCGAAGCCGTAGTCTTTCCTCTTCGGAGTCTTCTTCCGGTTGGCCGCTTGCTGCCCGGTGCTCGGGTTCTCGCCGCGCTCGTGCCTGTCCCCGCGCTCGCTTCTGCTCGCTCGGAGCAGACCGATGAGAGCCCGCCCCCGAAGGCTCGTAGACGAGGGAGGCTTCTTCGAGGCCACAACGAACACGGCTTCGGGCTCGTCCTGCCGGAACCTCCGAACCCAAGCCTCGGCCTCGTCTGGCGAGACGTTCCGCTCGTGCGTCCAGAGCCCAGATCGATCGTGGAGTCGCCAGAGAGCCATCTTCACGTCACCCTTTCGAGGAGCACCGTATCACGCGAGCTTCCCCCATCTGACGGGGAGGTGACGAGCACGGCCAGGCGCCTCCCCTGATAGGTGAGTGGGTAGATCGTCCCTGGCGCGTCTCCGAGGTTTGCGATTTCTTCCCTGGCGCCCGCAAGCTCCGCCAGCTCGTCTCTCGGGAGCGCTCTGAACCCGGCGGGGATCTGCACGCTCCCCGGAGCGTTGATCGTGGCCGGGCCGATCGTGACTGCCACTTTCTCTCGGGCGGGAGCCGGGCGGGGAGGAGCCGGGCGGGGAGGAGCCGGGCGGGGAGGAGCCTGGCGGGGCGAGGGAGCCGGAGCGGGCAACATCGCTGAAAGCGAGTCGGCCGAGGAGGCCGAAGACTTCCTCGACGCGAGAAGCAGCCCGCCGATGGCAAGGCCGAAGAGAGGGAGCGCGGGCTTCATGCTACTCGACCTTGACCTTGCCCCTGAGTGAACTCTTCTTCCACTCGGAGCGCCAGAGCGTTGCCGATCATCCACCCGGCGTAAGCGCTCACGTCCGCCTCCACCCTGACTCGGGCGAGTACGTCCACCGATTGATACTGAGGATCCCTCCGCGCTTCTGTTCGGTTTCGCGCCACCCGAACATTTCGTCAGCGACCTCGCGCTCGGTGAGGAGTACCGGCCCGCGCTGCACAATCAGGCGAGGCTCTCCGGTGCCAGTGAGCCGGTACACCTGAAAATAGCGCCACTTCTTGTCACCGAAAGAGAAGCCCGTGGCCGCCTCCCTCTGCCCACCGCTGCGCCACGCCAGCTCGTCAGAGACGGTATCCTTGAAGTCCCTCCACGCATCGCGGAAGGCGTCGCGAAACGGGGTCCGCGTTCCTGCGCGAGCCTCCGGAGCGCGCTGTCCGTACCAAAGATCGCGCCAGCTCGCCCCTACAGCCGAGCCACCAGTCGAGAGTGCGCGAGCCACTTCTCGAAACCCCGGAGCCCTCCCCCCGGGCTCCGCGTAGGCGTCCCCTCGCTCGTACACCCGGAGCCCGCCGGGCTCCGTGCTCGCGTCGCCGGGGAGCCGCACGGCAAGCGTATAGAGAGAGTCGCACTTCGCAACGACGCTCGGCCGCATCGTCTTGGGCTGAATGAGCACGCTCCCGAGGGTCTTCCACGTCCCGACGATCGACGCTCGCCAGATTGCAACGAGCTTCTGCTCGCACCTGCCGTGAAGGTTTCGGACGAGGAGTACCTTGCCGCCTTCGACAACCTCGAAGGTCGGGCGAAGATCCCTCTTCGCCACCCCGTAAGGATCTCCGGACGCGCGCTGAAGCGATGGGAGGATCTTGAGACTCATCTGACGCTCCGCTTCTTCCCGAACGAGGCTTGCAGCTTCGCAGCCTTCAATCCGGCAACCTCGATGGTCTGGATCTGCTCCGGCTTGAGCCCGGCCGCGATGGCGCGAGCGCGCACCGATCCGAGCTTCTGCTTCGCGGTGGGAGCGCTCGCGCGCATGACGCACTCGCGGGCCGCATTGAACAAGTCTTCGGTGATCGCCATGTCTTCGACCCTTTCGCTTCTACCTTCGAGCGTGAGCTTGCGCTCTCTTGCCCATGAGAAGGAGCGCGCCGACCGCGCTCGTCTGATTCGTGGAGGTTTGAGGCTTCTTCAGCTCATCGAAGGCCGCATCGATCGAGCGGCCCACGTCGCGGCGCACGAACATCGGGATCAGAAGGAAGCCCGCTCCAGCGAGTCCGATGGCGAGCGCGGGGTTCTTGGATGCGAAGCTCACGGCTACAGCCTCCCCCACAGCTCGACGTTGCCACGCCCCATCACGACGCGCATGAGATCGTGCTCTGCGAAGGGGCGCGTCATCACAGTATCTCCGAGCGCGAGGCGCGACGCTGCCGCGCTCTTCAGAGCGGTCGCTACAGCCACGATTTGATCCTTGATAGGGCCGATCGGGAGCGACTCGAAGGGCAGGACGCGCCACCCCCCACCTTCCGCAACCTGCTTCATGGGAACGTCGGAGCTGAAGTAGCGGAACGCGGGAGCTGCGGGGATTGCTGACTGTTTCGCCCAGGCGAGGAACACCTCGGAGAGCCCTGGGTACTTGAGACGAAGCTCGTCGCTCATCGCGCTCATGGTGGCTTCGTCGGAGCTGGCGCGGGCGGCGGTGAGACGCGAGGAGAGCTTGAGCGCGGCCGGATCACCCTTCTTGGCCGCATCGTCGATCTTCGACCACTCGATCGTCCACAAGGGTTGCTGCACCCAACCTCCCGGCGGAGTCGGCATGAGATTGTCGAGAGGTGTGGGCGACGGCGACGGCGACGGCGACGGCGACGGCTTCTCGCTGGCGAGAACCTTGCTGGCGACGGCGACGGCAACGCCAACGCCCAGAAGGATGATGAGGGGTCCGCTATCTTTCATGGTCCGACTTTACTTTCCGAGAAGCCTGGCGATGCGGGCGCGGAGCCCCGCCCCTGGCGCAGACTTGGCCCTGGAAGAGCCCTTGGGCGGATTCTTGGGAGAGCCCCCGATCTTACCACGAGAGGCGACGGGAGCGCTCTTGGCTCGGGCGTAGGTGGCGCGAGTAGCGCGAGTGACGCGAGTGGCGCGAGTGACGCGAGTGACGCGAGTGACGCGAGGATTCTCCCCGCGCTCATGCCCGCTCCCGCTGGCTCCCCTGGGAGCCGCTCCGGAGCCCCTGGGAGCTGCGCTGACTCGCGAATCCTCCCGCCGCGCCACGCTCTGCTCCAAGACGCCGATGAGGCGCTCCAGGCTCCCCTTGCGCGTGCGCTCATCGGTAGTGAGCAAGCCTTCCTGCTGCGCCCAGAATCGAAACTCTTGTCTCGCTGCCGAAAGCTCCGCCTGAGCACGAAGAGCGCTGGCTCTCGCACTTTCCCCCTCGCTCCCGCGCGCTCTCGCGCTCACTCCCGCGCCCGCTCCCGGCCGAGCCTTCGCGTCCGCCCGAGCCCCCATCCTCGCCCGAGCGCCCGCGCTCCCGCCCGTGCTCGCGCTCGTCCTCGTGCGAGGATTGCTCCCGCGCTCGTGCCTCGCAGCGCTCCCAGCGCTCGCAGCGCTCCCAGATCCGAAGCCTCCCCCCGCGACGCTCGGGAACCACTCAAGCGACCACTCGCGCAGTCCGTAGCGACGGTTTCCGTATCGCCCCGCGTCGCTCTGACTGGCGAACCTCTGCGGATCGAGAACGCCGTCCTGCGAGATCACGGCGTAGTAGCCGCCCGTGCGCGGGTTGTCGCCGCGCTCGTGCCGCTGCGAAAGCTCACGGCTCTGATCCAGCTCGCGACTCTGAGCGCTCTTCTGACGGACGGCTCCCTTGACGTGCCGCTCGAACGCCTTCGTTGCCAGGCTGAGAGTCTTGTACCCGCTCGAAACGATCTCGCCACGCTCGATCAGATAGTAGGCGCGCGGAGGGGCACCCTGAGAGAGCCCGATCATGCCCGCGCGTCCCCCAAAGCTCACCTCGTACATGAGCCCGCCGCGCCGCTTCCACTCGATCCCAGATCCCTTCGGCGTGACCTTCGCGCGAGGGCCGCGCAGTTTCGATTGCAAGTGGGCGATGCTGATACGGAGGAAGTGAAGGCGTTGCGCGGCCGGGTTGAGCCCTCCGATGTTGACGTGCATCGGATGACGCTGCGCCATGTCACCGTATTGCTCGATGATCGCGCGCCGCTCGGCGCGCATCGCTCGCAGCTCATTCTTGATTTCTTCGTTCATGGCCTATCTCTGTCATGCTTTTCTGCTCGTCGAGAGCGCCAGCATCCCGTTTTGAATAGCCTCGGCCGCCAGAGCGAGGGAGAGCGCGAGCGCGAACACGCGGATAGGAGCGGACTTCATTGTGGCCCCGCTCCCGTCGCATCGACCCACTGACCCCCATCCCACCAGATCGGGATGGGCGGCGCCTTGCTCGTGTCGAAGTACATGGTCCCGACCGAGATCGGCCCGAACGCTCCGCTCGGGCGAAACGAGAATGGCCCGCTACTCGAAGAGGTGCCGAGTGCGATGTTGAACTGCGTCCCGAGAAAGCCGAGAAGAGTAGGAGTGGGGCAGGGGAGAGTCGAATCGTGGACCCAAAAGAGCTGCGCTGATGCGGGGCCAACGATCAGATCGTTCGGGAGCCCGGCCCCAACGCTCGTGCCGCCGATGATCTCCAAGATCGCGCTCGCGCCAGGGGCTACTGCGAAGAGCGGAGACGCTCCCGCCTCGAAATTGCCAACGTCGAATGACGCTACGACCAGCCCCGGCCCGCCGCTCTTCAGCGGAGCCGTGGCGATGGGGACGCTCCCCATGTTCCGCACGGTCGCGCCTCGCGAGACGGTGAAGGTACCAGGCTCATCCGGATCGCGTCCGGAGTACACAAGCGAGTCGCCGGTCGTGCCGTGGAAGACGATCTTCATGCCTCCAAGGATCCCCTGCCAGTCGCGGAGGAGCGCGCCGTCCTCGACGTTCACTTCCGAAAACTGCGAGCCCCCGAGCACGCTCTGAAACGTCGAGCCCTTCCCGTCATAGGGCTTCGAGCGTTTGGGGATCGTCCGAGGAGCGTCAAGATCGCTCACGTCCACGATCATCGGGAAGGTCGAAGCGTCGATGATCGCGCACACCTCGGCGAACGTGCGAGCGTCGCCCGAGCCGTCCACTCGCCACGCGATGACGTTGCCGCTCCCGCTCACGTCGGGAGGACCGCTCGGACCTTTTCGGATCTTTTGTAGCATCGTCTTCTCACTTTCCGTCGAGCACACTTCGGAGTCGCTTCAGACCGGCCCGATCCCGTTCGCATCGACCCACCTACTATCATCCCACCACACCGGCTCATCGAGCGTCGTGTCGAAGTACACCTGAGCCATCGCCGGGCTCGCCGGGCGCGAGACGGTTGGGCCGTAGAGAGGGTCGGGAGTCGTGTCGTCGATGGGCTCATTGGCGACGGGTGTGTACGGCAGGCTCATACGAGGACTCCGTTGAACTTCACGTCGGACAGACGGAAGGCTCGGATGATCTGGTTGATACTGTCGCCCGTGATCAGCATGAGCGCGGGAGTCTTGTTTGGCGACTTCGGGAGCCCGCCGTCCCCGCTCGCCGCCTCTGCGAGCTTCGCGTTCGGGTACGCTCCGGGGGCCAGGATGCTCGCGAACGAATAGCTGTTCGAGGGCCAGCCTCCGGGGAGAGGAGCCC
>Ga0315288_10001955_pt1 | contig 26733 bp, 17 predicted proteins | sample YL17G11_20_MG_FD_203454 | JGI IMG/M metagenome (GOLD analysis project Ga0315288, IMG submission 203454) | Sediment microbial communities from Yellowstone Lake, YNP, Wyoming, USA - YL17G11_20 | ecosystem: Environmental > Aquatic > Freshwater > Lake > Sediment | place: USA: Wyoming | collected... | reverse complement strand
TTGGCAGGGGTCAGCCCGCTGGGAACGCTGGAGCGCGGGTACGCCATCGTGCGCCACCGGCGCACAGGGGCGGTCGTGCGCTCGATGTCCCAGGTCGCAGGGGGCGACGTGCTCGGCATCCGCGTCGCCGATGGTGAGTTTGAAGCAGAAGCTCTGTCATTCTGAGCGTAGCGAAGAATCTCAGGCGATTCGCGTATGAGGTGGCTGCGGGCGGCGAAAGGATGGGGACCGGTTGAGGGAGCAATACTGCTCCTCGTCGCCCCGTTTCTCCTGTTCACTACCCCCACCCGCGCGGTCCTGTTGCTGGCAATCCCCGTGCTGTGGGTGCTCCGCCGGCTGCTCCTCGGCCGCTTCGTGCCCGCGACCCCGATGAACCTCCTCGTGCTGCTCTTGCTGCTCTCCGGCGGCGTGGGGTTCTGCGTCTCGCCCAACCCGACCTGGAGCCAGTTGAAGATCAATGAGTTGCTACTTGGCGTGGGGTTCCTGTACGCGACAGTGGATGTGTTGCAGGCCGCGGGCCGGTGGCACTGGGTGCCGGTAGGGGTGCTGGCCATCACCACAGGGTTCCTCGGCCTGGGACTCCTGGGCACGCGGTGGGGCCTCAAGATTCCACAGTTGGCGACGCTGGTAGCAGGATTGCCGGGCCGGATCGGGTGGTTGCCAGAAGGAGAGGCCTCTTTCAATCCCAACGTGATCGGCGGAGCACTGCTGTGGGTGCTGCCTCTCCACCTGAGCCTATTCTGGTGGGCCGTGCGGCGGCGAGTGCGCCGGTGGGCCATCGTGCAGGCGCTTCTGGCCACCCTCAGCCTGGCACTGCTCGTGCTCACCCAGGCGCGCGGGGCCTGGCTGGGCTTTGCAGCCGGCGGGCTCACGTTGCTGGCAGTCGCTGGTGGACGGCCGGGGCGGGTCGGGGCCGTCGTGCTCCTGGTGGCGTTGCTCGCGCTGGTAGCGTTTGGCCCTCCAGCACTCAGGCTTGCCTTGCAGGTTGGCGGGCAGTCCGCCCGCATCCTGAGCACGATCACGATGGAGCAACGGCTCGAAATCTGGTCGCGCGCGCAATACGCGATTGCCGATTTTCCATTCACCGGGCCCGGACTGGACGCCTTCCAGTACGTGATGCCGGTGATGTACCCCCTGTTCCAGGCTCCCCCTGGCGCAGTCGTTCCCCACGCCCACAATGAATTCCTGCAGGTAGCGCTGGACCTGGGGCTCCCTGGACTGGTGGCCTGGCTGGCGTTGTACGTCGTCGCATTCTGGATGCTGGGGCAGGCCTACTGGCGTTGCGCGGATCGCTCAAGCCCTCCACCTCCAACCTCCAACCTCCAACCTCCAACCTCCAACCTCCAACCTCCAACCGGCCTCATCCAGGCCCTGGCGTTGGGTAGTGGTGGAGCCCTGATCGCCCACCTGGGATATGCGATGACCGACTGCGCGGTGTTGGACGCCAAGCCCAACGTCGTGTTCTGGATGGTAGTTGGCCTCAGCGTCGCGCTGTACCAGGCGGAGGATGCCTGGTAGGGCAAGTTGCCAACTTGCCCAGCCGGGCAAGAAACGCGCAGGCAGACTGCGATGTAGGGGGATTGTAAGACCGCTATGGTGGATTGGGCTGCTCTGGCTTTCAACGGGTTGTGGGTGCTGGGTGCGGCGGTGGTCCTGGCGGCTGTGAGCCTTTCCTGCTACGAGGCCCAACGATCCGGCGACCGGTGGCGGAACCGGCTGGCGGCGCCCGGTTTTCAGTTGCCAATCCTGACAGGCTGCCTGCTCATCAGCCTGGGGTTAGCATTAGCGCCGGCCAGCGGGCCGCGCTGGTGGGAGCGCGTGCTGTGGGGGCTGTGCGGCATCGTGAGCGCCTGGCAACTCTGGATTACCTGGCGCGAGCGGAAGAGTAAGAGCGACTGAGGTGGCCGGACGGCGCGCTCGTTGGACAACCCTGCCCGCCTGCGCTATAATGGCGCTGCACATAGCAGCGGCACTGCACATAGCAGCGGCGCGGCCACCTGTTGAGGCCGGTCTCCGACCTAGCCACCAGGCGCGGCGCTGCTGCTCGCAGCGCGCTTTCGTGAATGGGAGGAGAGGCGTACCGATGCTCAAACGTGTGGGGACCCGCCTGGGCCTGATTCTGCTGGTGGCCGACGTGGGCCTTACGGCGCTGGCGCTCTACCTGGCCAAAGTACTGCGGTTGGCGCTGCCTTTCGGCGTCTCCCTGAAAGGGCCCCTGGCCTTTGGCTCCTGGTTCTATCTGCTGGTGCCTGCCATCTGGGCACTGGCCTTCCTGGCCCTGCACGTCTACGACCCGGCACGCGCGCTGCGTTACCTGGGCGACGCGCAAGCCGTGTGGAGCGCCGTCACCTGGGCCACGCTCGTCTTCGCCGGCGTCGCTTATCTCTTCTTCCGCGAGTTTTCGCGGCTGCTGTTTTTCTACTTCTACCTGCTCGACCTCGCTCTCCTGTTGGGCTGGCGCGCGCTACTGCAGTGGCTGTTCCGCCTGGGATTGGGGCGGGGCCTGCTCGAATCTCGCCGGATACTCGTCGCCGGCGCCGGCCGGGTAGGACAGGAACTTGGCCAGGCCATCCGTGCCTACCGCTGGACGGGCCTGGAACTGGTAGGCTACGTAGACGACGACGAGGCCAAACAGGGGAAAGAATGTGCCGGCCATCCCGTATTGGGGGGGCTCGAGGACGTGGCCTCCACCGTGTCCCGGTACGCGGTGGACGAGGTTGTCCTGGCCCTGCCACCGTGGGCACAAGAGAAAGCCAGGCAAGTCATCCTGGCGCTGCAAGCGTTGCCGGTCAACGTGCGCATCGTGCCCGACGTGTTCGACCTGGTCTTCATCCGTGCCTCGACGGAAGAGTTTGCCGGCATTCCCCTGGTCGGACTGCGCGAGCCGGCCATCGAAGGCCCCGACCGCGTGATGAAGCGTTTCTTCGACCTGGTGGTCGGTAGCCTGGCGCTGGTGCTGCTTTCACCGTTGATGCTGGCCGCGGCCTTGGCGGTACGGGCAGATTCGCCCGGCCCGATCCTCTTCCGCCAACTGCGCATCGGTGAGGGCGGGCGGCCTTTCGCGATGCTCAAGTTCCGCACTATGCTGGTAGGGGCGGAGGCCGGAGAACGGCGGCTGGCACAGGAAAACGGGGCAGGTCCTCCCCTCTTCGTGAAGAACCAGCACGACCCCCGCGTCACCCGGGTGGGGAGTGTCCTGCGGCGCTTCAGCGTGGACGAGTTACCGCAACTCTTCAACGTACTCAAGGGCAACATGAGCCTGGTCGGGCCGCGGCCAGAACTCCCATGGCTGGTCGAAAAGTACGAGCCGTGGCACCGCAAGCGCTTCGCCGTGCCCCAGGGGATGACGGGCTGGTGGCAGGTCAATGGCCGCAGTGACCGCGCCGATTATCACCTGCGCGTGGAGGACGATCTGTATTACATCCGCAACTGGTCCTTATGGCTCGACGTGCGGATCCTGTTGGTGACGTGCGTCGCCGTGCTCCGGGGCCAGGGCGCGTACTAGCGTGTGCGCGTGTGCGCGTACGCACCAAGTCATTCTGAGCGCAGCGAGGAATCTCGCGCAGCCAAGTGGTAGTCGTGAAGCCTAACCTGTACCGTCTGGCCATAACCAAACTCAAATCCCCGCTATTCTGGGTCGGCCTGCTCACGAGCCTGGTGTGCGTGTTCTTGAGCATCCACAACCTGGACTGGCAGCGGCTGTTCGCGCTGTGGCGCCACATAGATTATCGCTGGGTCGCCCTGGCCGCCATCATGATCACGACACATACCATCGTGCGTGCCGCCCGCTGGCGGGCACTGTTCCCCCCCCCGAGGCCGTCGTTTGAGGTTACCCTGACCGCCATGCTCATCGGCCAGACGATGAATTACCTCCTGCCGGCCCGCAGCGGGGATATCCCGCGTATCTACTGGCTGGGCGAACGTGCAGACCAAAGCAAGGCCCGTACGTTGGGGACGATGGCCGTGGAAAAGGTCCTGGACCTGGCCTTGCTGGTGCTGGTGTTATTTCTGGTCCCGCTCTGGGCTCCCGCCAGACCGCCCTGGCTGGCAAAGGCCACGTGGGGAGTGGCGATCGGGCTGCTCCTCTTGTACGTCGGACTGCGGGTCATCCTGGCCTGGCAAACGGCTCTCGCCGACCGGCTGGGACGCCTGGCCGATCGCTACAACGCCCGCTGGTGGCCCACGCTCCGGGAACAACTGGCTCGCGTCGCCGAGGGTATCGAGGCGCTGAACCGCTCCCACTTGCTTGGATGGGGGCTGGCTCTGTCGTTGCTGGCGTGGATCGGGGGAGCGGCGGCCAACCTGGCGACGTTGCGCGCCCTCGGGCTGCCCGCCTCCTGGCCGATGGCGCTGGCCGTGTCGGCGGCATTGCGGGTGGGCATTTCCCTGCCTTCTCTGCCGGCGAGCGTCGGCGTGTACGAAGGCACAGTCGTACTGGCGTTGAGCGTCTTTGGCATTGACCGGGAGACGGCGCTCAGTTATGGAGTGCTGATGCACCTGGTGGACTTTATGCCGCCGGTGGCAATGGCACTGGGACTCGTATGGCGAGGCCAGTCGAGAGCCAGGCTCATCCATGAGGCTCACCAACGTGAGGGCTGATACTCCACTGCGCATCTTGCACGTGATCGAAGCGACGACCGCTGGCGTGCGGCGCTACGTCACCACGTTGGCGGCCGGCCTGCGTGCGCGGGGCCTGGACGTGGCGGTGGCCGCTCCCTGGCAACGCAGCGAACACTATGGAGACACCGCCTTCGTCGAGGATTTGCAGCGCCAGGGCGTAGTGTTCCATCCGGTGCCCATGCGGCGCCAGATTGGCCCGTGGGATGGGAGCGCACTTCTCGCTCTCTACCGGCTGTTGCGAGAGGGGCAATTCGCCCTGGTGCACACCCACAGTTCCAAGGGAGGCTTCCTGGGCAGAGTCGCGGCCCACGGCTGCCACGTCCCGGTGGTTCACACCCCGAATGGCCTGTACTTTCTGGAGAAAACGGGGGTCAGCCGCCAATTCTACCTCAACCTGGAGCGGTTGGCAGGCTCCCTGACCACGGCGATGGTGGCAGTTTCGGACGGCGAAAAAAAAGTCTTGATCAGCAACCGCATCGTGGCTGCGGAGCGCGTGCGGGTCATTCACAACTGCGTTGACGTCGCCCGCATTGACCAGCACGCAGGCCTGACGAGAGCGTCCGCCAAGGTACGCCTGGGGATTCCCCTCGATCAGCCGGTGGTGGGGGCGGTGGGACGGCTGGTGCCCCAGAAAGCCCCGCTGACGTTCGTCCAGGCAGCCAGGCAGGTGGCTGCCGCAGCGCCAGGGACGCTGTTTGTGTGGGTTGGATCGGGGCCGCTGCAAGCCACAGTGGCAGATCTGGCCAGGGCCGAAGGAATCCCCCTGCGCCTGTTGGGCCACCGCGAGGACGTGTGGGATTGTCTGCGGGCGTTCGACGTCTTCGTACTGGCCTCCCGGTACGAGGGATTGTCCTTTTCTCTGTTGGAAGCGATGGCGCTTCGATTGCCCGTGGTGGTGACCGACGTGGTAGGCACCCGCGACGTCGTGGATGACCAGGTGTCCGGCCTGGTGGTGCCGGCGGATGTACCGGCGGCACTGGCCGACGCCATCCTGTCCCTGCTCCGAGATCCACCCCGCGCGGATAGGCTCGCACATGCCGGGCGAAAGAAAGTCGTCGCCCAGTTTTCCGTGGAGCGCATGCTGGACAGCCACCAAGCGCTGTACGAGGAGTTGTGTGCCAGGTGAGAAACCGGTATCTCAACTCGCGGCCTCCGCGCGCGTTGGCCGGGGCCGGGGCGATTGGAGCAGCATTGGCAGCGCTGGCGCTGCCAATGCTGGTCTACCTGTTGACGATGGCTCCCACCATCACCTGGGCCCACGACGGGGCCGACGGTGGCGACCTGATTACCGCGGCCTACACGTTGGGTGTGCCCCACCCTCCAGGCTACCCTGTGTACTGCCTGCTGGGTTGGCTGTTCGCACACCTGCCGCTGCGGGACGTGGCCTGGCGGCTCAATCTCATGTCGGCGGTGGGGGCAGGGCTGGCCGCGCTGGGGCTGTACGCGGCGGTGATGGAATGGACGCAGGGAAGACACGAGCCAGGCGGGGATGCGGCGATCGCGGGGCTGGGTGCGGCGTGGGGGTTGGCCTTCGTCCCCGTGCTCTGGTCCCAGGCCCTAATCGCCGAGGTCTACGCGCTCCACGCCGCCTGCGTGGCGTGGACACTATGGCTGGCACTCCGCGTACGTCATGCCAGAGCCTGCCCTGAGCCTGCTGAAGGGGCCTGGCCTGGGGCCTTGGGACTGGCCTGGGGACTGAGCCTCAGCACGCACCTGACGAGCCTGGCCTTGCTGCCGGTGGTCATGTGGGCCGGGTGCCCGTCCCGCCTTGCTCCCGCTGCCCAGCAGCGGGAGCGCCTATTCCGCTCAGTGCTCCTCCCCACCCTGTTGGGGGTCATGCTGGGCCTCTCCCCATACATCTACCTGTCATGGCGGGCCGGGCGGGGGGCTGTTACCTGGGGAGACCCCACCACACTGGCAGGGTGGTGGTGGGTCGCGTCGGGGGCACTCTACCGGGGCTACCTCCTCTCGCTGCCCCTGCAGGCTATCCCCGCCCGCGTGCTCGCCCTGGTGCAGCACACGGGTGAAGGCTTTGGACCGACGGGGATAGTACTGGGCGCAGTTGGCGTAGAGTCGCTGGCACGCCAGCATCGGGCACTGCTGCTGGCGAGCGGGCTGAGCACACTCCTGGTCGTGGCCTACGCCATCGGCTACGACACTGCCGACTCCTACGTCTACCTGATCCCAGCGTTCGTCATCTTCGCCTTCTGGCTGGGGGTGGGGCTGGCAGAAGGGCTGGGCTGGTTGCGCAGCCGCCTGGGCGGGTACCGCCGCCTGGCTGCCGCAGTGGGCCTGGCCTGTGCGGGGCCGCTGTTCGCCTTGGTCCTGAACTACCGGGGAATGGACGTGCACCAGGACGCGGCAGCGCGAGACTTTGCGGCAGGGGTGTTGGCCGCTGCCCCCAGGCAGGCGGTGTTGCTGAGCGCCCGGGACGCCCATACGTTCACACTGTGGTACTATCAGCACGTGGTGGGACAGCGCCCCGACCTGGCCATCGTGGACACGGGCCTTTGGGAGTATGATTGGTACCGCGCCGGCCTGCGGCGTGCCTATCCAGGGCTGGTGGTGGCGGAAGGGGACGTGGCGGACTATGGTCCGAGGGAACTGGGCCGGGCCAACCCTACCCGGCCGCTCTGTGAACTCGTTGGGGAGGAGGAGCTAAAATGCACCCAAAGCGAATGACCCCCTGGCGCGCGGGGCTCTGGCTGCTGGTGGCGGTGTTGGTCGTGACTCTGGCCGGCCTGGGGTATCGGGTGTGGAGAATATGGCGGGCCGCCCGGCCCCTGCTAGCACAGATGGACGCGGTGCGGACGCTGGCGGCCGATCCGGCCACGGTGGACCCGGCCACGCTCGCGCCCTTGGTCGTGGAGACCCACACCGGGCTGGTGGCGGTGCGCGACGAGGCACGCCCGTTCCTGGCCCTGGCCTCCCACCTGGGGTGGGTGCCTGGGATCGGGCCGGACCTGAAGGCGCTGCCGCTGCTATTGGACATCGCGGTGGACCTGAGCGGTGCGGGCGAAGTGGCGCTGGAAGGGCTGGCGCCGCTGTTGGACCTCGTGAGTGCCGGTGGGGCTGCCGAAGGCCAGGACACGCTTGCCCTGGCGATCCACACGCTGGTGGAGGCGCAGCCCCAGTTGGAGGCCGCCCAGGCGCTGATGAAGCGCGCGCAAGAGCGCCGGGCCGAAATGGACGCCGCGTCCCTCTCGCCACGCCTGAGGCGCCTGGTGCAGACGCTGGATCGCGCACTGCCGCTGGCCCAGGCCGGGATCGAAGCGGCACGGCTGGCCCCCGGCCTGTCGGGCGTCTCTGGCCCACGCACCTACCTGCTGATGGCCCAAAACAGCGACGAACTGCGGCCTACCGGCGGCTTTATCACCGGGGCCGGCCCCGTGACCGTGGACAACGGCAACATCAAGTTCTCCTTTCGCGACTCTTATTTCGTGGACGATTTCAGCAAGCCCTACGGCGACCCTCCATGCCCCCTGTACAACTACATGGGTTCAGAGTTGTGGGTGTTCCGGGACGCCAACTGGTCCCCCGACTTTCCCACTTCCGCCCGCAAGGCAGCCGAACTCTACACCTATGGACAGGGGCTCGTAGTGGATGGCGTGATCGCCTTCGACCAGCAGACGGCGGCCGGGGTGATCGCAGCGTTGGGGCCGATCCCGGTCGAGGGATGGGAGGAACCCATCACGGGCGACAATTTCATCCGCCTGGTGCGCCAGGCCTGGAATCCTTCGGACGAAGGGGTGAGCAGCGAGTGGGCGCGCACGCGCAAGGAGTTTCTGGGCCAGTTGGCGCAGACCGTGTTGAGCCGGGTCAGGCAGCAGCCGAAGGCGGTGGACTGGGTGGGGCTGGGGCGAGCGTTGTGGCAAGCGCTGCAAGAGCGCCACCTGCTCATCTACTTGAAAGACCCGGCCGCTGCCTCGTTGCTGCACAGGCAGGGTTGGGATGGCGCGCTGCGTTCGACCGAGGGGGACTACCTCATGGCGGTGGACGCCAACCTGGGCTTCAACAAGGTCAACCCCTACGTTGAGCGGAGGCTGGAGTACCAGGTCGCCCTGGACACCGACGGCGCTGCCCGCGGCACGCTGACGATCCATTACCAGCACAATAGGCCAGGCGACGGGACTCCCTGCAACCAACGTGCGACCTACGCCAAGGGGGAGCGCGTGACCTACGAGGGCCTGATGGAGGGCTGCTACTGGAATTACCTGCGCGTGTACGTGCCGGAGGGCAGCCATCTGCGCTTCGCCTCCTCTCATCCCACCCCGGCCGCATACCTGCTGCGGGGAGAGGCGGCTGCCGGTGAGGCCGAGGTCCTGCCGGATGAGGGCAAGGCTGTGTTTGGACAATTTTTCGTGGTCGAGCGTGGACGTGCGCTGGCCACATGCTTCGAGTACGATCTGCCACGGGTGGCCCACTTGAGCGAAGGGCAGTGGCACTATACGCTCTTGATCCAAAAACAACCGGGCACCGATCGCACACCGGTGAGCCTGAGGATCGTCCTTCCACCCGGCATGCAACTGTTGGTCGCCACGCCAACTCCGCGCGTGGAGAACGAGAGAACCCTGACGTTCGCGCTAGAACTCGACACCGACGTCATCGTCGAGGCAACCTACCGGTAGACCTGGGCGCTCCGTCTCCGTCATTCTGAGCGAAGCGAAGAATCCCGCTGCCTGGACACTTTCGCTAGACGTGGTAGAATAACCAAACGCGGAGCAGGCGGCATTCCCTTTGGATGCGGTAATAGCCATAGATTATTGCCCTGCCTGCCCAGTGGGGGGCCGATGGCCTGTGGCGGGATAGACCGGGGATGCCGGCTGCGTTTCAGGAGGGTGCTATGAGAAGGATCACATTCGGGCTTGTGCTGTTGGGGATACTGGTGCTGGGGTTGGCCGCAGGGCCAGCCCTGTGGGCCGCACCCGGGCAGAACCCGACCCGACAGACGGTACCGACGAGAACCCCGACGCTGCCGCCCCCAACGGAGACCCGGTCGGTGCCACCGACCAGCAAACCACCAGCAAACCCGCCGACACCCGTGCCCACTGCCACGGTGGGGGTAACCCCAGCAGGGCAGGTCTCGGAGCCGCTCTTGCCAGAGGCTGGAGGGCTGAGCCCCCATCTCTCGCTGGGGGTGACGATGATCGTGGGTGGCATTGTCACCCTCCTGCTGGCGACGGCTCGACGGCGTGTGTAGGTGAGGACTGTGATGAACAGGATAATCAGGCTGATCAAGACGCTCGCTCCGATCAGACCAATCGGAGCGAGGAGGAATGTGAGCGAGATGGCTGCTAGAGGTTGGCGGTGCCTGTTCCTGGCAGCCGGCGTCGGTGCCCTATCCTTCGCTCTTGTACTCATCCTCGGCAGCCAGGCGCCGGCAGGGGCAGCGATGCCTGCGGTCACCGGGCTCGAGGGCGAGTCCTTCGTGTACCGGTTCGATCCGGACGCTTCGTCCTTCGTGTTCACCTTCACCATTCCAACCCCCAATGCCAACCCGTGGAGCGTGGTCGTGGTGTCTGCTACAGGCCACCTGGACGTCTGGTTTACCGAACCGGCGGCGGATCGCATTGGCCGGCTGGTCTATACCAGCACCCATGTCTATGCGTTCCACGAGTACACGCTGACCGCGGGCAGCCGGCCCCTGAACCTGGTTTCCGGCAGAGGCTTTATCTGGTTCACAGGGGCAGGCGGGAACTATATCGGGCGGCTGGACCCGGCGACGGGGAAGATTGACGAATTTGCCGTGCCTACCGCGAACAGCCATCCCGCCGACCTGGACGTCGCACCGGACGGAAGCATCTGGTTCACAGAGATGCAGGCCGACCAGATCGGCCGCCTGATCGTGGATCCCACCGGTGGCTATACCGTCACAGAGTACGCCAGCCCGGTCACGGCCGCCGGCCGGGGCTGGCCCTACGGGATCGTGGTGGTGGGAGGCAGCGTTTTCTTTGCGCACCCGCGGGCGATCACCGACTGTGTGACGCGCTTCACACCGCCAGCCTCCTGGATCCACATTACGGGGCTCGTCCACGGCATCCCCGACGATCCCTACGAGTTGGTGGTCGGCCCATGGGGCCAGGTGTGGGGCACGGAGCGCGTAGGGAATGCCGTCAGTTCGTACGAAGTGGGCACACTGCCCATCGTGAATCGGTATGTCGTGACGCCGGCCAACAGCCTGCCTACCAGCCTGGCGCTGGATGCACACAACTATCTGTGGTTCACCCAGTGGCAGGCCGGCCAGATCGGGCGTTTGGTGCCCAGTGTGCCCTCTCAGAAGGATTACTATGCGCTGCCGTTGCCAGGCCTGGCTCCCACGGGCATCGCGGCGGACAGCGCCGGGGGTCTATGGGTCCTGGCGTCAAGGCCCTATCGCATTCGTCTACCGGTCGTCGTGAAATCTTGGTAGGAGAGAGTAGATGAGAGATGTCTTCGCAAGTCGGGCTTGGCGTGTGCTCTTCTCCATCGTGGTCGGTTTAGGAGCCTTATGCCTCTTGAGATTGTGGGCCGGTTCGGCGCAGAGGGCAGATGCGCTACCTGTGCCTGCGCACCTGGGAGTACAGCCAGTCTCTGCCCTCGCCCTTACCAATCAGACCTACACGATCCATCTTCCCTATATGACCCGCTGCCACAACACGCACATTCCTCCTTTCGGCATCCAGTTCTACGGCACGCTGAGTGCTAGCAATGGCCTGGCCCGGGCGAGCGAGGCCGGAGCGCGTTGGATACGGGTACCACTCTCGTGGGCAGCCATCGAGCCTGCCAACACGACGCCCCCCAACTATAACTGGTCCGGCCTGGACGTTTCGGTGACGAACGCCAGGCAGGCTGGGTTCGAGTTGATCCTGACCATCGCGGGCCAACCCGCCTGGGCTGCCGCCTATCAGCAGGGACCCGTGACGAACACGGCCGACCTGGTCGAGTTCGTCGGCGCCCTGGTGGAACGATATGACGGCGACGGAACGGACGACGCCCCGGGGTCACCCCAGGTGCGGTACCTGGAACTCTACAACGAGCCGGACAATGCCAACGTCGGCCAGGCCATGCTGGGAGGATGGGGCTACTGGGGCCACAACGGGGCGGGGTATGCTGCGCTGCTCCAAACACTCCACCCGGTAATCGAGGCAGCCAACCCCCAGGCCAACCTGGTCTTCGGTGGACTGGCGCTGGACTGGTTCGAGGAGCAGGGCGGCCCGTTCGACTCTCACTTCCTCGACGACGTGCTGGCAGCCTGCCGGGGGCGGGCCTGCTTCGACGTGATGAACTTTCACTATTACCCTCCGTTCCGTGGCAATTGGGATCCCTATGGCCCGGCCATCATTGGGAAAGCCAACTACGTGCGGCAGAAACTGGCGGCGTACGGTTTCACCGATGTGCCCCTCATCTGCACGGAGACCAGCTGGGCCAGTGCTCCCAATACGGGTTGGGGCAGCGACGAGTTGCAGAGCCGCTACGCTGTCAAGGCGTACGCCCGAGGTATGGCGGCGGGGCTGGACGTCGTCGTGTGGTACGAGATTCTCGACCGGGGCGATTCGATCGAGCCCGGCCTTCTCGATGGCAGTCTGCAACCCAAGCCCTCCTATTGGGCTTTCCAGGTCACGACGGCAATGCTGGGCCAGGCCACCTATCAGAGGCCGCTGACGTCGGCGGAGACCGGCCACGTGCAGATCCAGGGGTACGTATTCCAGGACTGTGGACGACGGCTCGACGTGGTCTGGACGGAGGACAGCACACCCAACAATGCCGACGATGACCCTACGCTGCCGCTGACCGTGCAGGCCCAGACGTTGCGCGTGGTAGACAAATCTGGAGCCGAGACGTGGTACACCGATGGGGACGATGGGATGCTCGATGGCCGCATCACCATTACCGTGGGAGGCAGCCCACTCTACCTGGAATACAACTCGTGAAGGGATGGGGCGGATGAATATCCGACCGATGAAGTCGCATGGCCGGTATGCGTCGGCAGAAAAGGCGCTGCGAGCAGGGGCCTGCCGTACCCTGGCACGCCTGGCCCTGGCCGGCTTCCTGACGCTGGGGGCTCTGGCGGTGACCCTGTCCTCTCTGAGTGGCGACGCCAGGGCATGGGAAGACGATGACGGCAGCCTGGACCTGGCAGGGGTCTCAGGCACGATCACCCCGGCACAGGCCACTGGTGGTACCGGCGACTACCCCAATTGCCGTTTTGGGGCCGGAGAACGGCACAACCCGGCGATGTCTTATACCGTCTCCGCACTGAACCTGGGCTGGTACACAGATTGGAAGACCCAGATCAGCCCACCACACCCAGGTGGCGCCGAGTACGTTCAGATGCTACACGTCCACGGTACCTACTACTCGCCGTCCGAGGACGCCCTGGCAGCCCAGGTTGCGGCCAACCCCGGAGCCTTGTGGTTGATCGGCAACGAACCGGATTCTATCTACCAGGACAACGTGCTACCCCAGGACTATGCACAGGCCTATCACGACGCCTACACGTTCATCAAGGCCCTCGACCCCACGGCCAGAGTGTCGGCAGGTGGTATCGTGCAGCCGACCCTGCTGCGCATGCAATATCTGGACATCGTGCTGGATACTTACACGTCACGCTATGCTGAACGTTTGCCGACCGATGCCTGGAACATTCACACCTACATTCTGCGAGAGGCCAGTTGTGCGGCGTACCCGGATTCATGCTGGGGTGCCAGAATCCCCCCTGGCATGGAGGTCACACAGGGAATGCTGTACACATTGGACGATACCGACGACCTCGAAATCTTCCAGCAACGCATCCTGCAATTCCGCCAGTGGATGCACGACCGGGGCTACCGCGACACTCCCCTCATCATCACCGAGTATGGCACGTTGCTCCCTTACTACGACCCGGAGTCGCTGTACTATGATTCGAAGGGCCATCCCTTCGACGAGGAACGGGCACGGGGCTTTATGTACGCCACCTTCGATCTCCTGCGCACGGCGAGCGACCCCGACCTGGGATACCCTGCCGATGAAAACCGGTTGGTGCAACGCTGGATGTGGTACAGCCTGGACGACACACAATTCGGCGGTGCCTTGTTCGACAAATACACACTCAATCCGACCATGCTGGGCAGCGCCTTCGGCTCTTACACAGAAGCCGTATCCCCCACGGTGGACCTGCTCGCTGTGGATGTAGGACAGGTCGGCCCCGTCCCCTACTCCCCGACGGACCCTGTCACAGTTACCCTACGGGCGCGGGTCTCCAACGTCGGCAACGTGGCCATCACCGCGCCCGTCACCGTCCGCTTTCTGGATGGCGACGGGCATCCGATCGGCCCCGACCTGGTGCTCAGTGGAACGATCGCGGGTTGTGCGACAGTGAAGGAAATCACGACGACCTGGCCGGATGTAGCGCCTGGCACCTACGTGGTGCAGGCGGTGGTGGATCCGGAAGCGACCACCAGCGAAGGGAACGAGGACAACAACCAGGCGCATGGAGCAGTGCTGGTGGCGAAGGGGCAGATCTTTCTACCTTTGGCAGTCCGCCACGGATGATGGGGCACCTGATGAGCAGGGTCATTCATTTCGACCGAGTATTCAAAAAATTCATCCTGCACCACGAACGTTCGCGTTCCTTTCAAGAACTGATCATCAATCTGTTCCGGCGCAGAAATGGCTCCCGCGAGGAATTCTGGGCCTTGCAGGATATCAGCTTCACCGTGGAACAGGGGGAGATGGTAGGGATCATCGGACCTAACGGCGCAGGAAAGAGCACGGTCCTCAAACTGATCGCCCGCATCATCGAACCCACCTCAGGGCAGATCAAGGTCAAGGGGCGAGTGGGGGCGCTCTTGGAACTGGGGACCGGCTTTCACCATGACCTGACCGGCCGGGAGAATATCTACCTGAACGGCTCCATCCTGGGATTGAGCCGGGCTGAGGTCCGGCGCAAACTGGACCAGATCGTCGGCTTTGCGGAACTGGAACGCTTCATTGACGTGCCGGTGAAGCACTATTCCTCGGGGATGTACGTGCGGCTGGGGTTCTCCGTGGCCGTGCATACCGACCCGCAAGTCCTGCTGGTGGACGAGGTGCTGGCAGTGGGGGACGTCGGGTTCCAGCGCAAGTGCCTGGAACACATTGACCAGGTGCGGAGGGAGGGGGTCACCATCCTGTTTGTCTCCCACAGTACAGAAACCGTGCGAACGATTTGTTCCCGTACGCTGTGGCTGGACCAGGGACAGTTGGTAGCCGATGGTCCGGCCGAAGCGGTCGTCGCGCGCTACGAGGCTCATACCTGGGCGACAGAAGAAGGCACCCTGAAGCCGGGGGCCGGCAGCGAACGTCGCTGGGGCAGTAGTGATGTACGGATTGTACAAGTGCGCTTGTTGGACAGCGCCGGCCAGGAGAAACAACTCTTTGGGGTTGGCGAGCCACTGACGGTCGAGATGCACTATCGTGCGGAGAGACGGGTGGACCGCCCGGTCTTCGGCCTGGCGATCCACCGCAGCGACGGGATCCACGTCACCGGACCGAACACCCAGCTCGGAGGGTGCGAGATTCCCTGGATCATGGGAGAAGGAAGGATCCGCTACACGGTGCCCGCTCTACCGCTGCTGGAGGGCCTTTACTACGTCTCGATATCCTCCCACGACTGGGAGGACACGAACATGTACGACTATCACGACCGCTTGTATCCCTTCCGAGTGCTTCCCTCGGAGGGGGAACGATATGGAGTGGTGACATTGGAAGGTAAGTGGGACTGGGAGAGGAGTGAATAGCCAGGAATGGATCAAGGCAAACCGTGGAGACGACGGGTCCGCAAGGTGGGGGATTACGTTCGGCGCGGTGATTGGGCGGGACTGAAACAAGAGGCGATCCAATTCCTGGCCTGGAAGGGCATCGCGTGGGCGTCTCGCCAACGTGACACTCTTTCATGCTCAGTCTCTCCCGTGCTCGATTCCCACCATCTGCAGTGTGAGGCTTCTTTCTGGGCCCAGGTAGATTTCGACCGGATACGCCACGCCAGTTGGGGCAGCATTCAATGCCTGGGGCCGATGGCGTTGCTGGAGATGACTCACGGTAGCACCAACGACATCAACCGGTTAATCAACGAAACGATGCAGGTCCCCCACAAGGAAGGTCTGCGTGGCCTGGTACTGGGCTGCGGTGATATGAGAGCAGAGCACTCCGCTTTTATCAACCCTCATCTCTCTTTTGCCGAGATTGACGCGTACGACATCAACGAGCAGGCATTCGAGCAAGCCCGTGCCGTCATCACAACCGCCGGCTTGAAGGTCAATTTCCAGGTCGGCGACGTCAACCGGATGGTTCTACCAGCCGACACCTATCACCTGATCGTGATTTTCCACTCCTATCATCATTTTGAACGAGTGGGACGTATTGCCCAGCAGATCAATCGGGCCTTGGTGCCTGGCGGTGTGTTTTACACCTTCGACTACATCGGCCCGCGCAGAATTCAGCAGACGAAGCGACAACTGTTCTACGCCCAAATGATGTTGGAGGCGCTGCCCGAGCGCTACCGTCGTGAAGCCAACGGCCAGATACGCCAGCGGGTCAAGAACGTGGCACCAGGGGCTCTATCGCCCGATGAGGCAGTCCGATCCGATCAGATTCTCTCTGCCCTACGAAACAACCTGCACATAGTCTGGCAGTACAACTGGGCGGGGCTGCTTTTTCCGCTACTAGAGGGGATTGCCTTCAATTTTGATGAGAACGAGCCTTCTGACCGTGCGTTGATTCACTACCTGTTCCACCTCGATAAGGTGCTATGCCGATCCGGGCACATCAAGCCTAACTTTACGATCACTCTGGCTTCCAAGAGATAGATTTGGGGGTCCGCTCTGGAGAAACCTTCAATATGTCGGACAATGGCCGATATGGTATTTGGAGGATTGGATGCGTTCAGCGATTCTCTTCGGACTCGGGCTACTGAAACGGCTCACATGGCTGCTCATGCCGTCGAGTGAGCGTCGCCAAACTGAGGCAGGCCATTGGGAGACGGTGGATCTGAAGCAGCACCGGACGGCCGCCTGGGATAGCATCGGCTGCCTGAGCCGCATGGCCGTGAGCGAAATGACCGGCGGGCGATGGGATCAATTGATGGACGTCATCGTGGCCACCCTATGCCCTCCAGATCCGCATCACCTGCGCGGGCTGACGCTGGGCTGTGGCGACATGCGCTGCGAGCATACGTTCTTCACATATCCCTCGCTGCCCTTCGAGTGGGTAGACGCCTACGACATCAGTGCCGCAATGATCAGCCGGGCACAGCAACTGACGGACTCGCTCGGACTACGTGTACAGTATCACGTGGAGGATGTGAACTATTGCGAACTGCCGCCTGACACGTACGACCTGGCGGTGGTTGCCCACTCGATGCACCACTTTAAGCGCATGGAGCATATCGTCAGCCAGGTCAACCGTTCGCTCAAGCCGGGCGGAGTGTTCGTGGTCTGGGAATACGTGGGGCCGCGTTACCAGCAATTCAGCCGGCGACAGCGTACGCACGCCACCATGGCCTTGCGTGCTCTACCACCCCAATATCGCCGCGAACTCAATGGAAAGACACGCACGCGGGTCGCGAGCCAGTCCCTCTTCTTTATCTCGCCCGACGAGGCCGTCCGCTCCGACCACATTCTGCCTTCCCTGAAGCAGATGGACATTGTCTATCAATACAATTGGGCGGGTCTGTTGTTCCCACTGCTCCGGGGTGGCATTGCGGTGAATTTCGACGAGAACAACCCCCAGGATCGCAAGATCATTGATTGCCTGTTTCAACTGGACCGGTTGTTGTGCCAGTCTGGACGGATTGAGCCGAATTTCACGATCACGCTTGCCACCAAGAAAGCCGCCGGGCCAGCGACCTGATGGAGGATCGCAGATTGGAAACACACGTGAGGGTCGAGGACCGCTCAATCGCCAGAAATATCATATTCCACTACACGCCCCAATTCATCTCTGGGATTGATGGCCACGTATCCAGCGATCAGCCTGTGCCAAAAGGAAAAACCGTGCTCCACACCGACGGGCTGGGCGATCTCTCTGCCAGGCCGGTCTCGTGGCCGGTGAGAGACTTGACAGGATTTCATCCAGCAGGCAATCCTGCAGATTTCCAGAGAGGAATTTCTGAGACATTTTACGGATCGTCGGCGGTTCAACTGCAGGGTTGTACCGCCGGAATGCACATTCACTCCTATTCCTCGCCAGTCAGCGGCCCCTGCAAATACAGATTGGCACAGTTCCTTTTTAGTTGGCCCCAGGAAGTGTTTCCTTGGAGGTATGGAAGCGAGTCCAGACTTTGTGTTGACCACTATGCAGCCGTGCCCGGCTCTTGGGTGGGGGATGGTTCTATCAATTACGCCTACACCGTGACTGCTGTACTCGACGTGTCTACTGGGAAACACCTGTGGATCCACATGGCGCAGTACGACTCTCGCGGGAACAAGATGTTTGTCGAGATACCCACCTGGTGGGAAGAAGCCAATAGTGCTATCGCCTTGGGATACTATGGCGGGGAGCGCTACAGCAGCCTCATGCCCACCTCACATCGAGCCACCGGCCAAACCTGGGATGACTGGCGGTATTACGGCCTCTATATCAGCCGAGACCACCTGGAGACAATGGTGAACGAAGCCAATAGGCGGTTCAGGGATCTGAGGCTCTCAGCCGACCCAGACAACTATCGTTTGGAGTTGTTTGGAATTGGCCCCGAGATGTATACTGGTGGCGGGGTTCACGGATATATGTCTATGAGGATCAGGGACGTCTGGGTTTTCACCTGGCTATCTCCTTGGAGGCACTACCGCGTAATGGAAAAGCAACTGCCCAGAGCATCCAGCGCGCCGGAGGTTCTGCAACCCCGGCCATGCTTCGGATGTACCCATCCGCCACGACTACTCATCATCACTGGCGAATCCCTGGGCTCCAGGATGGCAGGACCTGGCATCCGGGCCTGGGAGATGGCGTGTGCCCTGGCGGAGCGGTTCGACGTGACGCTGGCCGCGCCAGGAGACCCGGCGCGTAGCCATCCCCGTTTGCACGTGGTGGGCTACGAGCCGGACCCTTTCTATCCAAGCCTGGACTCGTATGTCCACAACGCCGATGTGGTGTTGGCGATGGGCTCATTGTTTGCCAGAACCCCCCGGTTGTGGGGCCTGGACAAGCCTACCATCGTTGACCTGGATGATGCGTCTGAGTTGGAGAGGCTGGTCCGGTCCACCACGATTGAGCAACGGCATCACGTGGACCTGGATGTGGAGAGTGTGGTGCACTTGAGCCTGGAGAGCACCATCGGTGACTTGTTCATCTGCGCCAGTGAGCGCCAGCACGACTTTTGGCTGGGCGCTTTGCTAGCCGCAGGGCGCGTCAACACCGTCACCTATGCCCAGGACCCCACGCTGCGAAGGTTGATTGACGTCGTACCTTGCGGCATCCCTTCTCAACCTCCCAGGAAACAGCGTAACGTGCTCAGGGGTGTCCATTCTGGCATCGGCCCCGCAGACAAGGTGGTGCTCTGGACCGAGGGACTGTGGGAATGGTGCGACCCGCTGACGCTCGTCGAAGCACTGGCGGAGGTGCTGCGAGTGCGGGATGACGTCAAACTCCTCTTCGCTGCAGGACGCCATTTCCAGCCCCAGACATCGTCAGAGATGCCGATCTACGCCCAGACTGTGGCACGCTGCCGTGACCTGGGTCTGCTCGACCGCCACGTCTTCTTCATTGATCAGATTCCGTACGACGAGCGAGGCGACTATCTGGTAGAGGCCGACCTGGGCGTGAGTGTCCACCATCCGACCATCGAGAGCCGGTTTGCCTCGCGTACGTTTTTGCTCGACTGTGTGTGGGCGAACCTGCCGGTGATCGCCACGACGGGCGACCCAGGTTCCGACGTGATCGCCGCGCGCGGTCTGGGGCGCACGGTGCCACCCGGTGACCCGGCGTCGCTGGCCCAGGCGATGCTGGAGATGCTGGAGGACACCAGCCTGCGAGACCGCCCGGCCGGGCAGGTCGAAGCCGACTGCTGCGAACTGTCGTGGATGCGGGCCGTCGAGCCTGTGGCTGCTTTTCTGGACCGTGTCGCATACGCACCGGATGCCATAGACGCGGCCAGAAAGGCCGCCGCGGCCCGACAGACCAAAGTTTACATCCAGCAGCAGTCTGAGCGCATCCATAGCCTGGAACAAGGCAAGCAGGACCTGCTGGAGCAAATGGAAAAACTGCGCGCCCACATCGAGGCCATTAAGCAGGGGCGGGTGATGCGCTTGATGAGCGCCGTGGATCGAATCCTGGGCCGCAGTTAGCGCATCGTCAAGCCAGGGGTTTTTAAGCACAGTACGACCATGATTCAGACGACGGTTCCACACACGAGCGTTGTCATTGTGAGCCTCAATGGCCGGGCACTGTTGGCCGATTGCCTGGACGCCCTGGCCGCCCAGGACTATCCCCAGGACCGGATCGAGATCATCGTGGTGGACAACGGCTCCACCGACGATTCGGTGACCTTCGTGCGCGCGGCCTACCCGATGGTGCGGGTGGTCGAGGCAGGACGCAACCTGGGCTTTGCCGGGGGCAGCAACCTGGGCGCACGGGCAGCGACCGGCGACTACCTCGCGTTCATCAACAACGATGCTCGCGCCGATCCAGGCTGGCTGCGTGCCCTCGTAGAAGCCCTGGAGGAGCAGCCGGAATACGCGTGCGCCTCTGCCAGGATGCTTAGCCAGGACGGGCGAACGATTGATTTCGTCGGCCCGGCGCTGAACCTGTATGGCCGGGCGTTCCAGATTGACGAGGGTCTACCCGTAACCCCTGGCTTCTACGACGAACCTCGTGAGATCCTGGCCCCCTGTGGTGGGGCGATGCTGATCCGGCGCAACACCTTCCTGGATGCCGGGGGGTTTGACGAGGACTATATCGCCTATTACGAAGACGTGGACCTGGGTTGGCGGCTCTGGCTGTATGGCCACAAGGTGTTGTTGGTGCCCCAGGCCATCGTGTATCACCGAAAACACCAGACCGGTTCAGGGTTCCCTGTGGAGCAGCGGTATGCTCTGAGCGAGATGAACGCACTGCGCACCGTGATCAAGAACTATGAGGAGCAGAACCTGTGGCGCGTATTGCCCCTCAGCCTGTTCCTGGGTGTCAAACGCTCTCTGGACCAGGCGAAACTGGACCGCATGGAGTATACGTTTGGATACCCACGGCCTGGGGATGCCCAGAGCGGCGTTGTGGAACCAGAGCCGCGCATGACCCGCGTGGCGACGTCTTTTCTGGTCGCGATGGACCAGATTGCGGAAGAGATGCCGCGCCTGATGGCGAAGCGGCAACAGGTCCAGTCCGCCCGCGTGCGCAGCGACGAGGAGATCTTTACCCGTTTCCCTTTACGACCTGACAATCTGCTTTTCCCCTGGAGGCAGTATACCGTGGTACAAGATCAGTTGGCGACAGCGCTCCATGTGCCGGACGCACTACGGCCCCATCACGGTTCACGGCTGTTGATCGTCACGCACGAGGCCATTGGGCCCAAGATGGCTGGACCAGGCGTCCGGGCCTGGGAGATGGCCTGCGCACTTTCCGAACGATTCGAGGTGACGCTAGCCGCGCCGGGCGAACCGGCTCGCAGCCACCCTGGCTTGCGCGTGGTGGGCTACGATGACGGCGACCCCTATTACCGAAGTTTGGCACCCTGCATCCACAGTGCGGACGTCGTAATGGCCATGGGCCCACTCTTCTCGATGATACCGCCACTGCAGAACCTGAACAAGCCCGTCATCGTGGACCTCTACGACCCCTTTGAGCTCGAAAAGCTCGCCCAGTCCGTTGTGATGAGGGAGCCACAGTCCCATCTGCGGTTGGATGCGGAGAGCATCACGTACGTAGGCCTGGAAAGCACCCTGGGGGATTTCTTCATCTGCGCCAGCGAGCGGCAGCGCGACTTCTGGCTGGGCGCACTTTTGGCCGCCGGGCGGGTCAATACTACCACGTACGCTCAAGACCCCACCCTAAGAACCTTGATTGACGTGGTGCCTTTCGGCATTCCGGCCGCATTGCCCCAGAAACGACGGGCTGTACTGAAAGGGGTTCATCCGGGGATTGGGTCAGAGGACAAGGTACTGCTGTGGAATGGCGGGCTGTGGCAGTGGTTCGACCCGCTGACGCTGGTGGACGCTCTGGTGCAGGTGCTTCAAACACGGGACGACGTCAAGATATTCTTCGCGGCGGGGCACCACTTTGACCCGGCCAGAGTGCCGGAAATGCCAGTCTACGCCCAGACGGTCGCGCGCTGCCGGGAACTGGGATTGCTGGACCGGCACGTCTTTTTCGGGGATTGGATTCCCTACGATGAACGCAGCGACTATCTGCTGGAAGCCGATTTGGGGGTGAGCGTCCACCAGCCGACTGTGGAGAGTCGCTTTGCCTCGCGCACGCGCCTGCTCGACTGCATCTGGGCCGGCTTGCCGAGCATCGTCACGGCCGGCGACCCCCTGTCCGAACTGGTGGTGCAACGTGGGCTGGGACGCGTCGTGCCTCCTGGGTGTCCCGAGCCGTTGGCGCAGGCCATCCTGGAGATGCTGGGGGACGCGGGATTGCGCCAGCGCGTCGGCCAGGCGGCTGAGCCACTCCGCCGGGAACTGGCCTGGCCGCGAGTCGTGGAGCCGATCTCCACCTTCCTGAAACGGGCGGCCTTTGCGCCAGATGCTCTGGAGGCAGCTCGACGTACAGCCCAGACCCTGCGGACGATTGGGTACATCCAGAGTCTGGAGCAGCGCGTCTGCACGCTGGAGGGACGAGTGACGGAATTGCAGAACCACATCGAAGCGATCAAACGAGGGCGCGTGATGCGCTTCGTGCGCGCCATCAACACCCTGCTCGGACGTGAACCATGACCTGGATTCAGCAAGCGAACTATGCTACAGACAGCGCAGGGTCTCAAGGGGTTGAGGCAGAATTGCGGCCACAGGTGCAAGTCTGGCTTCGTTCTTTCCCTGCCGCTGTGCCAGTGGTGGCCGTTCCGGTGTTCAACGCTTACGAAGACGTGCTGGAGTGTGTCGAGAGTTTGCTGGCGACGACGCCACCCGACGTGCCGATCCTGGTCCTGGACGATGCCAGCACTGATGCACGCATGCCCTCTTCGTTGCCGGCGCTTTCCACCGACAGACGGTTCCTGTACGTGCGCAAGTCGGCCAACAGCGGATTTGTCGGCACAGTGAACCTGGCCCTGGCCTGGAGTGCCCCGCGCGACGTCGTCGCCGTGAATAGCGACGTCGTGGTTCCACCGGGATGGCTGGAGCGATTGCAGGCTGCGGCATATTACCGTTCCACGATCGCCACGGCCACCCCCTTCACGAACCACGGCACCATCGTCTCTGTGCCATATCGCAACCAGCCGGTCAACGACCTGGTGGGAGGGCTGACGGTGCAGGAGATGGACGCCCGCATCCGGGAGACCTCCTTGCGGTTGTATCCGCTGCTCCCGACGGCCGTGGGGCACTGCATCTACTTCAAACGCGCTGCGCTGGACGTGGTAGGGTATTTCGACGAGGCGCTGGCCCCGGGATACGGAGAGGAGGTAGACTTTTCCCAGCGGGCCGTCCTGGCCGGCTTTTCTCACGTGCTGGCCGACGACCTCTTCGTATACCACAAAGGATCACGCTCCTTCGAGGGTCGTGACCGGGAGGCCAAGTCTCGCGTCCAGGCCGCCCACGAGCGGCTGATCCGCCAGCGTTACCCCTGGTATGTGGGCTGGAAAGAATCCGCTGCTACAGACACCCACAGCCCACTGGCCCAGGCCATTGAGCGGGCACAGGCGGCCCTGCTTGGGTACCACGTTGCCATTGACGCCACCTGTATCGGCGCACCAGTCACGGGCACCCAGGTACTGACCCTGGAACTCGTCCGCGCCCTGGCCACGACACCTGGGCGCCAGGCGCACTTGTCTGTGATTGTCCTCGATAAGGTAGATAGAACGGCCTTGCTGGGGGTAGATGCGCTGGTGGATGAAATCGTGCCGCTCTCGGCGTTACGGAGCCTGACCCAACCCCGTTTTCACCTGGTGCATCGGCCATTTCAGATCCGCACACCTGAGGAACTGGCGTTCTTGCACAAGATTGCCTGGCGGCTCGTCGTCTCGCAACTGGACCTGATTGCGTTTTCTAACCCCGGCTATGCCTCCCAGCCAGAGGAATGGGAGCGCTACCGGCGTTTGACCCGGTCGGTTTGCGGTGTAGCCGATGGGATCGTCTTCATCAGCCACGACGGAGCACAAGACACAGCCCACCAGGGCATGCACGTAGAGGCTGGACGCAGTTGCGTCGTCTTCCCCGGCGTTGACCATTTGCTACACGCGGTGACTGCCGACACACCGGTGGCAGCCGACAGCCGTTTGCCTGAGCCACCCTTCATCCTGCTGCTGGGAACCAATTTCCGGCACAAGAATCGAGTCTATGCCCTTAGACTCTTTCAAGCGCTGGTCAGAAAACACAATTGGGATGGGAGGCTGGTCTTCGCCGGCCCCAACGTCACGTGTGGCGGCTCTGAAGCAGAGGAAGCACTGCTGCTCCAGCAGAGCCCAGAACTGCGATCCCACATCTGCTACCTGGGCGCAGTCGGCCAGGCGGAGAAGCAATGGCTGCTGAAGAACGCCGCGCTACTGCTCTACCCATCCACCTACGAGGGCTTTGGCCTGGTGCCGTTTGAAGCGGCGGTGGTTGGCACCCCCGCGTTGACCACGCGCATGGCGTCCTTGGGTGAGGCACTGGGGGACAAAGTGCTTTACCTGGACACTTTCGACCCGGCTGAGGGAGCCGGCGTGGCCTGGTCGTTGCTCTCGGACCCTACCGTGGCGGCCAGGCAAGTGGCCGCCATTCAGGCTCGCATGGCACACTTTACCTGGAGCGCGGCCGCGGAACAGACGTGGGATTTCTATATGCGGATTTTGGCCATGCCACCGCGCCTGGGCACAAGCATCGCAGGGAGATCGTTGCGGATGAGCCGGATGTACCCATCCGCTACATCCGTGGATCGAGAACTACGCCAAGGAGTTGTATTCGAAGACCAGGCGATGCCGGAGTGGCGCAGACGTCTGGCCCTGGGCTTCTACATTGTGTTTGCCGAAGGATTGGGTCCCTTGTTCCGCGAGGTACGCCAATACATTCGTTGGTTGGTGCGCCCCCGGAGATAGCGTGCCGGCTTTCAAGCACAGCCGCTGCCGGGCAGGCGGCTGAGGCCTGGCCGGCGAGCAGATGGGACATTTTGCCTATTGCCAGGCTGACGAAAGGTTTGGTATAATCGCAACCACTATGAACAAGATCCAACGGATACCATCGGCGCTGACACTGGTGATTTTTCTGGTCGTGGGCCTTTCCCTGAGCGGAAGGGCCCCTTCTGCGTCTGCTGGGGCAAACCTGGTCCAGATCCCTCTGAATGGGGCTCGCATCACCGAGTCCTCTCCTGCCACGGCAGACTTCAACGGTGACGGGTTCAAGGAGATCATCGTCGGAGGCAGCGACGGCATTCTGCACGTCGCCTCATTCAATGGGGCTACCTGGTCTGAGGTGTGGTCGCGGCAGACCAACCTGGACATCAGTGCCGCCAATCCTCCCACTCCCACTGCGGACAACGACATCCGCTCGTCGCCGGCCATTGCCGACCTGGACAACGATGGGCATCTGGACATTGTGATCGCCGTGGGTGGGGACGTCCACGACCCAGACCTGGGGAAGCACCACAACGGTGGGGTCCTGGTCTATCGCTACGACGGCAGTGCCCCCTGGAGTTTCTCGCTGATCGAGCCCCTTTCGGCAAACGGGGCGCGCGGATGGCCTCAACCGCGCATTGACCAGGTAGGTTGGCCCCCTCCAGGGTACGGCGATCAAGATGGCTTTTGGGACGGCATCGTGACCACGCCCGCCCTGGGTGACCTGGACGGCGACGGCGATCTCGAAATCGTCGTCCTGGGGATTGATCGCCGCATCCACGCCTGGCATCATACCGGGGAAGTGGTCGCCGGATGGCCCATTTACCGCTACAATGGGGACAACCTGCTGCGTGGAGGATTGTCGTCGCCCGCCCTGGGGGACATTGATGGCGACGGCTTGCCGGAGGTGATCGTGGGCACCATGAGCCCGCCCTGGGATGGCCGGAATGCGCCTGACTACAGCAAAGGTACCCTGTGGGCGATCAACGGCGACAGTACGAACGTGCCCGGCTTCCCCATCACCACGGAACAGTACATCCACTCCTCGCCAGCGCTGGGAGACATTGACAACGACAAACAACTGGAAATCGTCGTCGGCGTCGGTTGGGGCTCCTCGGGCCGGGAGAACCTGGTCTACGCCTGGAATCACGACGGCACGCCACTACCCAATTGGCCGCGGGAGACAGCGGGGGCCACGTCCGCGCCACCCGCCTTGGGTGACATAGATGGAGATGGCTTGCCGGAGGTGGTGATCGGGTGCGGCAGCCACTATGACCCGGGTTGTGGCTATCTGTACGCCTGGAACGCCGATGGAAGCAGTGTCAGCGGGTTCCCGACACAGCCTGCCCGGCCCGATGGCTCTCCGGAGGTCCAAATAGATCTACCGTACACTCCCATCCTGGCTGACTATGACAGCGACGGCACTACCGAGATCCTGGTGGTGCACCGCGCCTCGTGGGGATTCTCGGTGGTGGAGCCCAACGGGGTCACCAGCGACCGGAGCCATTCCATGTGGGGTGGTTTGATCACCTCTGTGCTGGTGGACGACGTAGACAACGACTCCAAGCCGGAAGTCGTCGCGGCGGGCGCCGACGTCAAGAACCTAAACATCAACCGAGGCGGTATCCAGATCTGGAACGAGCACGGCTCGGCCACCGCGGCGCTCCCCTGGCCGATGTTTCACTACAACGTGGCCCGCACTGGCCGCTGCGCATCGCCGCCCAGGCTGGGCTTTCCAGGCGAGATTCGCCTGTGGCATCAGGCCGGGTCAGGCGACACAGAGAGCACGTACGCGCTGGTGCAAAATGAAGGGGAGGGCCAGTTCGACTGGAGCATCACCCACGCCATCGCCGGCCTCCAGGTGCTCCCTTCTGCCGGTACGGTCGCGAGCACGACGCCAGTGCAGTTCGTAGTCACGACCGCCGGCCTTGCGACCGGCT
>Ga0315288_10001954_pt1 | contig 26765 bp, 15 predicted proteins | sample YL17G11_20_MG_FD_203454 | JGI IMG/M metagenome (GOLD analysis project Ga0315288, IMG submission 203454) | Sediment microbial communities from Yellowstone Lake, YNP, Wyoming, USA - YL17G11_20 | ecosystem: Environmental > Aquatic > Freshwater > Lake > Sediment | place: USA: Wyoming | collected... | reverse complement strand
GTTCCAGGCGGTAGGTCTTGAATTCCTCGACATCCTCGGAGGTTATTTCGTCCAGGAATCGATCACCGAGCACCTGAGCCATTCCCTTGATATAACTTCGGTCGGTCTTCCAGCTTCGCTTATTGGTGAGGGCGTATTTTTCTAGGTATCGCTCGGAGAAGTCGCGGAGATTGATCCTATCGGGTTTTTTATGCCCTTGCCGATTGGCCTCAGCCTCGGCCATTTCTTTCATCAGCTCCGCGACCGCCTCGTCCAGGTTCTGGGCGCGCTTGACGATCTTCTGCTTCCGCTCGCCATCAGCGCCGACGAAATTGATGTAATAGCGCGTGCCCCATTTTTTGGAGTGCCTTTTATTAACCGTGCCGTTCCGGCCGAGATAGCAATATTGGGTCCTAGCTTTTCCGGATTTGGCCATTGTGAAACTATTGCCTCGCCCCAATATTGCGGGTCGAGAGATCTGGGCCAAATCAAACGCAATAGCAGCGGCGGGCAAGCAATTTCGTTTGCCCTGGTCGAGCCAGGCGTCTAAGTCCTTGCATCTGAAACGAAGGCCGAATTTTTTCCTGATATGGGGGAGAGCGCTATTCTCAGCGTATCTGTAGACCGTGCTCTTCGAGACCTGCAACAGTTCCGCGGCCTCGGCGACGGTCAGCAGACGATCAATCAAATGCGGTCCTTTTTTTTGATCAGTTCTTATAAATATTCCGCTTCTTGATCATGCGGATCGCGAGAACTGTCCGGTGCTGCAATACAAAGGATTAAATCGGGATCTTTTTCGTTCCGCTTATGCCCATTTTCGAACAGCAGGAGCTTGGCTCCTGATTTGAGCTTACTTGCGTAATAAGTTGAGCCGTCTCTGCTTTCGTTTTTCCAAAATCCAGTGATATGTATCAACATATCTTTTTTCATTTTGTTCTCCTTGATAAGAATGAAGCTTCGATGATTTCCCTCAGTCCCTCTGCTCTGCCTGCCCGATATTCTTTGGCTATCGTCTTCGCCGCCCAGAACAGAAGCCGGCAGCGGGGGGAGCAAAATATCCGCTTTTCGCTCTTTGGCTCGTATTCCCTCTCACAACACAAACACGTGGTCCTCATCGCCTGTGACCTTGATCGTCGCCCTGACGTGCGTTAACGGGGCGATCTGACGGGGAAAATCGTCTAGCCAGGACCCCGGTCCTCGTTCTATTCAGATCATTCACAAGGATGTTCAACGGGCCGAGCTTCTTCTGGAGACGATTGGGGGGCTCGAGGCCTGCCGGGCCATCCGCGAGCGTTGGGTCGTTTCTTACTGGAGTAATCAGTTTAATAGCAAAAGTAGCAACCCCTCTCTCTCTGCCCCGAAATACTCCCGAATGCTTCATTTCGCCACCCCCCTGCTATTATTGCTAATAAACCTATATTTTCTGGCTACTGTATGGGGGGAATACCCTGTTTTGAATAATAGCAAACGGCCTGCTACTAAACCGGTTTCGTTGCTCCTAAGCCTCCCCGGCCGCAGGTTTAATAGCGAGTTTAGTAGCAGGCTTTTTGGGGTTTTGCTATTATTCAACTCGGCGAATTGAATCAACATATTGTGTATACCGTCGTCGGACGGCCTCCGCGTTTATCCTTGGGCTGGATGTTTTCTCTCTTGATCCGCCCCTCGTCGGCCAATTGCTTCAGGATCCTGTCTGCCAGCGTCGTATCGACGTGGGTGTAGCTGAGGATCGCGCCCTTCGGGACTGGGCCCTTGGTTCTGATGAACTTCTCGATCTTGGCCCTGGCCTGTTCGGTCGCCGTGAATTGGACCTCCTCTAGGAAGAACGGCGGCAGCCGGCGCTTGATGTACTCGATCACGCGTTCGGCGTCGCGGAACGCGGCCTCACCGACGATCATGGATTCGTTCTCGGCGAGCTGGAATAGGGCGGCGAGCTTGAGAAGCATGACCTCGAGCCGGAGAAAAACGGCCTGGAGGATGGCATGATCGAGGTTCATGGATTGCTCCATGTGGTGCTGCCCCCAGGTTTTGATGAGCGAGGTGATCTCGCTGAGGTCGATCTCTGCTGGGGCTCGATCGTTGAGGTGCATCAACCGACCTTTTATCATGGGGTCGAGTACGAATTTCTGGGGCAGGCGATACCGGTGCTCCTGGTCTGGCGCAGGGACGAACAGGAACCGCGTCCAAATGCCGCCTTGGAAGTCGATCTCATTGAGGTTCTTGACGAACCAGGAGGCGATGCCGGCGGCGAGGATGGAGATGATCGGGTTTTCGATACAGATCTTGCCTTCGCCTTTGGTCCAACGCGTGAAATCCTTTTTGTAATCATACGTATCCGTAAGAAAAGCTGGCAGTCCTTTACTGTATTCGCTGCCGAACATGAATTCTTTGACTTGGATAAGTTCACGCCATATGATCAGGCCGCGAGGGTGCGCCTTCAGGATATCGAACATGGCTTCGGGGGTGAACGATTCAGGGAGTAGTAGGCACGGGTCGACCTCGCGGAGATAGTCGGATACGATATCGGTGCATGTCGACTTTCGGCAAAAAGTCGAGGGGGCAAGGAGGAGCAGATAGAGGTTTAGATAGATCTTGCGGGGAAAGTGGAAATAGAATTTATTAGCAACGCCTGACAACAACGCGATGCCCGAAAAGAGAAGGAAGATTTCCGGGGCGTCGGTGAATTTCGCAAGCGAGGAAACGAAATCATTTAGAAAGACGTTTTCGATCTTCAGTACTTCTGCCGGGCCCGCTGCGCGGATTCTAGGCTCGAGGGTCGCGGCCCGGTACGGCTTGGCCTGGGCGAGCACTTCGCTCATCGCCGTCGCCTTGTCGGGCTCGTCGCCCAAGTAATCGGTAATATCAAAGTCGCGCTGTGTTCCCGGGACGGTGGCGATCTTGATGCTAAGTCCGGGGAAGGCGGTATGAAGCTTTGCGGCGTGCTTCAGAACGTGCTCATCATTCCCGACGTCGTATAGGAAGGTGAGTTCCTTGAAGCCGGCGAAGTATTTGGTTATCATGTCCGGCCATGAGGAACAGCCGGTCGGGGCTGATGTCGCGAACAGGTCGAGGCCCAGGCCGTTGATCGTGTCTGCGTCTTTCTCGCCCTCGGAGACGATGACCAGCTCGCGCCCCTTGAACCGGTCCAGGTTGTACGGGACGAGCTCGAGCCCGCCCTTGCCTGGCAGCCAGGCGTCATTTTCGCGGTGCATGAACGCCCACGTGATCTTTGAGGAATTCGGTTTATATTTGATCTTCTTGAAAACGAGCTCGCCGTCAACGTTCCGATAAACATGTTCCCGGAGCACTTCGAGATTGACCCTGGCCGCGGGTACCGGCTGGAATTCGGCCAGGAGACGCTCGATGGCCTCTTTTTCAGAGATTCCGTCTAACCGGGCTATAAGATCGATGATCGTTCCGCCGGCGTCATCATGGAAATCTTTCCAGCGCCAGAAACCGTCCTTGCCTTTGAAAATGTCGAAAGAGCTATTTCCGTCGGGCGTGTGGAATGGACAATGGGCCTTCCCGCTATCGGTGACTTTAAGGCCGCGCTGCCGGGCATAGGCGACCAGGTCAACGTCGCGCTTGATCTGATCGAGGTTCACTAACGTCAATCCTTTCTGGCGGCCAAGTCTCCGTTGGCGTCAATCGCCGGGATGCTTTCCATCCGCCAGGCTATTGGTCATCTCTGTCATTTCTGAGTCTTTGCGATTCGATGAACTCGTAAAGCGCTCTTTCCTCCACCCGGAGCGATCGCCCGATTTTTATGAACGGAAAATCTCGCCTCCTCCATTTCCATTGGTAAAGCGTTTTCGATTTGAAGCCTAATATTTGAGCCGCCTCCGGTATGGTCAAGAGTCTTTCGTCCATATCTTTTTTGATCCTTCGGTAACAACCTACTCCTCGCCTAATCTCCCGTCAAAAGACTATATATTGTTAATTTTTAACCCCATAAATAGTCCCTACGCATAGCTAAAAGCGTCTCTTTATGCCCGATCAAGAGATCCCCTTTACGCCAAGCTGAAAAGCCCCCCAAGGTTTGGGATGAGCGCCGTTCCATAACTGACTTGAAAGATTTCCGGGGAGTAATGATCCTCGCCGCCCTGGTGCAGCTGCCAGCTCCACAGAGGTTCCCGAGGGGGGCATCTCCCTTTTAGGGCCGGGGTAGAGCCTCCCAAACGGTTCCAGTCATATCGTCGGGGGGCATGGACGGGGCAACAGGGAGGTCGATGCGGACCGAGCCAGGGATGAAAACCATCGTCCCGTCGTATTAGGAGCCCGACTTAAGGAGGGCGGAGCAGGCGGCTTCGATGGTGGGGCGATCGGCGCCGTCGCTTGGGACCGAGCAGCTTGCGACGTACAGTTTCCTGCCCGAGCCGCGGACTTTCCCGCTTCCCCCGAAGCTCAAGTCGATCCTAAGAGATGCTCTCTTGCTTCTCCTCCAGACGGGTGGGAATTATTTTGCTTAGCCGTCGTCGGATCATGATTGCTTATCTATCACACCAAACCAAAAGCGTCTTTATTTGGAATCGTTATTGTAGTAAAAAGGAGACGGAGAGAGATATGGACTACGGGTGGCATATTGTTCCAGGCATGAGTCCTGAAGAGGTGAACGAACTATTAAAAAAGCATTATGGATTTCCTCTCCTAAGATTCGCCAATATTGTTGTGGACGTATTTTCGAAAATCAGCTTTTTTCCGAAAGGATTCGGTGGGGTAAAGCGGAAAGATCTTCATAAACAGAAGGACGAATTGTATCAAATAAAAAGGACGTTAATAGACAAGTTGGATCGTTATCATCGAGAGTATGTCGTATCGAGATATCCTAAATACTATGCATCAATAATGAAAAAGAAAATTGAGGCTGATCGGGAAGCATATTACGGGAGCGAATATCATCTACAGGATTTTATTAAGAGAGTCGATTTCTCAATTGATATTTGGAATGAGTTTTTCGAATTGGTTGACCAGAATAAAAAAAATCCAAAAAGGAAAATAAACCTTCCTTACTTTGGAGAGAAATTGCGGGATATTTCGGATGTGAGGCAAATATTCATTTTATTTTCACTTATGATAAAAAGCGCAGAGGCTAACGAATATCGTTCGCGAGCGTTTGTTCATTGGGAAAAAATCGTGGAGTTGATCGCCTGGTTCGAAAAAAAACTCCGAAAATGTTCATACGGGATAAGACTTAATATAAATGGCTTATCAGATATTCAATCCATTAAATATTTCTGTAGAAAAAAAACGAAAATATTCCGCACCGAATTTGACGATCAAATGATCCCGAGATATTTTTATACTTCGACAACGAGATGCCTAGGCTTGAATCTTATAAAAATTGTTTTTTATAAAGATCGAATCAAGACCGTTTTCCGTGACGACAATAAAATTGAAGTATTAATAACGCGTCTGGACCAAACACATCAGGTAATGCGTCCGCCAAAAAATTTGTCAGAATTGGAACCCGACGGCGGCTATGTATTAGAAATAAGTGATTCAATATGAATGATCTCGAGGCAACATCATCACCCCTCTTTGGTGCCTCGTTATTTGAAGCGTATGAGCCATGAATTACCCCCCTTCACTCTAAGCCCGTCTGGAATGTCTTCCCACGTGACCGATAATTCGGCAGCCCCGTTCGGGAATGTACCTTCCGGGAATCCATCGATCTCGAATGGAATCCGAAGCATTCTTAGTTGCTCTCCCTTGGTGAGTGGCAACAGCGCGGATCGGCGGGGGGCGGGTCGAGGCGTGTCTGGTAAGGCTGGCCGGTGCGTATGGCCTCCTGCATGGCGTCGTAGATCTCGAGGATAACACGCTTGGTGCGGTAGTCGAAGTTGTGCTTCTCCTCGTCCCTCCGGCGGACGATGGGGAAGGTGCCCATGATGTAGGCCACGGCGTCGCGCGCGGTAGAGAAGCTGGCATTGAGTCGCGCCATGTCTTCCGCCGTCTTGCCCTCCGCTGGAAGCCATTCGCCACTATTATCAGCCGGCAGATAGAGATGGAAAAAGGCGGCGTCCAGCTCACAACGGAGGAGGAAGCGGCGCTCCTCATCCCAGCGGAACGGCGGGCCGGACCATCCGCAGTCCTGGGCGAGCAGTTCTAGGTCCCAGGCAGTGTAAGTCAGTTCCGGAATGCGGGGTATTAGCCAGTGTTTGATTCGAGGCCGTTGCGGCGGAAATAGTGATCGCCAAATAGAGGCCTTCTCCTTGCCTCTTCAGGTCAATCTGGGCCGTGAGGAAAGTCGGCGGCGGTTTTAGCTGTGGCGGAAAGGAAGGCGGCTATTAAGCCAACCTGGGCTCACCATTGCAGCATTTGCTGAGGAAATATCGATGGATATGCCTCAGTATGCCCTCCAGGCGGGGGCTGGGCAGGGCTGGGGCGTATGGGCTGTCAGGCTTGGGCTCGGCAATGCCCGGGCCCAAATACCATGGTTTTAGCACATCACAAGAAGCATAGCATAGCTATATATATTAGTAATATATATAAATATGCACATAGCAGGGCAGGATCCACGCCTAGCTGAGCTGCGGCTTGACATTAATCCATTGCAGAGCAGGAGCTTCTGGGTCAAACGGCGAAGCCGTTTTTTCAGAGTTCGCGCCAAAAATGGTAATCTTCCTTCAAAATGGATAAAATGGTCGCGAGAGGCAGGCTTTCGATCCGCTTTCAGGAAGCCCCTAAACTGTCCAAAGAATGGGGAGATGGTCAACATGTTCCACGCAGCTCTGTGCATTCCGGGGAAACAGGCGACCGAATCCGGTTCAAACAGGCCCCCCGTCGATGGGGATACCTCAACAAAAGCAATTTACGTCTTATCAATGGCGAGGAGCTTTTCGCCCTAATTTTGAAACATTACGAGCAAATTAATTCAAAATACAAAGGACTCCTATCGCTCAAAAAGGTCTATGTCCCCTGAGACTCTCGAAGAGGAAGAGCTTTAATTGTTAATGGCAGAAAATAAGACGATTACAAGTCGGCTCCAGAAGGGCGGAGCATTGCTTAGCGATATGCGTCGGCTTGTGGCAGCATGGCCGGGCGAACCAACGTTAATTGACGTTTCAGCCTTTGTTATGAAGTCATTGGGCAAACCTTCTCTGGCGAGGGCGCGAGATACTTTCACTCGAGCATTCCGCCCTAGATTCCTTGAAGGGAACCCTCCCCAAGCTTGGAAACTGGCTCGGGCATTAGAGGATGAGGGTGTGGACACTGAGACTGCAAAGGCATTCTACTATTGGATTACCGCTCGCTCTGAAAAGGTGCTATACCAATATGTGACCGAGGACCTGATGGCGGCGAGGGCTTCCGCGCATCGCCGGATCAAGGTTGAGGATGCCATGCGATGGCTCCGGGAACGCTTGCGTTCAACCGGGAAGGAATGGTCGCCGATCGTTACTCGAAAAGTAGCCCGCGGGATGTTGGCCGCACTTCGGGATTTCGGCGTTCTTCAAGGAGCGACGGTCAAGACTATTGCGCCCCGACATTGTCCGCTCGAAGCCTTTGCCCTGATTGCTTTCTGCCTACATGAGATGGGAGCAAGTGGCCGTGCCTTGCTTGATCACCATGACTGGCATTTGTTTCTTTTCACAACCAGCGATGTGGAACGGGACCTACTGGAGTGTCATCAGAAGGGCTGGCTTGGTTATCAAGCGGCCGGAACTATCTGCCGCATCGATTTTCCCAGCATCCCGTTCAAGGAGTATGTCCATGTCGTCTCTAGCCGATAGTCTTGATCAGTTTAAAGGCGACCTGACGGCGCACCCCATGCGGATCGCCGCCCATCATGACATGCCGTTCGCAATATTCCGTTATACACCGAGCGATGAATTCATGCTCCGTAAGCAAATCCGACTTCTGGCTATCATGCTTCAGCAGGAGCATGGGCGCAAGGTAACCTTCGTTTCCCTCTCTCGGCTGGTTTGGGATGCAGTGCGGAAGCATGGAGGCACGGACTACCTGTTCAAAACGGAATCCACCCGAGGCTTCCACGCCGCTCAGCAACACATAAATAATCTACTGATTTCCTCGGATTTCCAACCGGCCTCCGACGCCTTGCTCTCGCGAATGGTCGATTTGAGCCTGGATAAGGATGTCGTTTTCCTCGTGCGTGCCGGAGGCTTTGCTCCCGGAATTTTTCGTACATCGGTACTACTGGATGGTCTGCACGGGCACACAATGGTTCCCGTCGTTCTCTTCTATCCCGGCAGCGCGCGTGTCGGTACTGACTTGCGTTTCTACGACATCCCTTCGGATGGCAATCTGGGCGTGTACAACTACCGCGTACGGGTCTATGGAGCTGAATCATGAAAAACATCGCTGAACTCTTCGAAAAACCGATCGACCGCCCTATCGAGGAGGTCATCAAGGTCGATCAGGCGAACGAGCGGGCAGTGGCCACGGAGATTGACGAGTACATTGCCACGGAGGCCATACGCGAACAGTATGCCCTGGTTTTCAAGGAAATCGCAGAAGCGCCAGCTCGCCCGCGCGAGGGGATCGGCGTCTGGATTTCTGGGTTCTTTGGCTCCGGTAAGTCCTCCTTCGCGAAGATTCTGGGCTATACGCTAGCTAATCGCAAGGTGGGTAAAACAACCGCACCTACACTTTTCAAGAAGACTGTCGCAGACGAACGGATTGCCGCCCTAATCGACTCGATCAACGCCCGCATCCCGTTCGAAGCCGTCATCTTCGATGTCTCCATGGAGCGTGGAGTTCGCTTGGCGGCGGATCGACTCACTGAGATCATGTACCGGCAGCTCCTTCGTGAACTGGGATATGCCGAGGACTTTGACCTCGCTGAACTAGAAATCACACTTGAAGCTGACAATAAACTAGAACAGTTCGAGAAGGAGTTTGAGACCCTCTACAAGGAGCCCTGGCGCAAACGGCGCCAGATGGGCCTTGCGATCCACGAAGCCGGTGCCGTCCTTCACCAAATTGATCCCACAACTTTCCCATCGGCCGACTCCTACGCCGCCCCTATCGGCATCGGGCATGCCGACGTTAATCCCAACAAACTTGCCCGGCGCGCCTTCGAACTCGCCGCTCGGCGCGCTCCCGGCAAGGCCATCGTTTTTATCGTGGATGAAGTGGGCCAGTACGTGGCCCGTAGCGTGGACAAGATGCTCGACCTCATGGGCATCGTGCAGGCGCTTGGCGTGGAGGGGCGCAATCGCACGGAAAAGCGCGAGTCGGTATCCCCCTTCTGGTTGGTAGTCACCTCCCAGGAAAAGTTGAACGAGGTGGTCACCGCCCTCGACGACAAGAAAATCGAACTGGCCCGTCTTATGGACCGGTTTCGCATCACGGTTGACTTGAAGCAGACCGATATTGTCGAAATCACGGCCAAACGCGTGCTGGCTAAGAAGTCGGCGGCCGCCGAATCGCTCGGACGGCTCTTCGACGAACATGCCGGCCGGATTCGCTCCTGCTGTACCTTGGAACGATCCGCCCGCAACCTCGACATCGATCGCACCTCATTCATTCGACTCTATCCCTACTTGCCGTATCAGATTGACCTTAGCATCGACATTGTCTCCGGCCTCCGGCTCAAGCGCGGCGCCCATCGCCATGTCGGCGGAAGCAACCGCACGATCATCAAGCAAGCGCAGGAGATGATGATCAATGACCGTACCCGTCTGGCCGATGCCCCCATCGGCCGACTGGTGACACTCGATCTCGTGTACGAACTGCTGGAAGCCGGCAACCTGCTGCCCTCGGAGGTCTCCAAGGAGATCAACAATGTGAAGTCCCGGCTGAAGGGCAATGACTTGGCTCTCAAGCTGGTCAAGGCTATCGCTTTGCTGGAGTCGGTCAAGGACCTGCCGCGCACCCCCCACAACCTGGCGGTGGTTCTGCATCCCGCCGTTGATGCGCAACCCATGCTCAATTCCGTTGAGACGGCCTTAGCGGAATTGGAGCGGGATCAGTTCATTCGCAATACCGAGGAAGGATTCAAGCTCCTGACGGTGCAAGAGAAACAATGGGAAACCCAGCGCAACGGCCTGTCGCCACGCGAGGCCGATCGCCATCGTATCCAGCGCGAAAGCATCGGCGACCTCTTCGCGGAACCAAAGCTGCGCTCCATGGTTTTCAAGAATCTGCGGTCGTTTCGCCTTGGCATTACGGTGGACGGACAGTCCATTGAATCAGACGGTGACATCCCACTTCAGATGTCCCTTGTAGCTCCCGCCGAGTGGAAAACGACCCTAATCGAGACTCGCAGCGAAAGCGCCGCCAAGACGGGCGAGTTGTTCTGGGTGGTTGTTGTAGATGACCCCGTACGCGATCTCGTAACCGAGCTTTACCGATCACGCGAGATGGTGGCAGAGTTTGACCGCATGGGCGCCCAGCAGAAGGTCACCGCAGAGGAGTCATCCTGCCTGGCGGACGAAAAGAATCGCCGGGAAAAGTTCCAACGCGAACTCCGCGAGCGCATGGCGAGCGCCATCGAAGCCGGAACCTCGTTTTTCCAGGGGGTCGAACGGACCGGGGCATCCCTTGGCTCATCCCTCAACGAGATGACTCAGAGTCTCCTGGAGATCGCCATCCCGGCGCTCTACCCGAAGTTGGAGATCGGCAATCTTCCTCTGGGCGGTGGCGAGACCGAGAAGTTCCTCACGGCAACAAACCTGAGCGGTCTCTCCAAGGTGTTTTATGAGGACAGGCCGGAACGCAGTCTGGTGGTCAAGCAAGGCGGACAGTTCGTACCGAATCTGGGCTGTGACCTTGGGCGCGAATTGCTGGACCTTCTTCGTCGCGAAGATGCCTATGGCAACAAGGTCACGGGCAAGATGCTCGAAAGCCATTTCGGGGGCCACGGCTACGGCTGGAGCATGGATACCGTGCGCCTCGGTCTGGCTGTCCTGTTCCGAGGCGGAGCGGTCGAGGTCAGTCACCAGGGGCGCAAGTATCAGCACTACTCCGAGCCACCGGCCCGTCAACCCTTCGCCTCCACTCCCGCCTTCCGGGCCGCATCGTTCTCGCCCCGTGAAGCCTTGGACTTGAAGATCCTGGCTGCCGCGGCCCGGATGTATGAGGAACTGACAGGGCGCGATGTGAACATCGAGGAAGGCGAGATCGCCCAGGTTTTCAAGCAGGTTGCCGCCGCCGACCGTGAGAAGCTCTTGCCGCTGGCCGCCCGTCTGCAGGCATTGCGCCTGCCCGGCGCAAAGGCTGTTCAAGAGCAACTCACCTGGGTGGAGGGCATTCTTGAAAGTGCGCCGGACGAATGCGTCAAGACCCTGGCCTCCGAAGGCAAGAGCTTCCTCGAAGGCCGGCGTCTCGCCGACCGTCTTGCCACGTCCGCTACAACCGCCAACATCGAGACGATCCGCACCGCCTACCGCATCCTCGATGAGCAATGGCCGGTTCTAGTGGCGCAAGGGGCCTCCGGTGAATTGGTCAAGCCTCATGATGAATTGGCCGCCTTGCGCGATTCTGATGAGTGTTTGCAGCGCATCGATGCGGTTCGATTAGCAGCCGAGGCTATTGGAGTTGAATATCGTCGCATCTACACCACCGCCTTCGAAAAACGAGGTGAAGCCTATCGGACGGCCTTGGAGTCCATCAAGGGCCGTCCGGAATGGCTTGCGGTATCCGAAAATCCTGCCCTGCTGCCGGAGCAGAAGGCGGCGGTACTGGCCCCCCTGCGTCAGCGTGCCGAGGCGGAGCTCGATCTGCCTGCCGGCGCGTCAGTCTGCCGTCGGACCGGCGCAACACTCGCCCAGATTGAGAGCGATATTCTGGCCGTCGAGGCTTTAGCTGGTCAGGCACTTCGTCGGCTGATGGAACTCGCCTCTCCGGAGGAAAAGTTCGAGCGCATTTCTGTGGCCCGCCTATACCCCGCCCGAATCGGCAGCGAGAAAGAACTCGACGAATTCATCAAGACCCTGCGCGAACGCCTCGCGAAGATTCTGGCCGCCCGTAGGACCATCGTTTTGGAGTGAAAAGTGAAAGCCGAAGAACTTGCGCTACAGAATTTCGCAACAGCCGCTTACCTGCTTGATCTCTGCCAACTCCTGCAGGGGCTGAAGAACTTCGAAGTAGACAAAGAATTCGCACTAGCTGTCTGTTCTAAGATGGAAGTCTCCGGCGATACTGCTTTTCATCATTCACGAAACGATAGAATGTTGTGTTGTGTGAAAGCCGCGGTTTCTTTGCCTTCGTGTCTTCTAGCAGAAGGAGGAATGAATTTCCTCTTGCGTCAAGCGATCCTTGTAGCTGCTGCGGCGCTTGAGTCATTCCTATGGGATGTACTTCGGGAGAACGCGCTGACTGTAATCCAAGCCAAAGGCCGCAAAGCCGACGAAACACTCCGCAATATCACGCTGACTCTGGATGATTACCTGTCATTGGAGGGTTATGAGGACAAGGATGTTCGACTGCGTCAGATTATCCTGAAACGATTTGAGCGAGGTACTCTATACGATTTGGACAAAGTTTCCGAGATCGCGCAGATACTGGGCGTTCAAAACTTCTGGATAGAAATCGGTAAGGAGATCGGCAGCAAACCGGAAGAGATCAAGGCAAAGCTTCAATCGCTGATCAATCGACGTAATCAGATAGTTCATCGCGCAGATCGTCCCGATGAGGGGGCTTCGCCAACTGAAATCGATTGCCATGGCCTTAGGAAGATCGGTTTTGCGTGGGCTAATAATCATGTTCAACTGGCGAAAAGTTTCGTCACAGGTAGCGCGGCGGTGATTGCAAAGTCCGTGGCTCAGATGGAGCAGGCAATCGCAAAACGGGCTGAACAAGAACTTGCTCAACAGACCCTTAAGCCGGCAGCGGCCCCGGAACCGGCTCCAGCGTCTGCCACGCCGGCACCACATCCACCAGCGGATAAGTCGTCATGAACGACACCCTCATCAGCGCCATCCAGACCTTTACTCTCAAGGCTCGCGCCGATTTGGAGCGTGAAGTGCATGAACAGCTCGAGGGTCTCTACGGCTGGTTACCGGATGGCTCCTTCGCCCCTGTGATCCGCTACCCGGCGCTCGCGCTCAACGAAGCCCGCGAAACACGCACACGGCTGGAACAATACCTCCGCGACGAGGCCGAAGCGGGGTTCGACGCCGCTAAGGCCCGCCGAAAACTGGTTCGCGAAGCCGCCTTCACCTGGCTCAACCGCTTTGTCGCCTTCAAGATGCTGGAAACCCGACGCGTCCTGAAGACCCTGCTCGCTCCGCCCGAGCGGTCCAACGCCTATCTGCTTTGGCTGGCCGATGAACGCGATCCCGAAGCACGCGGCCTACACGATGCCGGCGACACGCCTGTCAATGCCCTCGGCGAAGGACCTCGCCAAACCGCCTATCGCCGATTTCTGCTCTGGCAATGCGATGAACTCGCCCGCGAAATGTCCGTGCTATTCGACCCAGCTACCCTCGCGTCCCGCCTCTGCCCGCGCCCCAATGCCCTGCGCACTCTCGTGGATGCCCTGAACGCTTCGAATCTCGCGGAAGCTTGGACCGCCGGAAACGAGGAGACGATCGGGTGGGTTTATCAGGCGTTCAGTTCTGAGGAGTTGCAGGCCGCCTTTGCTGCTGCTCGTGAATCCAAGAAGAAGTTCGACGCCGAGGACATACCGGCCGTCACTCAACTCTTCACGCTTCGCTGGGTCGTCCGCTATCTCGTGGAGAACTCGCTCGGCCGTCTCTGGATGGAGATGCACCCAGACAGCACTCTGAAGGACAAACTGGCCTATCTCGTTCCACCCGTCGGCCAACCGGCAGCACGGCCGGTCAAGCCGGTCCGTGAAATCCTTTTCCTCGACCCAGCTTGCGGCTCGATGCACTTTGGGTTGGTGGCGTTCGATCTGTTTGCCGAGATGTACCGAGAGGAAATAGCTCACGCTGGCCGGCCGGGTTGGCCCGAAATACCATCCATCGCTATGGAGGACGAAATCCCGGCTGCCATTGTGGTGAACAACTTGCACGGGATTGATATCGATCCGCGTGCCGTCCAGATATCTGCGCTGACGCTTTTAATCAAGGCGCGAGGGCTTAACCCTAAGGACGTAGTGACTGACCATAATCTTGCCTGCTGCAACGTCGAGGCCATCACCGGCGGTCGGCTCGATGCCATTATCCAGGGTGCAAAGTTAGACCAGCCTATCCAGGAGCGTATTCTGCGCGCCATGGCTGCCCGACTGAAGGACTCAAATAACCTTGGCAGTCTATTGCGCCCTGAAGGTGACTTGGATCGGCTGATTGAAGAGGAGCGCGCAAGTCTTGAAGCAAAGCAGAAAAAGGAGCCGCTCTTTGTTCCGCCCGATTTACAGACACCCGAAGCCCGCGAGAAGTTCTTTGCCGGCTTGGCCAAGGAAATCGCCAAGCGATTGGATGCCTTCGTGCAAGGCTCACGGGCAATGGGCAAGGATGAGAGTCACTTTGTCGGCGAAACCGCCAAGGGGCTGAATTTTCTCCGACTAGTCCAGCAACGCTACGACGTAGTCGCTACCAATCCGCCCTACATGTCGGGCGGCAAGATGAACAAACGGCTGGCCACGCTGATGGCCGAGGAGTACCCCGACAGCAAGAGCGACCTCTACGCTGCTTTTATCCAACGTTGCTCCGAATTGCTGGACCCGCAGGGATTGATGGGCATGTTGACCATGCATTCGTACATGTTCATCAGCAGTTACGAAGCGCTGAGAGAACAGTTACGCGGTCAGGTCGCGATCCAGACCATGGCCCACTTTGGCGGCGGCTTGTTTGCCGTCGGCAACCCCGGCACGCTCCAGACCACAGCCTTCGTCTTTGAGAAGCAGTCCGATGCGAAACGGCGCGAGGCGGGCATGGGGGTATATTTCCGGCTGGTCAAGGAGCGCGACGCCGAGGCCAAGCGCCTCGCCTTCGAATCCGCCATCGCCACCCTCCGAGCCAGCCAGCCACATCCCCAGGTCTTCACCTACAAGCAGTCCAACTTCGACGCTGTCCCCGGCAAGCCGTGGGTGTATTGGATAAGTAAAGGCATACGCAGCATCTTTAAGCAATATCGACCCCTAAAGGATGTTGCGCCGCTCGTTTTTGGAACCAAGACTTATGATAACTTCCGCTTTCTCAGATTCTGGTGGGAAGTTGGTGGGCATAACATTGCCTGGAATATGACCACTTGGGATGATTTCGTGAATGGCTGCAGGCGCTATGTTCCCTTCATGAAAGGAGGTGGCGAACAACGCTGGTACGGCAATCGAGACCATGTTCTCGCGTTGGATCACAAGGGGCGGGTTCTGATAGAGTGGCTTACCGAGAAGAACGACAGGATAAGAGGTCAGGACTTCCTATTTGCAGAAGGCATTACCTGGAGCAACGTTTGTTCTGGGCGCTTTAGTGCTCGCTTGTTGCCCACGGGGTCCATGTGTTCGAACGCAGGCTCTGCTGTTTTCCCATCAGATGTGCCAACTGTCCTTGGGATTATGAACAGCAACATCGTAAGGTATGCAATAAGACTAATTGCGCCTACGATCAACTTCTCTGTAGGCGCACTATCCCGCCTACCGATTCCTACTGGCTTCAGCGAAGGAATTCGCGGATTGGTTCCCAAGGCCGTGGACCTCGCACTAAAAGATAGCCGGGAGGATGAGACGACTTATGACTTCGTCGCACCGCTGCGCCAAGCGGAGGACCGCGCAGCGCGGCAGGAAAAACTGCAAAAGCTGGAGGCCGAAATCGACGCCGAGGTGTCTTGGCTATATGGCCTGAGCGAGGAGGACCTCGCCGTCATTGATCGCGAACTGAACAGTCCGGTTGTCGCCGAGACAGAAGAGGATGCCGATGCTGGGGGTAACGAAGAAGACGAGGATGTCCAAACCTTGGTACTCTCGCAGACCGAGATATCCAGACATTGGATCAGCTATGCCATCGGCGCAGTGCTGGGTCGCTTCGAAATCGGCAAGCCCAGAGGCCTCGGCTGCGGTGATTTTCCGGAACCCGTTGTCGCCGAGATCCGCAAGCTGGTGGATGCCGACGGTATCATGCCGTGCGAGGCGGGCCACCCGCTGGACCTTGCCGCCCGGACACTGACCTGCCTGAACCTGATGCTCGGAGCCGAAGCCGCCCGCGAAGCGATCCGTGCCGCACTCGGCGAGGGCGATTTGTTGGACGCCTTGCGAGGCTGGCTTGACCGCTTCACCGGCCAGCCGGCGCAGTCGTTTTGGCGCCATCACTTCCAACAGTACCGCAAACGCCCGGTCTATTGGCCATTCCAGTCACCTGACCGAAAGTATACCGTCTGGGTGTTCCACGAACGGTTTGGTCCCGACACGCTGTTCCGTATCCGCAACGAGTTCGTCGAGCCGCGCCTGCGCCTGGCCGAACGCGAAATCGCCGACTTGCGGGTGCGGGCAGGAAAGGACCGCAAGGCGGCAAAGGAACTCGACCGCATGCTCGATGTCGCCGATGACCTGCGCGCTTTTGTCGCCAACCTCAAGGCCATCGCCGAACGCGGCTACACGCCGCACATCGACGACGGCGTCCTGCTCAATGCCGCGCCACTGTACGGAGTCCTGCCCTCCTGGCCGGACACGCGGATGGCATGGAGGGATCTTGAGGAAGGCAAGTACGACTGGGCGCACCAAGCCATGGCATATTGGCCCGACCGGGTCAAAGCCTCCTGCCTGACCAACAAATCCTTTGCCATCGCCCACCGGCTGGCCGTGCCTGAGGCGGCACCTGCCACCGATACGCCGAAGCGCAGGGGCAGGAAGAAGAGAGAGTGACTCGTGGATAGGCCTGCCTACGCCAAGGCTACGGCGGGCGGGCGCGAATGGACGCGAATCGATGTGAGGCATTGAATGGATCAGATATTCGTCAGTAGCGTGCAGAAGGAATTGCGAGCGGAGCGGCAGGCTGTGCGCGACTTCGTGCATGGCAACGATCTCCTGCGGCAGTTCTTTCGGGTCTTTCTGTTCGAGGATCTGCCGCCGGCGGATCGTAAGCCCGATGACGTGTATCTGAAGCAGGTCAAGGACAGCCCGATCTATCTCGGCGTTTTCGGAAACGAATATGGGCGAGAGGACGCGGATGGTCTGTCCGCAACCGATAAGGAATTCGCCTTTGCCACTCGGTTGCGCAAGCGGCGGCTGATTCTGGTAAAGGGCCGCGACGACAAGGGGCGAGAGCCCAAGATGGCTGCGCTCATCCGACAGGCTGGGGACGAGCTGGTTCGGCGGCGCTTCGAGAACACCGACGAATTGCTGCGTCTGCTCTATGGGAGCCTGATCCAATACCTCCAGGATCGCGGATTCATTGCCGCAAGAGACTTCGATGCCGCAGCCTGCGAAGATGCCACGCTGAAGGACATATCGGCCCGAAAGGTGCGCTGGTTCATCGAGAGGGCACGCGCGGAGCGGGGCTACGCATTGGCGCCCGACACTTCGCCCAAGCAGGCGCTGGCCCACCTGAATCTCCTGGCCAGGAACGGTCCGACGCGGGGCGCCATCCTGCTGTTCAGCGACGCGCCGGAGCGCTTCATCCATTCGGCGGAAGTGACCTGCCTGCACTTCCACGGCATGGAGATTGTCAAACCCATCCCCAGCCAACAGGTTTACCGCGGGTCGCTGTTCGAGGTGGTGGACAGAGCGGTGGATTTCGTCATGGACCGCTTGCGCCGGGCCGTTGCGCCCAGCGAGAAGTCCGCAGCCAGTGAGGTTCACTATGAAGTGCCGTTCCGGGTCGTTCGCGAGGCGATCGTCAACGCCGTTGCCCACCGGAACTATGCCTCGAAATCCGGCGTGCAGGTCATGGTTTTTGCCGACCGTATCGAAGTGTGGAATCCGGGTGGATTGCCCGAAGACCTGACTCTCGACATGCTGCGACGACCGCATCCGTCCGTCCCCCGGAACCGTTTGATCTGTGAGCCGCTGTTTCTGGCGCACTACATCGAGCGAGCCGGGACCGGGACGCTCGACATGATCTGGCTCTGTGCCGAGGCCGGCTTGCCGGAGCCGGAGTTTCGGAGCGAAGGCGAGCGGTTTGTGACGGTGATCCGGCGGGATTGGCTGACGGAAAAGGTGCTTGCCGACTTGGATCTGAACGCCAGGCAACAAGAGGCGGTTGCCTATGTCAAGAGAAATGGGCGCATTGCCAATTCCGAGTACCAGCAGCTCACGGGTGCCACCCGAAAGACTGCCACCCGTGACCTCGATGAACTTGTTACGAAAGGCGTGTTCAAGCGTGTGGGAGAGAAGCGAGGAAGTCACTACCTCTTGACAGGACAGAAATGAGCCACTTATGGGACGTATGGATTTATTGTGCAAAGGCAGGGGGACGTTGTGCCCCTGTTGGAATGGGACATTTATGAGACATATGAGACATGATCCCATCACAGGGAAACGCTCCAGAACTGGGCCAAACGGGCCAACGCGCCGTCTGCACACGAGGGAGGTGCAGTGAAGCGAACGACGAAGAAGGCTCATGAACGGATCAAACGGCTCAACGGAGTCGGCGAGAGGGAATGGCTCATAAATGGCTCAAATGGCTCATACCTATTGGGAAAAGCACGATCCTCCGAGGAGGTTTTGAGTGAAGCGCACGAGCAAGAAGACTGAATCCAGCACCGATGAGCAGGGACGAATCTCCGCCGCTGTCGTGGACTTGCTCCGCCGTCAGGTCGCCGACCGGGGCTTAGTGGTCTGGTATGACCCGCAGAAAGCCTACGGGAATCTCGCGGCACGGTTGACGATCGCCGACTGCACCGTGCTACGATATGAGAATGGTTTCTTCCATTTGCGCGAGCAGTTGGAGCCATTTCTGGAATGCGTGAACGAGAACGGTACGCTGAAGGCCGATACGGACATCGCGCCAAGGGTTGTCGTGTACATTCCCATGGCACGGGCCGACACGGCGTATGCGATGATCGAGGCTGAGACGGCAGGCGTTGTGGTGGAGCCAGACGCCCCTGTGCCTGAGCGGAACAGTCGGCTGGGACGGATTGTCGAGGAAGTCTTCAAAGAGGTTGCCCCGGCCAAGGCGGCGAACTTGGCTCGTCAGGCTGACGATGGCCTACTTAACATAAAGGAACTGGACCGAATAGCCGGCGAGGCTGGGTCAGTGGCGGCGGGCGCGCTCCAGATTGTGTTCGGCCGGGTTTCCGCAGAAGAAATCCTCCTCCAGTTCGCCGCGCGGGAGAGAAACGACGCCGCCCTGGAGGCCAAGTCCGCAACTCCCGAGGTCCTGACGCTGATTCGGAGCGAGTTGGGACTGGAGATCCCGGCAACGAAGGATTGCGCCGCCGTCCGGGAGACCTTGTCGCGCTATATGCTGCTGAGCGACCTGTTACTGGAAATGCCGGAGGAACGTCGGCCGGAAGCCCTGTCCGGCATGGCGATGCTTCAGACACCATCACAGCGCGACATCATCAATCGAATCAGCCGCCATTGGCGAAATCGAACGGACCTCAAGGAAGCTTACGCCGAGGCGGCCGAGCGGATCGAGAGAGACTTGGGCCTTCTAAGGATGGCGTGGCCGGCCGAAGTACTGAAAGATAGCGAGACGTTCCCCTTCACCGAGCTTCTGCTTCTGAATCACGCCGTCGGGTTGTTCCTTCGGGGGGATACCGCCGCGGCCGCCGAATGGGCTGCATATCGCGGCGATAGCTTCTGGGCGCGCGAGCAGCCGGTTTGGCAACTGGCTTGGCGCGTTGTGGAAAGCGCCGGCGGACTTATGCAGACCGCGGAGCAGGTGCGTTCGATGTTGCGCCGGCGCAAGTGGACATTGGACGAGTTGATCGACTCCTATGCTCTGTACGCTGATCCGTGGATGCGGCTGGATAGATTGGCCCGAGACCTTGAATCCCGTCACGCCCGATGGGAAATGGCCGTAGCCGAGATGGAGGTGTTTGAACCGCTGATGGCTCGGGCTCGGGAAACCTACGCGATGACCGCAGGCTCGCTGGCGGAGGCGTATGCGAACGCGCTGCGGCAGGCCGGCTTTAGCTCCACCCGTCATGTGGAGCATGTCAGTTTGTTCCATAGTCGTGTGATGCCGGAACTTCAGATCGAGGGGAAAGTCGCGTATTTTCTAGTGGATGCTTTGCGCTACGAAATGGCCGTAGAACTGATTGACGGCCTGAAAACGGAGTTTGATGCCCAGATCGTCCCGGTAGTTGGGTGTTTGCCGGGTATCACGCCGCTGGGGATGGCGGCCTTAATGCCAAGCGCTCGGGATGGACTTCACCTGGAGCCTGGCAAAGACGGTGTGGATGTAAAGATTCACGACACGAGGGTGACCGGTCGGGCTCAACGGCTCGAATGGCTGACGGCTAAAGCAGGAGTGCCGGTATGTTGCTCGAAGCTTCAGGATGCTCTCAAGCCCGCTTTCCGGCGACGCAAGGAGTTCGCGACGGCCAAGCTGGTCGTTATCACTTCGCAGGAAATCGATCTGCTGGGTGAAGAGGGCGACGAGGAAGGCATCCGGGTCTACCTCGCAGATGTCCTCGAAAAGTTGCGGCGGGCCGTGCGGGTGCTGGCCAAGGCCGGCGTTAGTCGGTTTGTCATCGCCGCCGATCACGGGTTCATATATGCGCCGGGCATTGATCCAGGACTCACGATGGATGCGCCGGGTGGGAAAACAGCGGAACTCCATCCGAGGGTTTGGATTGGTGAAGGCGGCGCGTCCGGCGAGGGGTTTTTCCGCGTCAAGGCTTCGGACCTTGCACTTCAAGGCCCCTTGGAAGTGGCTTTCCCTCTCGGCATGGGCTCGTTCAGGGTCAAAGGCGGCGGCTCAGCCTATTTCCATGGCGGAGTATCGCCGGCGGAGAATGTCTTGCCGGTCGTGCGATTAACCCCAATCACCGTATCTGTTCCAGCAGTGGACGCCAGCGTCCGGCTAACCATGTCCAAACCCGTGATCACAAACCGGCTCTTTTCGGTGTCCGTCGAAATGAAGACGGAAGGGCTTTTCGCGGAAGAAGGCCGCCGACTTCGGTTCGAACTGGTCTCCGGCCAGCAGGAAGCCGGCCGGGCGGCTGCGGCCGCTTATGGCTTTGAAGATGGAACTGGTGAAGTAATGGTCAAAACAGGCCAGCCGAATGTCGTGACCTTTATGCTGAATGCCGACGCCGGCCAGGAAGTGACGATTCGGGCGCTCGACTGCCGCAGTCAGGTTGTGCTGGACAGCCTGAAAGATGTGCCCGTCAAACTCGGGATTTAAGGAGAACCCTCATGGATGCCCTGGACATAAAACTCAATCAGGCTTTTCCCGGACGGGTGGTCCGGAAAGACCTTGTACGCAAGATCAAAGTGGGTGTGAACGTACCCGTTTTTGTCCTGGAATATCTGCTGGGCAAGTATTGCGCTACCGATGATGCAGCCGCCATCGAGGCGGGCATGCGCGTAGTCAACAACACCTTGGCTGAGAATTTCGCCCGGCCGGAGGAGAGCAACAAGGCGCAGTCCTTGGTTCGCGAGAAAGGGCACCATGTCTTCATCGACAAGGTCAAGGTGCGTTTTCTGGCCGAAGACGACAAGTACTGGGCGGAATGCGTCAATTTCGGCCACAAGTACATCCATGTGCCCGAACGGTTCATGCGGGAATACGACCGCCTGCTGATGGGCGGCATTTGGGCTGAGTTAGATATTCGTTATCAGTACGACGAGGAGGCTAAGGGTCGGAAGAGCCCGTTCTGGATCGAGAGACTCACGCCGATCCAGCTGGCGACCTTCAATCTCAAAGAGTATCAGGATGCGCGCCGGCAGTTTTCCTCCGAGGAATGGGTGGACGCTCTTATTCGCGGCATCGGAATGGACCCGGCGGCTTTCAGTCGGCGATTGAAACTGCTCTTTCTGTTGCGTCTCGTCCCTTTGTGCGAAGCCAACTTCAACCTCGTCGAACTTGGTCCGCGGAGTACGGGGAAGTCCTATGCGTATCAGGAGCTGAGCCCTTACGTAATTCTTATGACGGGACCGACCACGGTGGCCAATCTCTTCTACAATATCGGAAGCGGCAAGGTGGGTCTGGTTGGCCTGTGGGATGCCGTGGCCTTTGATGAGGTAGCGGACCTGCAGAAGATGCCCAAGGAGGTCATCTCTACGCTGAAGACCTATTGCGAGTCAGGGACCTTTGCCCGCGGTAAAGAAACCACCACGGGACAAGCGTCTATTGCACTCTTCGGCAATACGAACCAGCCCATCGAAACCATGGTTCGGACATCAAACCTGTTCGTCCCGCTGCCCGAGGTTATCCGAGACGATATGGCCTTCCTGGACCGGATACACTGTTATCTCCCCGGTTGGGAAGTGCCCAAGATGCGGATCGAGTTCTTCACCGGACAGTTCGGCTTCGTGGTGGACTATCTGGCCGAGGCATTTCGCGAGCTTCGTCGGCACAACTTCACCGAGGTCATAGACCGTCTCTTTTCCCTAGGGGCACACCTGAACGCTCGCGATGTGAAGGCCGTGCGGAAGACCGTCTCCGGACTTGTGAAGCTGGTGTATCCGCATGGTGAGTTCACAAAGGCGGAATTGGCGGAACTGCTCGAACTGGCGATCGAAATGCGGCGACGAGTGAAGGAACAGTTAAAGAAAATGGGGTCCTTCGAATACCATCAGACATCCTTCTCGTACCGTGATAACGAAACCGCAGAGGAACGGTATGTCGGCGTTCCCGAGGAGGGAGGTCGGGCTATTCTCTCGGCCGATCCTCTTGCGCCTGGTTCTGTATACACCGCCTCCGTGAACACGGAGGGGAAGGTCGGCATCTACCGCATCGAGGTAGGCACATCTCCTGGTACCGGCAAACTGAAAACGGCCGGTGGAGTGGAGGGATCTATCCGGGAATGCCTTATGAGGGCTTTTGGATTCTTACAAGGACATAAAGTGCAATTCGGTCTAGGAGGCATTTTCGATTCGACGGACATGCATGTTCAGGTTATTGATTTGATCGGTAACCGAATCACATGCGAGTCGGGATTAGCCATGCTCGTAGCCATGGTATCGGCATTACGGAAAAGTTCTGTAATCTCGGGTCTTATCATTTTTGGTGATTTAAGCATTCAGGGCAACATCAAACCGGTTATGACCTTATCAGAACCCCTTCAGATAGTTATGGAGAACGGTGCTCGGAGAGCCTTGATTCCGCTTGAGAATAAGCGTGCTTTCATGGAAGTTTCAAGCGAGGTAATCGAAAAAGTCGATCCGATCTTCTTCTCAGATCCGACAATGGCTTGTCAAAAAGCACTAGGTTCAAATTGAGGCCAAGTTCGCTTCTTTAAGCCGCGAAATACTTTCTCATCATCTCCGTGAACCTAGGATTCCGGCGCAGGCGGTCGAGGTTCTTGTCCGCGTCGATATGGTCGCGCTCGCTTAAGCCCTTTTCCAAGGCCTGTTCCAGAAAGCTAAACGCATCCTTCCTGCGGCCGGTCTAGGCGTGAAGGCAGGCAATGGAGTAGAGCGCCCAGGCAGCGGTGTAATCATCGGGCTGGAGAGAGAGGGCCTTCTTGAAGCAGCGCATCGCTTCGTCTTGCTTGTCCTTTTTCCTGGCCAGGATAATACCGAGATCGTAATACCCAAGCCCGTATTTCGGGTCGAGCTTGATCGCCTTCTTCAGGCTGACCAAAGCCTCCGCGTGGTGGCCGGCGTCGTCGAGCGATTGGCCGAGGAGGTTCAACACGCCCTTTTCGTTCGGCCCCGAACTTCCGCCGGGTCTGTCGCTTGATCTCCCGGACAATCGATTCGGGTGAGCTTCCCTTTTTCCTTGTCATTCATTCCTCCTAGCTTGGTTTTGTTATTGGAAACCATAGCTTAGGAGAAATCAATCTCTGTCCGAATTTCGCTGACATTAAGCATACCCGGCCTTCCCCGCCTCATTTCAGCGCCCCATCCCTCTTGAGTAGCTCGGCCAAGTCCTTCTGTTCCCCAAAAGCGTCAACAGCTGTTAACGCATCCCCCTAACCCGCATTAGACGCATGGATCTAGAGTCCATATATTTCTTCGTGTTGTTCTTTTTCGATGGCATCTCTAAAACGCCACCCAGCCATTTTCACTAATTCGTCCGCGATCCGTCTGACTAGGTCATCGGGATGCGATTTCCATTGCGCGTACCTCTCCAGCCGTTTTTCCCAGTAGGCTGATGCCTTCCCCTGCCAGAACCAAGACCCACCAAAAACTGCATGGGCGATCTCTTCAAGATCATAGAATAAGATGGCTTCTCTAGCCATTTGAGAGAGCGCATCTGCCGTTAAGTCTCTTAACGGAGCAAGGTGGTAGTCACGCAGTTCGCTTTTTGAGAGTAAAATCTTATAAAGCTCGATATCACCTCCAATAAGACCAATGATTAAATTTGATGATCTGTAAACACCAGTGTCTTTTATTGTCATTAATAGATCACGTCTCTGATCTTTTGACAAGGACGACAAGATCTCTTCGAAGGACTTATCATGGCGATATAGACTTAAGTCTTCGCTAGCAAGATGAGATGTTAACCACTCGACCGCAAGCTTCGAATCTGATTGAAGTATCTCTGGTAGCCAATATTGTTCTGGTCTGATTCGAGTAACGGCTTTTCGCCATTCACTATTGAGAACAACTGGAATCCTGGGATTTCGTCCTGCTTCCCACATTCCTATAGCGGTTGCTTCGGCAACTCGCACATCATTGTGCAGCAACAACATCTTTAGATTGTCGTCAGAAATTTCTTTCCGAATAATTAAAAAATCTATTAGGTGAGAGTAATCGCCCAGTTGATTCCAAACAAGATCAAAGAATCTTTTATTAGGATCTGGCATTTTCAATATCATGCCAATTCCAATCCCGCGATATGTGGACAGGCTAATGCATTTACTAACAATCTCCTCACATCGTGGATCGGGAATCTCGAAACACCTTGCGAGAAATGGCTGCACGAGATCAGGCGCCGAACCTCGCTCAATAAGGCAATCTATCCATACGCTAGGTTTATCGCATTTTTGAGAGTATAGCTGGCATAGATAAGCTGGCCAGCGTTGCCAACGATTACGCAAGACGACCTGAGCGGTTTTATCAAGTCGAACTAGGTCGTCCGCAATATCAGCGATTGGCCTAGATTCCCAAGCATTGAAAAGAGTTTTGACAGCAATTTCTTGTTTTTCTAGTCCTTCTTTCCAATCGGCTTCAATATCTCCTCGTCCAGGGTAAAGAATATCAAAAGTTTTTTCGACTTGAACATCAAGTTCAAAGCCCATGATTCTCGCTTTTCCTCTTAGTTCGGCAAGTACTCCAGTCTCATTTTGCGCTATAGCGGAAAGATCTTTAATAATTCCGTATGCCAAAGCTTTACACTCTTTATAAATATCATCCGGCACTTGTCCACGCATAACGTGAGGATGTATGAGACTATTTAACATCTCAAATAGCCGTGGCCAGTTTTGAATCCCGCTATTTTGGAATATATCTTTCGCTTCGGACCAGAGCCCACGTAGTTCTTTAATTTCATTCAAATCCAATATGGCTGAATAAATATGAACCGTATTTCCAGATCCCGGATCCGTTTCTGTCCAAGATGAATGGGGATCGAAAACAAAAGATATAGCGTGCACGCCGATACAAACGTTGCCACCTTTCTTTAACCATTTACGAACACATGCGAGAATGGCTTTTCGTCTCGGAATTGCGAGATTCCGTCCGGGAATTGCTTCCCTGATCCAATCTTGAATTTTTCGAAGTGGACGTTCAGGTTTAGATTGAAGATCGGTCTCATCCTCACTGCTCGCGTCGAGAAGAAGAGGAATAGTTGACTCTGGAATATGGGAAAGTCCGATTCTAGCCAGGCTATCCAAAAATTGAGGACGTTGCACTAATGCCTCTTGGGCTTGTTCAGGCCCAAGCTCAGAATAATTCTTCCATGCCTTAGGGGTATCTATTTTCCGGACCAAGGTGCGTAGGAGTTCTAGGCCAATATTTCCACCATATGCCTTGGCTCCTACAAGTACTTCGAAGGCATCCTCTTCGTCAATTACATGCTGAAGAATGCCATTAACTTCAAGTGGAATCGGACCCGAGAAAAATGTTTCCTTGACCAAAGTATAGCGCAAAGCAGAAGGAACTACTGAGATTCGACCGTCCTTATGCTCTTGGATTACGCCTCCATGACTTAGGTCGGATAATTTACGACGCAATTCAATTAAAGGAATTTGCAGAAATTGACAAACGATGTCTGCTGTCATGCCTGCCTTGCCACCTATCGCAAACGAAGCGAGGATTTCGGTGATATCGGCTCCCGTAATCGGAACAAAAAAGCTTTTAATTTGCCTCGCTAGAGCTTCGCCTGCCACTACTGTTGGCGGCAGTAAAAAGGGTACCGAAACCGGCCATGATGGAGTCTGAGGGGGTGAGGGTATTTTCTTGACGGCGGCGGCGATATAGAGTTTTATCTTTCTTTCGGGCGACCCGATACAATGGCCTCCATTCTCTTCGTGCGGGAGGCCCAGGGTGTTCAAACATTGTCAGTTCTGCGGGCGGTACTTTCGCCCGGATCCCCGAGTCGGTTCCAGGCAGAAGGCCTGCCGGCGGGAAGCTTGCCGGAAAGCTCGCAAGCTCTGTGCCCAGCATCAGTGGACCGAACGTAATCCCGGCTATTTTCGCGGCCGGTATCCGTATGTCAAGCAGTGGCGGGCAACTCGGAAAAACACGTCCCGGCCGATGATACAAGACGAGATCACCCCAAAAAAGCCTTTGTACAGAATGATTTTTCTCATCCCGGGCGGACTTCGAAGGGCGATGATACAAGACGAGATATTGCTGCAACGTGTTGATCGGGCGACGTTTCTGGCCACTGGAGGGGGGGTATGATACAAGACGAGATATCTTTTTT
>Ga0315288_10001953_pt1 | contig 26766 bp, 18 predicted proteins | sample YL17G11_20_MG_FD_203454 | JGI IMG/M metagenome (GOLD analysis project Ga0315288, IMG submission 203454) | Sediment microbial communities from Yellowstone Lake, YNP, Wyoming, USA - YL17G11_20 | ecosystem: Environmental > Aquatic > Freshwater > Lake > Sediment | place: USA: Wyoming | collected... | reverse complement strand
GCTTTGTGCCGCGAGAGGTCCAGAGGCGGGTCGAAGTGCTTCCCGGCCGCGGACCAGCCGTCAGCCCGATCCGACTCGCTCGTGGCGGTGTAGCGGGCGCACCGGTTTCCCTCGGGCCCTTCCCCCTCGACGAGCGAGAGCATCTGGCTCACGCCGGCGCTCGTGCCGCCGATGGCATCCACGCCGACCTGCACCACCGGGCGCTCCCCGCCAGGCGTCGTGCTGTAGGCCGCAAGGTCGTCGAAGCTCTCCAGCAGCATGGCCTCCTCCGAACCATAGGCCGGACCGGGCCGCGTGAGCCCACCGCACCGGATGTCGAAGCCCAGCCGCGCTCCGTCGGCGACCGGCGTCTCCTCCCACACATCGACCGCGCCATCGAGCGCCGCGATCTCCCGCCATTCGCCATACTGCACCCGGCGCAACCGCGGAGGATCGTCCAGGTACCGGTACTCGCGCTTCGGCTCCCTCAGCTTGGCGAGCATGTCGTCCGACACCTCGCCCGAGTGGCGCAGCCGGTCGTATGTCGCCACAAGGTCGAAGATCCGGCCCGCCTCCGGATGTGTGCGCAGGCGCTCGGGGCTCGTCTGGACGGAGATGGATGCGCCGAAGCCCAGGCAGCGCTGCAGGATGTACTCGAACTGGTCGGCGGTTACGGCGTCGTCATAGACGTAGTACCACCCAATGTCGAGCGGCATCAGGTTCGCGGCGTACGACGCGAACCACGGTATGCGCTCATCGAGGTAGCCCTTCACATCCCCGCTCCCGTCCGCAGACGCCATCCGCGAGATGATGTGCCAGGAGTAGTGGCTGTAGCTCGAGCCCTGCATGAGCACGTCCTTGTTCCTGAGCCGTTCGTAGTACATGCTCTGCATCTTCGCGTTGTAGTACCAGTGGTCGCCCTGCAACAGCTCCGATCCATCCAGGTACAGCATGTCGGCGTCGATCGCGTTGGCCACGGCGCAGACGTTCCCGATGACCTCATCCGCCAGGTCCGAGTCGAGGTCATAGAGGAAGTACCCGTAGGAGCGCTGCACGTGCACGACGGTGTGTCCCAAGCCATGCGGCGCCGCCACGGTGCCGAGAGCGCCGCGCTGGCAGCCCGCCAGGCCGTACGGCGGGTCAAGGCTCAGCGTCGCGTACTGGATCAGCTCGTCGCCGATGCGGACATAGCACCCACGGCCCACGTAGCCGCCGTCCTCCTTCGGAAACGCCATGGGCGGCTCCGCGAGAGGGATGAAGTCCGCGGCCTCGTCGATGCCGGACGCGAGGGACGCTTCGGCATCCACAACCAGCCGCCGGTCGGGCACTGGCGTGACATAGGGGTCGTCGAGGTACACCGCCGCCGCGAGGAAGTGGAGTCCCACGCGAAGCCCCGCGTCCCTGAACCGCAAGGCCACGCGGCGAAGCGAGGTTAGGCCCTCGGGGTAAAGGTCGGTGTTGATGGCGTGGTGGCCGTGAGTGCGGCTCCAGTCGCCGCCGATGAGGACAGCCGTGAACCCCCCGCGTTTCGCCCACTGGATGACCTCGTCCGCCTCCGCCTCGCGCATCCCCGTGATGAAGAGGTAGCTTTCCTTGGTCCACGGAGAGAGCTTGCTCCAGACGCCTCCCGGGTGCGGCGATGACAACCTCGCTGCCAGCTCGAAGGCTTCGATGGCCGCAGCGAACTCCTCCCGGGGCGCCGCGATGAGACCGAAACCAGCGGGCCGAACACCGTGGTCGCGGAAGGTGTCGGCCCTCAACGTCACACCCTCGTTGGTCCCGTCCGGCGCATTCCGCCCTTCGGCAACGCCCCGAACGTTGACGTGCGTACCCATTACGGCCACGGCGAACCGGTCGTTGTAGCAGGCCCCCATCTCAGGCGCGACGGTGCCCAGCCCATTGAGGCTCAGCGAGCAGAGGTTCAGCGAACGGATCCGGGCCAGGGGAAGGCCCAGCACGCGCCGTAGCTCAAGCACCACATGCCCGCGCCCCGGCCGCTCGTTGAAGCGCAGCTCAGCGCCCCCCTCGAGTTCGACGCAGAGGCCGGCAGGGCTGATGTGCTCCGCCTTCACGGGCCGGAGAACGCCCTCGTCGGTCTCCAGCGTGCAGAACGGCGTACCAGGCACCGCGTAGTTCCGGCCGTCTCGGCGATCGGTGAGGGACTCGACGCACCCGGTGTCATCGAGCGTCAGCGCGCCCGTGTCCCAGGTGATCTCCGCCCGTGTGACAGGCAGGATGGCCGGCATCAGGACAGTGCAGAGCGCCCACGTCATCGCGATCCCCTCGCAACCTGTATGAGTGGACCAACGTTCGTCCTCCGCGCTGCTCTCTCCTCGCGACGGCCGGTGGAAACCGACACTCGCGACGTTCAGCGGAGATCCCACAGGTTCTCGGGATGCTCCGTGGCCTCTGGCGCCAGGGGCTTCGCATGGCCGTCAGCGAAGCCAAAGACAGCGGCATCCTGGTGGCGCGGCTCGGGTCTGTTATCCGGGGTCGCGGGGTCGTCGTAGCTCGGAGGTACGAGGAAGGCGTCAATGTGCGAGCCGGGGTAACGTTCGCCGAGAAGCACGGTGCCAGCCGGCCTGCGCACGTGCGAGAGGGACCTGCCATCGAGCAGCAGGTTGAGGCCGTAGCTCCGCGGGCGGTCCTCGGTGAGGTCGGCGCTCGGGCAGACAAGAAGCGCGCGGTCGCTGATGAGGGGTTCGATGGCATCATCCCACGTGTAACTGTGCGAGGCTGTCCCGAAGTACCACCGTGGGAGTCGGTGGTCATAGTTGGCAGCGTACATCAGCGCAGCGGCCGCAAGCTGCTTGACCTGTGCGATGCACCGCGTACGTTCGGCCGCCTCGCGCGCCTTGGCGAACACCGGGAAGAGGATCGCCGCCAGCAGGGCGATCACAGCAAGCACGACCAGCAGCTCCACCAGCGTGAACCCGCGAGCGTTAGTCCTCGAGACGCACGTCGTCCACATAGGCTTTGGCCTCCGTGTCATCTCGCATGGCGAAGTAGAACGAGACGAGCTCGACGGGTCCCGGCTCACCCAGGGGAAGTGCGATCTCGGTCCACTGCTCCGTGATCCGAGGCTCCTCGAGTCGGAAGGTGCCGATCTCGCCGGCCTTCCTCACTATGACCATGGCCTCCTGACAGCCGGGCGCGTACACTCGGAACCGCAGCAGGCTGCCGGCCCAGGGCGACCGGGCGAGCACGCCTCCGGCGAAGGGCCGGCCCCTCTCCGTGGCCGAGAGGCACGCGCAGAAGGGCCCGCCGGTCGCAGTCGCCTCGTCGGGCGTCACCGTGCAGTCGCTGAAGCCCGTCCATAGGTCCTGGTCGCCGGTATCGGTGATCTTGGCCGCGAGGGGGTGGCTCTTGCGCAAAGGCTCCGTGCCCACCGGCGCGGGCGAGGCCCCCGACATCCTGAGGTCGTCGATGACCCAACGTCGGGACAGCGCACCAGTACCCTCGCCGGTCTCGTACGCCGGGATCGCGAAAAGGACACTCCGCGGCGCCTCCATGATGTCATTGCTGATGGTGCTGTTCCCGTTGCGCAGCTCGGCAAAGCGGAGAGTGACCTCATTCCAGGTGTGGGGCTGCAGCTCGTCGCGCCGCAGCGCCCAACTCACGTTCGTGCCGTCCACGTCGACCACCATGACAGTGAGGTCCGGGGCGTCATCAAGGGGGTAGCACCAGAAGCTCAGTGCGTCCCCCCGAAGCGCCCCGACGCCGGCCTCTGCACGTACAGAACCCCAGGGACCCGCTTGGCCATCGCCCGGAAGCGGAAGCTCCATGCGAACGGCGCCCGTCTCCGACCTCCTGATCTCTGTCTCCCCGCGGACCTCTCCGCCATCGGCGCCCTGCCACACGAGGGTGATGTCGCCGGAGGGCGTTCGGACAGGCTGGTCTACCGCCGGAGTGCCCACATCGGGCGATGGCGTATCGGCTGCCTTTGCCCCAAGGTCAGCCGCCTCCACCTCTAGTGCCGCAACCCACGTGCGTTGGCGGTCCATCGCCAACCGCAGTGCTTCGCCATAGTGCTCGCGGGCGAGCGCGTCCTGGCCGAGGAAGCGGCGAAGGCGCGCCGCCAGAAGATGCGCCACGTCCGCGCAGTAGGCATCGGGGTAGTCGCTGAGGACCTTGGACAAGAGCGCCCACCCGTCGTCTGTCGCGGCGGACATACGAGCGGCCAACAGCAGAGCACCGGCTCTGCCCTCGTACCCCATATCCTGAAAGCGCGGCCCGGAGACCAGTGCCATCAACTCGCGGTACTGAGCGCTCCGGCGCGGCGATACAGAGGCGAGGGCTAGCTCCCTGGTCCACGCCGAGTAGGGCTGGAGGAGGCCATCTCCAACGTCGCGGCCTACGGCCTCGACTCGCGCCGCGTCGAGTAGCACCTGTGCCATGGCAGGCGGAGCCGGCACCGCAGTTGGCCAAGCCAGCGTCAGCAGCAGTAGGGGTGTCATTGTGATACCGCCTTCCTATGGGCCATTCCGCTCTGTCGTCCGCCGACTATGGGCCCCTCGGCGAGCGGACCTTGGGCCAAGTGGGTGGCGCGGGACGCGGGCCTCGTCGGCAGGCTCATGGCCGCCTCGTAGTGGGCGATGGCCGCCGGGATCTCGCCCTTCCGAGCCGCCTTCCGCGCGGACTCCAGCTCGCCGTCACCGAGAGGCAAGCACGGGGGCCCCGGGAGAGGCCGGGGCGACGTGGACCCGGCCTGCGCCGAAACGATGACGGTCTCGTACAGGACGTCGATCGGCAGTTCGCGAGCGGCATAGGGCACGGGCGAACCTGGCGCCGGCACGACAGGCACCCGGCGGGAACGCTCGACGGCCAGCAGCGGCCGCGTCGGTGCTCGACGGCGGCGCGAGTCCGGGACCGAGGACGGCTGGGGGCCGGCAATGTGCGTCACCGCGCCCTGCACCTCGGCTGGCCCGGTACCCGGAGGCCCACCACGCTCCGCCTGCCCGCTCTGAGGGACGTGCTGGGCCGGCGCAACAGCTTCCCGCTGTGGCAAACTGGGCCGCTCCGCAGGGAGCCACAGGCACAGGGCCGCGATGGCCAGTGCCAGCCCGATGCCCGACGTCACCAGCGGCCGCAGCAGGAGGGGTCGGCGCGCCTGGTGCATCAGGGCCTGCGTCCGGGCGCCCAACTCCTCCTTCAGGCGCTCCGGGGTGTCTATGGTCGGCAGCGTTGTGCGCAACAGGGCGGCAAGCCCTTCGTCCGAGTCGTCGCAGGACCGCTCGTGCCGTCGGGATGAAGGCTTCATCTGCAACTCGACCTCCCCAACTCGCTTCCTAAGTGCCGAGCTCGTCTGAGCTAGTCCGGGTCCGTACTGGACAGCCGGAGGAGCTCTCGCCGGAACGACTGACGTGCTCGGACCAGTGCCGACTCGACGGCCTTCAGGCTCTCCCCACAGCACTCGGCGATGCGCGCCGCGGGCCAGTCGTCGAGATACTTCCGCTCCAGGAGCCACCGATGACGCGGGCTGAGGGCCGCCAGGGCGAGGTGCACACCGTGGCACGCCTCAGCCCGGGTGAGCAGCTCCTCGGCTGACTCGGCCGATCGCAGGGCCTCCTCCCACCCCTCCGGTGGAATGCCGAGCAGGCCTGCCCGTCGCTTGTGCCGCCGATAGCGTGAGAAGTGGTGTCGTGCGATACCCAGCAGCCAGGCCTCGAAGCTGCCCCTCTTCCCGTCATACCGCCGCAACCCGGTTGCCGCGGCCACCATGATGTCCGAGGTCAAGTCTTCGGCTTCGGGTCGGTTCCGCCCCGTCACGGAATACGCGAGGGAGTAGACGCGGTCTATCACGCTCAGGAACACACTCCGCCAGGCGTCCCCGTCTCCCTTGGCGGCCCTGGCTGCCCAGGCGTCGATCTGCTGGAATGCGCAGTGGCCCGTGCCCGGCACCTCTCGCTTCCCCGCCGGCCTGTCCGCTGTCACTGTCTCAGCCGCCTCTGCCATGCTGGGTAGTCGCCGGTCCACCGGGGCATGCGGTTTGGCGCTCTCCCCTGATCTATCCTTGCCTCCCGGTACGTCCGGTCCTTCGGTGCGGAGGGAGCGGAGGGCCCACGAATGCGCGGGCGGGCCAGCAGCCTCGGAGGGACCTGGGCCCGTCAGACGTCTGAGGTGATCTGCCGCACCCACGCCACGAAGCGCTTCGCCTGGCGGAGGAGGCGACTCACCGTCTCGGCGGAGAGACGCTCACCCGTGTACTGGGCGGCGTTCTTGAGTCGGAGGACCTCGATGACCTGTCGTGCCCTCTCCGAGGCATCCGACTCCCACCGGGTCCCGCGGCAGGCGTCCCTTAGCGCCTGCGCCGCGGCTGTGTGGGAGGCGCCGCGAGGAGCCGGCTTCCCAGACCAGAGGCACGCCGCATCGTTGGCGGCGATCATCGCCAGGACGGCATTGCTCGCGGCCTGGTTGAGGTGCTCGGGATCGTGGACGACCTCGGCCGCCTCAAGGAACCGGTGAGCATCGATCAGGCGCGTACGCCAGCCCGGCATCGGCGGCTCACCTCCTCCACAGACTCGCCCCACAGTGACAGGCCCTCTGTGAGGATGTTCCGCCAGAGGGGATACGCCTCCCGGTCCCACCTTGCCACGTCCCCAAGGCCAACGACGAGCCATGAGAGAGCCAGACCCTCATCCTCAGCGAGGGATGGAATGGCGTCCAGAAGCCGAACTTCCAACGCCGCCTTGTGTGTGTCGTCAGCAACGAAGAGGAGGTCGGTGTCACTGAGGGCTCGGGCCTCACCACGGGCTTCGCTCCCGAAGAGGATGACCGCCAGGACCCCTTCTCCCGCCTCCGCCAATCGGCATACGACCCTCTGACGGCGATCATCCTCCTCCCTGAAGGCGCTGCGGATGCAGTCCACGATGGGCTGGCCGTCCTGGCGCAGCGCGTAGAGGCGGCCCGAACCGTGGTGCTGCTCGTCCAGGACCCCGGCGGCCGAGAGATCGCGAAGAACGCGAGAGACGTGCCCGGACGCAACGTGAGCGCGTCGCCCGATCTCCCTTCCGGTAAGCGGACGAGGCGTGTGACAGAGCACGCGCAGGATGGCGAGTCTCGCCTGAGAGCCGAGCAGAGCGTCAATGGGGTGCAGCAAGTGCATCGGGCGCCTCTCCTGCTTCGGCGATACCCGGTCGTCGGTGCGTTTAGGACGCGGCCGATGTGATTATAGTGCAAGTGAGGCAAAGAAGCATCATCAGGAATCCAAAGGCCTTGCCTGTCCGCAAGTGCGAAACAGCACACATCAAGGTTCCGCTGTGAGGTGTTCGCCATGCTACGGGTGTACGCACTGGTCATCATCGTTGCTTGTGTGGGCCCATCGGCGATCGCCGACGGCGCTCCGGTTCTCGGTCAGCGGGCGCTGAAGTCGCTCGACGGTCGCAGCGTGACGCTCGAACGGGGGCGGCTGCAGACGCAGGTGGAGACGACGCGGGAGTACTATCTGCGCATCCCCAACGACGACCTGCTCAAAGGCTTCCGGGCGCGCGCGGGCAAGCCCGCGTACGGGTCGGACCTCGGCGGGTGGTACAGCTCCGACATCTTCAGCATCTTCGGCCAGGTGCTGTCCGGCCTGTCTCGGCTCTACCGTGCCACTGGGGACGAGGGCTGTAAGGACAAGGCCATCGCGCTCATCGAGGGCTGGGCCGAGTGCATCGCTGACGACGGGTTCTTCTTCTACTCCGACAAGCCGAACGCGCACCACTATGTCTACGACAAGATGGTCGGCGGGCTCGTTGACGCGTACCTCTACTGCGGCTATGAGCCGGCACTCAGGTACCTCTCGCGCATCACCGACTGGGCGGAGAAGAACCTCGTGCGGGGGCGACCGTATGCCGACGGCACGTCAGACACCGAGTGGTACACGCTCACCGAGAACCTCTACCGGGCCTACCTCGCGACCGGCGATGAGCGCTACCGCGGGTTCGGCAAGGTGTGGGAGTACCGCGAGTACTGGGATCTGTACGCGCGCGGACTGAGTATCTTCGGTGAGCGCCCCTCGGGCGGGAGAACGGGCGCCTACCACGCCTACAGCCATGTCAACAACCTTGGCGGCCTTGGGGCGTCGTATCTCGTCACCGGCGATCGCGACGACCTGCAGACACTGGTGAAAGCGTACGACTACCTGCAGGCGCATCAGTGCTACGCGACCGGAGGCTATGGGCCGGACGAGCAGCTCCTCCCGCGGGACGAGCTGGTACGACGACTGCGCACGACCCACAACAGCTTCGAGACTCAGTGCGGCTCCTGGGCGGCCTTCAAGATGTCGAAGTACCTCATCACCTGCACCGGCGAGGCGCGCTACGGTGACTGGGTGGAGCGGCTCATCTACAACGGCATCGGCGCCGAGATCCCCATGGACGCCGACGGGAACACGTTCTACTACTCCGACTACGACCTCGGCGGCGGCCGGAAGACGCACACCGCCGGGGCGTGGCCATGCTGCGCGGGCACTCACCCAATGGCCGTGGCCGACTACAGTGAGCTGATCTACTTCGAAGGGCCGCGGGGGCTCTTCGTCAACCTCTTCGTCCCGTCGACCGTCGAGCTACCCGTGGATGGCAGAACCGTCCGCATTCGGCAGCAGACGCGCTTCCCCGAGACGCCGGACACGGAGCTGATCGTCGAGACCACCCGGCCCGCGCGATTCGACATCGCATTCCGAGTGCCCGCATGGGTAAGCTCGCGGCCACAGGTCGAGGTCGATGGCTCACCGATCGCCGGACCGGCGGTCTACAGAGGCTGGGCGACCGTGCGGCGAACCTGGCGCGACGGGGACCGGATGCGCGTCGTGCTGCCGATGGGCCTCTGGAGCGAGTCGCTCGATCCATCGGCGCCGTACCCGGCGGCGGTGCTGTACGGACCCGTGGTCCTCGCGTTCCGTGCGCCGCACCCGAGGGCCCTGCGATCGCTCGATCTCGACCGGCTGGCGGACGAGTTGGTTGCCGATCGCGGCGAGCCCTCGGTGTTCCGCCTGGCGCGCGATCCCGGTGTTACGGCGCGACCGTTCTACGCCTATGCGCAGGGCGAGCCCTACTACATGTATGTCTCGCCCGATATGGCCCAGTTCATCGCCACCACGGAGTGCGCTCTTGACGGCGCGTGGCCGGTGAACGCCGGGACGTTCCGCGCGACCGACCAGATCGGCTCCTCGGTGGAGTGCACGTTCGAGGGCACGGGCGTGACGTGGGTCGGTTCGCTGTTCGATGACGCGGGGATCGCGGAGGTGCGCATCGACGGCACGGTGGTGGCACAGGTGGACCAGTATGACCCGGGCCGTGGCATCCCCTTCCGCTGGGATAGCCGGGAGCTCGCACCGGGCCGGCACGCGATCCGTCTGACCCTGATCGAGGCGGCCAACCCGGCGTCGAAGGGGCACTACATCAACCTCTCGGGCTTCGAGATCCGTTGAGAGGAGACCCCGGGGCCGCACCAGAACCTTCGCCCGTGGCGGGGCGCGTGCAACCGACCCTTTGACGGCCGACGGCCGGGCGCACTACCATGAACCGGTCGGCCGGCGTTGCCGTTATGCCGTGGCACAACCGTGCCCGTGCCCAGTCACCTCCGGGGGTGACGGCAGGAGCAGAGTCATGTACGCGTCTCCGGCCCCCGCGGAGCCGATGCGAAGGGCGAGTTGGAGGGCCACCTGAGGTGCTAGCCCCAGACACACACAGCTACGCCAGGATCCGCGTTGTGGGAGTCGGTGGCGGTGGCGGCAATGCGATCCGGCGAATGGTGGACGCCGGAATCGTGGGGGTTGAGTTCCTGGCGATCAACACGGATGCCCAGGCACTCGATCGCACGAACGCCGACCACAAGCTGCAGGTCGGCCAGAGCCTGACCAAGGGCTTGGGCGCCGGCGGCGATCCTCAGGTTGGCAAGGCGGCTGCGGAGGAGAGCAAACAGGAGATCATGATGGCCCTCGATGGGTCGGACATGGTCTTCCTGACCTGTGGTCTGGGTGGCGGAACCGGCACGGGCGCGAGCCCCGTAGTCGCGGATATCGCGCGGAGCCTTGGAGCGCTGACCATCGCCATCATCACTCGGCCGTTCACCATCGAAGGCCCGCGGCGTAAGCGGAACTCGGACGAGGGCTACGAGAAGCTCCGCGCCTGCGTCGATGCGATCATCGTCATCCCGAATGACAATCTCCTCGCGGTTATCGAGAAGAAGACATCCGTATCCGACGCATTCCGTACGGCCGACGATGTCCTGCGACAGGGCGTCCAGGGGATCTCGGAGGTCATCGTGGTCCCGGGGCTGATCAACCTGGACTTCGCCGACGTCCGCGCGATCCTTTCGAATGCTGGACCCGCCCTGATGGGTATCGGCCTCGGCTCCGGAGACAACCGTGCCCAGGAGGCCGCGCGGATGGCCGTATCGAGCCCACTGCTCGAACAGACCATCGACGGCGCCGAAGGGCTTCTCTTCAACGTCACCGGTCCGCCCGATCTCAGCCTGGCCGAGGTCCAGGAGGCGGCGGAGATCATCACCGCCTCGACCCAGAGAGCCGACCCGGATGTCCTGATGGGCGCTGTCGTGGACGAGGCCATGGGGGACACCATCCGTGTCACCGTTGTCGCCACGGGCTTCGGCGAGCCGGTGCAACGCACACGGCCAACGCCGGCGGAGCTGGGTACCTTCCGGCCGCCCCCGCTCCGGACGACGACCCTTGGCCAACGGCCGGGCCAGACGCCCGCCGATACCGCCATCGAAGCCCAGCGCCAGGGCAGCCGGGCATCGGGGTTCGGCCCGATGCCGGGGCAGACCACTATTGGCACGCCCCGACGGACCGTCCCGCCGGAGCCGGCATCCGCGGAGCCTGCCGTCGGTCAGCCAAGGCCCATCTCGCGCCCCCAAGACGACGACCTGGACATCCCGGCCTTTCTGCGGAGAGGATAGTCACCCTCGCCCGATGCCAGCCACCCGCGGGGCGCCTCTCGGCGCCCCGTTCCCATGTACGGCCGACCGTTCTTGACGGTCGTCAGGACCGACCCCATACTGGCTCCGCCGCTCGGCAGGCGGGCACATAGCGAAGCGGATTGGGGATGCGCCATGGGGGCCACGGTCCTATGCACGGCGGGCGCCTTCTGGCATAGCGGCGAGACGGGTATCGGTGCGCTGAGGTCGGCGGGGTGCAAGGTGGAGCGGTCGCCTCAGTGGGGCCCGCTACCCGCGGCGGAGTTGGAGCCCCTTCTCGTCGGCCGGGATGCCGTCGTCGCCGGCATGGACGAGTACAACGCTCCCGTCATCGAGAGAGCGGCGGGCGCCGGGCTGAAGGTAATCTCGCGCTGGGGGGTCGGGTACGACTCCGTGGACGTCGCAGCGGCGGCGCGGCACGGGGTGGTCGTGACCTACACGCCCGGAGCGACGACTGATGCCGTCGCCGACTTGACCTTCGCTCTCATGCTGAGCGTGGCCCGGTCCGTCCCCGCTCTCGATCGCGACACACGTCTGGGGCAATGGCGTCCCGCGCGGGGCGTCTACGTTTGGCGCAAGTGCCTGGGACTGATCGGGTTCGGTAGCATCGGCCAGGCGGTGGCGCGCCGGGCGCGAGGCTTCGAGATGCGCGTGCTGGCGTGCGATGTCGTGCCGCGGGACGATGTCGCGGCGGGGCTCGGCGTGGAGATGGTGGACCTCGACACGCTTCTCGGGGAGGCCGACTTCGTGTCCCTACATGCCTCGGTGACCGGCAATTCGCGCGGCATGATCGGTGAGCGTGCACTACGGACGATGAAGTCGACGGCCTACCTCATCAACACGTCACGCGGCGCGCTCGTGGACGATGCGGCGCTCTGCCGGGCCTTGAACGAGGGATGGATCGCGGGAGCGGGGCTCGATGCCCACACCGCCGAGCCGTTGCCCCCGGACCACCCGATCCTCAAGGCCCCGAACACGGTCCTGACGCCGCACACCGCGTTCAACACCGTCGAGTCCTGCGAGGCGGTGAGCGCGGTCGTGGCTCAGAACACCCTCGCCGTGTTGGAGGGGCGTGAGCCGCCGTTCAGAGTCACGCTGTAGCCTTGGCGAGGGCTCTGCATTCTCCCCCAGGGAGTGCACATGCCACCCGTGCAGCCGCTGAAGCTTCTCGTCATCGGCGTCGATGGGGCGGACTACGCCCGCGTGACACGTTGGTTGGGTGAGGGCAGGCTGCCGCGCCTCGCGGCATTGCGCGACGAGGGTGCATTCGGCCCCCTCCGCTCGACTGTGCCCGCGCTCACGCCGCCGGCCTGGTCGACGATGCTGACGGGGATGAACCCCGGGGGGCACGGTGTGTTCGAGTGGTTTCCGCTCACCGGGGAAGGCGGCGCATCACCGGTGGCGGCGCGCCGCAGGGCGAGGACCATCTGGGAGGCGCTCAGCGACGCGGGGTGGCAGGTCGGGACGTACAACGTGCCCACCACCTACCCTCCGGAGCCTCTGTCCGCGTTCCAGGTGAGCGGGTTCGACGCTCCCGCGCTGCGGCCAGACATGGCCCATCCGCCGGAGGCGCTGCAGGTCGTGCTGAGCGCCGTAGGCACCTACGAGCTCTACCCGCACAGCATCCTCGACATCAACTGCGACTTCGCCGATGTGGCCCGCCACCTCGACCTCCCGCGGGATGGCATCAACGCTCTGCTCGAAGCCTACCCCTGCGATGCTGCCATGGTCGTGTTCCAGGTGATCGATTGGCTGCAGCACCGCCATCTCGGCGAGCCCCGGTCGGATGGACGCGATCTGGTCGAGGAGGGCTACGCCATCCTGGATGAGCGCATCGGGCAGATCCTTGACCGGTGGTGCGGCCCCGAGACGACCGTGGTCATCCTCTCCGACCACGGCGGAACGCTCACCACTAGGCTCATCAACCTGGAGAAGGTGTTCCAGGACCGCGGCCTACTGGCCTACAGGGCGCCCGGAGACGGCGGGCGTGAGGCCTACGAGCGTCGCCGCCGCATCGCCCGGCTCAGCCTATCGGCATGGACGCTCCTGAAGGCGAAGCTCCCGCGGCTGGCCCGGATCCTGGCACCCGCCGCGCGGCGGGCGCGGGGCAAGTTGGCTTCCTACCACGAGGGGGCCGAGATCGACTGGGAGCACACGAAGGCCGTGCCCTGGGGAGTCGACGGGGCCATACGGCTGAACGTCCAGGGCCGAGATGCCCATGGCTCAGTGGCACCCGGTGAGGTCGATGCCGTCCGGCAAGAGGTGATCGACGCCCTCATGACACTGCGCGACCCCGTGACCCGTGAGCCGATCTGCCGCGGGGTCCGGACCCGTGAGGAGCTGTACACCGGGCCCTATGCCGACGAGGGGCCCGATCTCGTGGTCGACACGGCCGACCCGCGCTGCCTATGTGTCAGCTACCGCGACACCGGCGAGCTGCCCATGCTCGACGTCCAGCCGGAGGATGTGGTCGTCCTGGACCCGCCCTGGTGCATCCACGACCCGTATGGGATCCTCCTGGCGGCGGGCCCGGCATTCGAGCCCGGCAGCGCGCCGGACGAAGCCGGCCTGGCGGACGTCGTGCCCACCATCCTGGCGGCCCTGGGACTGCCGGTGCCCGCAGGACTGGACGGCCGGGTGCTGATGGAGGTCCTGGCCAGCTCGCACCTCGACTCGCACCCCCTGCGGGTCGGGCCGCCCTGGCCGGCACCGGACGCTGCGACAGGCGGCGGCTTCAGTACCCAGGACGATGAGGCCGCCGTCGAGGAGCGGCTGCGGGATCTGGGCTACCTATGATCGGCCTAGTTCTGGATCTGGCACGTCCCGATGGCTTCGCGGTAGAAGCTGAACCGGACACTCGGATGGAGCGCCAGGAGCGACATCGGCACGCTGGTGTCCGGGATCTGCTTCGAGATCATCAGCGCCGTTAGCCGCATCCCGAAGGGCGAGTCGTGGATCCCAGGGTGCCAGATCGAGACGCACTCGGCCTTCCAGGTCTGGACCGGGCCGACCGTGCACGCCTGGAACGGCACGATGGGAATGTTCCCGTTCGCGGCCGTGCGCGCGTTCTGGACGAGCGTCAGCGGGTGGAGGTCCACCATGCGCGTACTGAGCTTGAGGTACTCCTCGGGCGGAGGCGGCGCATCGGTGTAGGGCGCTTCGCGCTTCGGCGGATCGTTGAACGCCCAGTGCTTCACCTCGCCCTGGCCGCCCTGCATGATCGCACACCGCACGCCGTCCCACGTGGTGACATAGCCCGTGGGGTCGACATTCGGGAAGTGGATGTTCGACAGCGGCATGACGTAGGCGGGGTCGATGCGGTCAAAGCACATCTCCATGTCGGTCGTGGCGAAGGACAGCGGGTGATCCACGGCGACGACCTTGCCGTCGATGACCCACTCGTCCATGCCCCAGAAGTGCGCGCTCCTCAGCGATAGCCCCAGGGCGTTGACGAGGCTCGCGACGAGTGGGAGCTGGTCCACCGGGCCGATGGGGCCGCAGATCCCGACCGGGTTGTCGGGCGTCGACTGCTTCCACGCGTTGATGTACTCCAGCGCCTCGGCGAGGTAGAACTCAGGGAGCGTGTCGTAGATCCGCACCTCGAACCCGGGCCGGGAGAGCTGGGCGAGGTCATCCGCCGTGAGGCTCATCGCATCGTCGATGATCTCGCGGTCGAGGGTGGTGAAGTCCCACCACTGGGGTGCAATCCGGCTCAGGGGTCGGGCCATGGTAGTCGTCCTCCTCTAGGGTGTGACCGCGGCGCCAAGCGCCTGGGTCAGGGGGTCGAAGCCCTCGTCGGAGAAGCCAAAGTGCAGATGCCGGCGCCAGCCTTCGGCATACTCGAACCGGCCGGACAGCCGCCCGACCTCGGCGCACATCTCCGTCATGGTGATGAGGTAGCTATCGAGGCCCTGGCTGTGGTCGAGCCACTCCTTCTGGCTGCGATGGCAGGCGAGCATGTCGCGCTTGCGCCCAATGACATCGCTCACGTCCACATAGAGGTCCGGCCGGACCGGCTGGCAGATCTGGTCGCAGAGGCCGTAGGGCGACGCGTGGTAGAGGGCCACCGGATCGGCCACCGGGTCTCGCGGCGGGTCCGTGGGGAAGTTCCGCATCCCGCGGCAGAACGCCGCCGACACCATCAGGCGCGTGGAGTTCTGGTGGTCCTCCATGTAGTCCTGCGGCGATTGCAGGAGCAGGATGGTCGGCTTCACCTCGCGGACGAGCGCGCCGAGCTTCGTGAGCAGCGTGCGCTCGTAGTAGATGTCGATGTCGTCCACGTAGGGCGGATGGAACACGGCGCCGATAGACCTGGCGGCTTCGCGAGCTTCCTCGGTGCGGATGGCGATGATCTCCTCGCGCGAGTGCACCGCGGTGCCGCAGCTCCCGTTGCCGATGTTGAGGTAATGCAGCTCGAACCCGGCCTGTGCGAGAAGCACCATGGTCCCGGCCATCATGAACTCGATGTCGTCCGGATGCGCCGCCGCCGCCAGCACGACGCCTTTGGACGCACCACATTCGTCTCCCAGCAGGACCACCTCCCACCGCTCACCGCGGCTCATCGCCTGCGAGAGTTCGCCGCGCGCCCCGGATTGCCTGCTTGAGGAGCGAAGCCCGTCCTCGGGTCGCGACCGTTTCTCCGAGTGTCGGGGACTGTCAGGTTTCGGGCTGTGGGTGACGAGTTCGGGGTGAGACGCGGCAGGCTGTGGGTCATGCTCCGACCCGAACCGCTGATGTCATCTTGGGGGCTTGAGCCGCGTGTCGTAGTGGTTTGCCATGGTCGGTCCTTCTTGGGCGCGTGCGGACGCTTCTGCGATGACTTTCGATCGGGGTCGCGGCGCTGTTCCGGACGGGTTCGGCGCGCATTATAGCACATTGTTGTTTGCATATCAAGGTACTCGTGCGGGAGAGGGGCAGCCTGCGCGTGGCACTGACGGGAAAGGGGCTCAGTCCCGAATGGCACTTCATTAGGCGCTGAAGCGGCCTGACAGGCAGCGAGAAGGGGCAAGCAGGGGAGTTGACCAGAGCGCCAAGTGAGGGCTCTGTCCCGAATGGCACCTTCCTCGTTCCGCGGCACGGGCATGGGGTGGACATGGCTCGTCATCAGGCGGTAGCCCGGAACCGTCAGTCCGTGGCGTTCGGAGTACCCCCCTTCTTCGACTGCGGGCCGAGGTGGCGGACCTTGACGTGAACACCCGCGACATCGCAGCGTCCCTCGAAGCGAGCATCACCCTCCATCGACCGTTCAGCACGGGTCCGCGAGGGCCGCGACCCGGGACACCAGCAGCCACTCAGGTACAGCTCGGCCAGCCGTTCAGCCTTGCCGGCGGGGACGCGAGCGTTGACTGCGGGTCGCAACCCGGTATGCGGGATTCAGTGGGGTCTGTCCATCTCCAGCCCGATGACCTTCCCGCCGGCGCTCATCCGCATGTACTCCTCGTAGACATCCGAGGTCGACGCCGGGTCGGTGAGCGCCTTCAGCGGATCGACCCTCAGCACCGCCTCATCCTCCGCCCGGTGAAGCACGACTTCGCTTTGTCGCAGGCGCGCTGCCGTGTCCGCGAAAGACCTCCCGTGTGGGGTGATGTTCCCCTTCTCGTCGAAGAGGTAGTTCAGGTTCGGCTCGGACGGCAGGGGGTAGAACGCCCAGCAGGAGTAGCCGGCAAGGCTGTTCATTGTGTACTCCACGACCTTGGCGTCGAAGGAGAACTCGCCGAGAATCACTGGCTTGCCCGGGTAGTAGCTGTATCGGGCCAGCGCGCGGGCATAGTCCCCCGTCCGGTCGTCCCACCAGTCGTAGCAGTTGATGTGGAGGTAGCTCAGGAACCTGCCGATCCTCGCCGGGTTGTAGGCGGAGTAGCTCGATGGCTTGGTGATCTTGGGATCGCCGAGGAATGTCCTCCTGAGAGGCGCCGTCCACTGTATGTTCCCCAGGCTGACTAGATGCTTCTTGTCGTGCCTGCGGATCGCCCCGACGAGCCGCTCCACGAACGCGGCCGCCACATCCACTCTGAACCGCTGGTAGTCGTAGAGCCGCAAGGAGCCGGGCCTGCTCTCGTCCGGCGCCGGCCGGATGCTCTCCCAGCTCTCTGTCTCCACCGGGTAGTCATCCCACGCCTGTCCCAGAGCCGCTTCCGTCTGGTACCTTCGCCGGACCCAGTCCCCCCAGGCGCGTCCCATGCCGACGCTGTACCACGGGAGCATCGGCTCATCCGCGACGAGGTACGAGAAGACAGTGGGCTCATCCCGGTACCGCTCCGAGAAGGCAGAGTACAGGAACTCGAGGCCCCGGATCACCTTCGCGTCGGTGAACCTCTCCTCTGCAGGCTGTGTCCACGGCGCCAGTCCCTCCCACTCCACGAAGAGGTCCAGCACCACCCGGAGGCCATGCTCTCTTGCCAGCGCAATGATGCGGTCCAGCTTCCGGAACGCGCTCTCGTCGATTGCCTCGTACTCGGGGGAGAAGACCGCCGTGGAGAGCGTGATCCGCACCAGGTTGGCGCCGATGCCCGCGATCCGTGCGAACTGGCGGTCCGTCCTGCTTTCATCGAATTGGCCGATCACGAGGAAGCGCGGGTAAGGCTTGTCCGTGTAGGTCGCCGGGTCGTAGTAGACGCCGCCGAACGGAACGAACGGCGTGCGCGATCTCGCTGTCTCGAAACGCCAACCATCCTGGGCCACCCGGATGAACTCGCTTGACGTCTTGACGGCGGACGCTGCTGCGGGGCCCAGGCCTACACCAAGCGTTCCGCCCAGGACGCTCAGGCACGCCAGCCAGCATCCGGCTACTGGGGCTCCAGAGCCGTTGTGCGAGAGAGTAGAACGGACCGCTGTGTGGCTCTCCATCATGGGCGTGCCACCCCATCGGGGCCATCCATGCCCCTTCGGCCTGGCGACCGGAGTGACCCATATCAGATGGGTGTTGCCCTTTCATGGGCTGAACGGCCGCCCATCTGACGTGCAGCTTCGCCGTTGGAGCCACCAGCGCCTTCCCTTGGGGTCGGGCACTACGGCGAAACGAACACGGTCGTTCGGGAACTGCGCTGCCGTCGGCTGCTCTGCTACATGCTGGAGGATGAACCGAACATCCGGCTGCCAGAGCCCAAGGACAAGCCCTATGCGGAGCGTCCGTTCAGGCTGCCGCCGGACAAGCTGAGGCCGATCTACGAGCTCATCGAGCGACTGGATCCCACTCACCCGGTGTGGCTGAACCTGGCTCACGGCTTCCAGTCCGATCACGAGGCCTACAACGGGGTGGCGGACATCAAGTCCGATGACATCTACCCCGTCCCGGAAGTCCCGCTGCCCGCCGTAGCGGCGTATGCTGACGCGGTGCGCAAGGGCGGCCCAGGGAAGGCGCCCTGGCTGGTGCTGCAGATGGCGCCGGTGCGTCCTCAGCTGGGTGCGCAGGACCGACACCCGACGATGGTGGAGGTCCGGTGCATGACCTACATGGCGCTTGCCCACGGACTGACAGGGGTGGCGTACTACAGCTTCAACGAGCGGCCGGGCTACGACTGGCGAGTCAGTGAGTCGGCTCCGGCGTACTGGTCGCAATGGTCGGACCTGACGGCCGAGCTCAGCACGCTGTCATCCTGGCTGTTGGCCCCGGTGGCGCCGGGAGAAGTGAATGCGGAGATCCTGGAGGGCCCGGCGGGGGAGGGGCCGTGGGGCTACCCGGCTCTGCACCTGTCACTTCGCGGGGCCGTGGGAGGGCACTTCCTCATCGCCGTCAACGGTCTTGCCGAGCCTGTCCGGGCCCGGCTGACCCTTCCGCTGGATCCGGGTGTAACCCAGGCGGCGGTGCGCTTCGAGAACCGCTTGGTGCCGGTGGTCGGGGGCGTCCTGGAGGATGCTTTCGCACCGTATGCGGTACACCTGTATGACATGCCGACAGGCCGCTGACGCGGGAACGGTGTCCGCTCCGCTTCCACTCATGCGCCCGTCCGTGAGAAGCGCCACACGCGCTCATGGGCTCCGCTACTGTCGGAGGGGTCACCTTCTGTACCTGCCCACTTTGTCCATCAAACGGTTGGCCTGATCGACCGACGAGACGTTGTGCACGTGGTAGAGGACGTTGCCCGGCAGTCTCCCGCCATCCAGGTCACGCTCGAACTCCTCTCGCCGGCACCTGACCATCAGCGGGGTATCTCCGGCCTCGCGCTGACGAGCCCCCAGCTCCTCGTATGCCCGAGGATTCCAGTCCTCATCAACGAGGTCGATGCACACGAGGTGTCTCAGCTCCGCAACGTGCTTGAGCAGATGGCGGCCGTTCGAGTGCAGGTGCAGTAACCCGCCCCCGAAGTGACCGAGCAGTCGTTGCAGGTGAGGTTCCCCCCACCTGTAGTAGAAGTCCGGCCGCGCCATGTGGTAGAAGTCCACCGAGAAGAGCACCGGCGTACCGGGAGCCCAGCTGCCCATGTTGACGAAGCTCCCATCCATGAAGCCGGCAACTGAGCTGCGGACCCTTTCCTGGAGGAACACGTTGAGGTCGAACGCCAGGTCCATAAGGCGGGAGACTGCCTCGGGGTGGTCGATCACGTCCTCGAATGCGCGAGTCATCCCGCGCATCTCCGCAACGAAGTTCATCGCGTCGATGACTATGAAGGACGCGATGCCGAACCTGCCACTGGCGGCCTCGGCGAAGACCCGGCACTGTTCGTCGAGAAGCTTGATCGGCTCACCGTCCGGGTTGGGGCGCAGCAGATCGGCGTCGTCCATGCTGTCCAGCATGGGAGCGCACATCGAGGACACCCAGCCGATGTCCTTGTGCATCATGAACCGCATGGGTGCCCCGAGGGCGCCGGCAACGATGCCCTGATCAAACTCGCTAAGGTAGGCGATGGGAAGCCAGTCGTCCTCCACGTCCCTCGACTCAGCCAGGAATGCGTCCCAGAACCTGATGCGCTCGCATGGATCCGGGTAGTCGGTCGGGCCGTCCGTATGGGTTGCGGCGAACTCCATTAGGACCCGCGATGGCACCTCGATATGCGCGAAGATGCGATCCTGCCCTCGCCGCGCCCAGAGCATCCTCAGCCTGTCCGCGGCTTCTCTTGCGTTGCGCTTGTAGAGGAGCACGGGCGGCTCCCCGGGAGCCGAACGTCCGTTCATCGCAGCAACCTCGCCTCCGCCCAATCGGCATGGTCGGCGTTGATGCCGTCGCCGCCGTCCCCAACCACCAACTCCAGCAATCCGGCGCCCGTGATGTCCACGTCCACCCATTGGGCGTCGTCGTCGCGCCTCATGAGGCCCGACTCCCATTCCCTGTGGCCGTCGACCCACACCTCGAACACCACAGAGGGCGAGGTCGCCCCATCAGCCCCAACCCAACACTGAAAGCGTCGGTACTTGCCGTCCAGAGGGTATGCGATCCGGGACTGAGAGGACGTACCAAGCCCTCGGACATACCGTTTCCCGGCGATCGTCATCGGCCTCTCCCAGACGCTTCTGTTCCTCTGGAGAGTGCCCCACCCCTGCGAGATCGCCGCGGGCTCCAAGGCATCCAGGAACACGCCGTCGATCCGCTCGACCGGGCGCTCGGCCCTCACGGCATCCGCAACGATCGTGCCGGTGTCCGTCGGCTCTAGCAGCGGGACACTGTCGAGAGAGATGGTCTCCGGCTCCGGCAACCCGTTCTCATGGCGGAGGCGTTCTGAGCCTGGCTTGGTAGCCCACACCCAGACTGAGATCCTGGTGCAGTCGCCTCCGCCGAGTAGGTCCAGGGATACGGCATTCGGCCCTTGCGAGAGAGGGGCGCGCAGAAATGTCCAGTGTTCCGGCATGGGAAGCATGGTGGATGCCCACCCGGCGTCCGATGGGCTCGCATCCAGGGGCTTCTCCGCTCCGTTGATTTTCAGATGGCTCACGGGCATGGCTGGTGAGTTCTCGCCGCCCTCCATGAGTACCAGAAGCTCCGCGCTGGGCGACGCCACGGAGACGTCCGCGTCGACGCGGAGGCGGATGGCGGAGGGCGCATCGCCCAGGAGGCTCGTCCAGCTGGGCCCCAGTGCCGGCTCAGAAGTGTCGAGGTCCACGCGCTTGAGCTCCTGCCGCAGGACGGTTGCCGCGACGTAGCTGGGAGGCGCCCCCGAGACATTGGGGAGTTCTTTCACAGTCTGCCGGGGCCCGATGGACAGCACGATCGTCTCGTAAGCAGCCAACCGGACCTCGAGTGTGTCGCCGAGCCTGAGGGCATCCCCGTACAGGCGAGGCTCTGGATAGAGGCTTACGGCGGACAGCCGGGGGCTTCCGTGAGGGGGCTCGGGCGCGTCCTCCGCCCCAACCTTGAGCGCGAACGTCTGCGGAGCGATCCACGGGTTCCGTAGCGTGATCAGTCCGCGGTTCCCTTTCCAGTGAGCATAGCCGTACGGCTCCCGAGGCATCGGCCCCGCATCAGCGGTTCGAGGAAGCTCGGTGCTTCGCCAGGACGCTGGCAGAAGCTGGTCGGTCCGTGCCAGGACATCCGCGTTGTCTCGCGCCCACTTCAGCAGGCCGGCGAGCTGCTTCCAGCGGTAGTCGCTCATGAACTTCGGGTTCAGGTAGAGGGGGGTGAACATGTGTCCACGGGTAACGGTCACCACGGCGTCGTTCATGAAGGGCTCTTGGGTCTGGTGCACGATGCCGAGCACCTCTACCGCCGCCGTCGGGATGGGAGACCGGTACGCCCCCTGCAGCAGGAGGTTGTAGTAGTCACGCGATGATGTGTAGCTCTCGCGGTACACCGGCGATGGAACGCGCCCATACTGGGCATCGTCGCCATAGCACCCGATCACCGAGTTGGTGTAGAAGAGCCACCAGGGGCTGGGGTTCCAGCCAAAGCATGTCGGCCTCAGCCTTATGCTCGGGTTTGCCTTCCGAGCGGCCAGGAAGACGTCGACCATGCCGTCCGCAATCGCCTCCGAGGAGAGCGCACCCGGCGCGTGGCCATGGTCAGTCGCAGAGCATTCCGGGACGTAGCCATCGAACTTGATCGACCCGAGGTGGTAGCGCCTCACCATGTCGACGATACGTTCCTTGAACCGCGTCTGATAGCGCGCTCCGCCGAGGCACGCGTACGCCCGCCCGCCGGGGTCTTCGGACGCCAGGACGGTCTCATACCCCTGTGCCCTCGCCCATTCCAGATTGGTCGCCTGGGGGTACACGCTGCTCGGGGATACCCATATTCCCAGCTCGGTCTTCATCCCGGCTGCCATCTTCCGAATCGTGGCGAACCCGTCCGGGAAGTTGCTCTCGTCCATCTCCCATATACTCTCGGTCTTCTGCCAACCGACGTCGATGCAGAAGGTATCGAAGTGGAACCCGTACGGCTTGTAGAGCTTCTCCTCGAAGGTGGACATCAGTTGCTGTATGTCGGGTTCTGAGGCCCGTACGGGAGTCGACCACCAGTGGTTGTAGTTCGTGAAGAACCCTGTGGGATCCGGGCGGTGAGCCTCGATGTAGTGCTCGAAGGCCTCCCTCTCGGCGCCCGGCTTAGCCACACCGTAGACTGCCTTGCGCGTCTCGTATGTCACACCAGGCTGCATCACGATGCCGGGGCGATGCGCGACGAGAATGTGCTGACCATCGACCCGCGTTGCCGACACGGGGAACTCGATGCCCGTGAAGAACCCCTCGAGGAACACCGGGTAGCTCTGGGGAGGGCTGATCACCGGCTGCTCTGCCACCAGACGCGTTCCGGCGCCGTGCAGCTCGATATCCTCCAGGATCACCTCCTCCATGAGCCTGGGGCCGGGAGCGTCCGCCAGGCGGTACGAGGCCCACTTGCGCAGCACAGCCTCCTTCGGTGACCATTGGACGAGGAGCCTTACTTCGAGCGCACCACCCCCATCCAGGGGAGCCGGCGTGAACCGCAACTCGACGCTAGCGCCGCTGCCGATGTCCCCATGCCGACCGGCACACGCTGCCGCGCGAACTGCCCGGCCTTCGATGAAGAACTGCGGACACTGCAGAGAGACGGGAAGGGTGAGGCCCTCTTGCTCCAGCAGGAGCCGGTCGGCTCCCATGTCCAGGTCACAGGACGGTTGTGCCGGGCCCGCTACCCCTGGGCTTGCGGACACGATCAGCAGGCATCCTGCTCCTGCATGCCAGAAGGAACGCAGCATGATGCTTCCTCCTTGCGGATGGTGGTAGCAGAGCGAAGCGACTGGCGCAAACGTTATCACTACCCGGCGGCCGCGCGCCATGCGGCGAGCTTGGCATCGAGATCGGGGGGGCCCTCACAGATGTGGGCCAGGCCAACCTGGCGCGCGATACGCTCGAACTCATCCACCAGCTCCGCGTAGCCGGCGCCGACGTACTGGGGGCCGCGGCAGAGCTTCACGTACATGATCGGCAGCCGGTCGCGCTCGACGCGCTCACGGATCTCCTGTGAGTCGGCCTGCCGCATGGCCTCGTCATACAGCTCATCCGCCCGGGCGAGGAACGCGTCGGAGAGGAACGGGCTGTCCATCCCGTACCGGATCCCTCCCGGTGGGTCTCGAAGCTCCTCAGCGTGCTCCTCGCCGGACCGGCTGAGTAGGTCGTTGTACTCAAGCAATGCGGGGCCGGCTGGGCCGAAGTACCCCAGGATGAAGTCCTGTTCGAGCTCCTGCACGTTCCGCGACGGATCCCACAGGAGCTTGGCGAACACCCACGCGCGCATCGCGTCGCGTTCGGCGCCGACGCTCTGGTAGGCGCCCTGCTCCATCACGCCCTTGGCGTTGTGGGCCACGAAGTAGCGGATGTTGTCCGCGATGGCGTCCACGTTCGGCATCGGCGCCGTGTAGTGGCTGAAGTTCACGCAGTAGTCCCAGATGTGGATCCGATCGCAGATGGCGGCCCAGCCCTCCATGGCCTCCTTGAACGGCTGGATCTCCTGGGCCGGGGTGAACGGATGAGACCACATGCAGTTATCGGTGCAGAGCTGGATGGCCACGTTGTGCCTGGGCCGGAGGGTCTTGGGCGGCTTGATGGTCTCCAGGTAGGCGAGCGTCGAGACGGCCACATCGGGGAACTCCGCCTCGACCCGCTCGGCTACGCGGTTGACCATGTAGAGCAACGCGGCCGCGTTCGTCCCCTCCGCCTCGTCGAGCGCGCGGCACGTATCGCACAGGCAGGTGCCGCCTCCGTCGTTCTTGGAGACGCTGATCACTCGCGACGCGGGCTTCTCCCGCAGGATGCGCAGCGTGCTCTCCGTCGCGATCCGGATGGCATCGGGGTTGGTGGTGCAGAGCTGCTGGGGGCTGCGGTTGCCGTTGCCGTCCAGCATGTAGTACTCGGGGTGGCTCGTGAAGTGCTCCTCCGGCGGGACGAGAGTGTTGAAGGTGTGGACGAAGAGCGCGTAGGTTGCGTGGCCGCCCCATTCCTCCGGAACGGGGGCATTGGGCGCGTTGGTGCGATTCCTGAGCGACCACGTACCGTCGAACGCCGCAGCGTAGAAGGGGTCGCGGATCGCCAGCGACGGCACGCAACGGCGCGCCACAGGACGGAAGATGCCGTCGGGCCGGTGAGGAACGAGCGTGGCCGTGGGCGTGTACCAGCGCACACCCAGGTCCTCCTCCAGGAGCGCGTAGACCGCGTAGATCGGGCCGCGCATGCGGCCTCCCACGAGGAAGACGCGCTCACCTTTGGCGCCGATCGCGTAGCCTTCGTCCCCCAACCCGTCCCCGAGCGTCGAGAGCCCGGCCTCGGCCAGCCGGCGCGTGGCCCCGATGGAGATCTCACGCGGCCTCGGCGCGTCGGTATCCGGCACCACCGGGAAGGCGGCCCCGGTCATCACGCCCAGCCACTCGGCAAGGTCGGCGGCGGCCTTGTCCTCCTGCGTCGTGGGCCTCTCCGGCACGACGATGGAGTAGCGCGTGCGGCCGCCCTCCGCCAGCCCAATCTCGCCGCCCGGCTGGGTCGGATCCCCGGGGGACAGGGCATTGCCCTCGCCACCAAGGGTCGCGCCGCCCAAGAGCGCTGCTCTGGCGGCTGCCCCGAGCGCGAGGGAAGCTGCGGCAACGGAGCCGCGAGTGAGAAACGCACGTCGGTCCATGGGTGACTCCATCGATGTGTGCCTCCCCGTAGGCCTATCGCTCGGATCGTGCTACTCCGCGCGCAGTGACTCCTCCGCCCGCTTGCGGTACTCCTCCGTGGGCAGATTCCACTCGTTGAACATCCGCAGGCCAATGCGGTCCGCGGTCTCGAAGAGCCGCCGGGCCGCCGCGCGGCGGAAGGTCACATCGCCGTGCCTCAGCTCGAGGAGGGCGTACTCGAGCGGCATGCGAGCTGTCCGGACCCGCAAGAGCAGCTCGGGGTCCCCCGCGACGCGCTGTTCCGCGTCGTCGAACAGCTCCGTGTACTGATCCAGCATCGCCGACGAGAGGTAGTCCGTGCCGTGGTTGGCGGGGCCGTCGAAGATCCCGAGGCCGGCGCCGGACGCCTCGAGCGAGTCGTGCATCTGGGCGATGTAGCGTCCGATGGGTTCCGCCGCCGCGCCGTAGTAGGCGTTCAGGAACCGCTGGATCAGGGCCTCCACGTCGCAGTCCGGGTCCCACTGGAGGTGCGCCAGGAGGTAGGTGCGCAGCTCCGCGAACTCGCCGCCGAACTCGCGGTTCCCTTGCGAAAAGACCGCCGTGACGTGGCTGTCGCGGAAGAAGCGCATGTCCGGCTGGAGCACCCGCAGGTTCGGGAACGGGCTCACGAGGTTCGAGAACTGGACTACGTAGTCCCAGAGCTGCAGGTTCCCGCTTAGCTCAGCCCAACGCCTGATATCGTCGCGGAAGCCCGCACTCGACGGATCGCTTGCGATGGGGCGGCTCCGGTTGCACTCGATCGAGCACAGCATGATCGCGACGTTCGGGGCCGGGCGGAGCAGCTTCGGCGGCTGGCGGGTGTACTGGTACGCGAGCGTCGAGATCTCCTTGTCGGGGAACGCCGCCGCGATCTTGTTCACGAAGCTGAGGAGGGAACCCATGTGCGTCCCCTCCTGTCGGTCCAGCGCCGCGCACGCCTCGCACTCGCACGCGCCTCCCGTGTCGTTCTGGCTCACGGACCAGTAGTGCGCCGTGGGGTTGACTTCCATGCGCTCGCGCAGCGCCTCGATGGTGGTACGGAGGACACCGGGGTTCGTCAGGCAGAGCTGCGTGCCCGGGTTCCTCTGCCCGCCCACGAGCGAGTAGTACTCGGGGTGGTCCTTCGCGTAGCGCTCCGGCGGAACCAGCGTGTAGAACGTGTGGCACCACAGGTCCCAGTCCGCATGCTGTTCGCGCGTCATCCTCCCACCGGCCGTCGTGCTCGCGTTCCCGTTGAGAGGGAGACGCTTCGCGAATGCGGGGTCCATCGCGTCGTGGTAGTACACCTCGCGCCAGCGGAAGGCCGGCCGGCTTGCCTCGTCGAGGGGCCCCAGTCGAGCGACATCGACCTTAGGGATGTAGCTTACGGTGGAGGAGCACCACACACAGCCGAGGTGCTCCTCGAGCAGCGCGTAGACTCCGTAGAGCGTGGTCAGCGAGGTTCCTCCGGCGATCGCGAGGCACCGCTCGCGCGTCTGGAGCAGGAAGCCCTGATCGCCCAGGTCGTTGAGGTCGACCTGCGGGAACTGCTCCCGGAACCGGCGGGAGTCACCAACCAGGATGATATGCGATGGGGCGGGATCATCGTCGAAGATGACCGGCAGGTCAGCGCCCGTCATGTCGCGGAGGGCCTGGCGCAGCTCCTCGGCCGCGAGCCGCCCGGTCTCATCGGCACCGCGCTGGAGAACGATACTGTACGCGCTCTGCCCGCCGCGGGCGAGCACGAGAGGCATGGGGGCTGCATTCAGAGTGGTATGTACGGGGAGGTACTAGGAGTAGACCAGGCGTACATGGGTTTCATGTTTGCGAGGGGAGCGTGGAGCCATGGCAACGC
>Ga0315288_10001950_pt1 | contig 26781 bp, 25 predicted proteins | sample YL17G11_20_MG_FD_203454 | JGI IMG/M metagenome (GOLD analysis project Ga0315288, IMG submission 203454) | Sediment microbial communities from Yellowstone Lake, YNP, Wyoming, USA - YL17G11_20 | ecosystem: Environmental > Aquatic > Freshwater > Lake > Sediment | place: USA: Wyoming | collected... | reverse complement strand
TCTGAGCGCCGTAGTTTTCCTCGTCAGCCCGGGATTTGAGTTGGCTGCCGTCAGGATCTTTGACGCAGCGGTCTATGGTGAGATAGGGATAGCATCAGCGACCACTATGAAATTAGTGGTCATTGTCGTTATCTCTATGATTATCCTCAACTATTTAACCAAAAAGACAGGATTCGATATATCCCAGAAAAAAGGGGTTATATAGAATGAACACCTATCCTTTTATGCTGATTCTTGAAAATATTCATAAATTTTATGATCGTCTTGAAGTTTTAAAAGGCATTTCAATGGAAGTAAGAAAGGGTGAGCTGGTGACATTCGTCGGTCCAAGCGGATGTGGGAAGACCACCCTATTGCGAATTATTGGTGGGTTTACCAACCTCGATTCCGGGGAGGTGATTCTGGATGGACAGAGGATCGACCATCTTCCTCCTAATTTGAGGGATACCAGAATATGCTTTCAAAATTATGCGTTGTTTCCTCATATGACAGTGGCTGATAATATCAACTATGGATTAAAAATCAAGAGGTGGAAGAAAGGAAAGATTCAGGAGAGGGTTGAAGAATTACTCAAACTTGTGCAGTTGGAAGGGCTCGGAGGGAGGATGATCGACAAGCTGAGCGGCGGCCAGCAACAACGGGTTGCATTGGCCCGTGCTCTGAGCCTTGAGCCAAAAGTTTTGCTATTGGATGAGCCTCTTTCAAACCTGGATGCAAACTTAAGGTTGACCATGCGGGGAGAAATCCGGAAATTGCAGGAACGATTGAAGATCACCACGATCTTTGTTACCCATGATCAATTTGAAGCCATGAGCATCTCGGATCGGATTGTTGTCATGAAGGAGGGAGTCATCCAGCAGATCGGTTCCCCAGTTGAAATCTACGAGCGGCCAAACAATGAGTTCATCGCCAGCTTTGTGGGATATGTCAACTTCTTAGACGGCAAGATAGAGAAGGTAGATATAGGGTTTAATAGAGCCACCGCTTCTACTCCCATTGGAGAAATCCAATTTATTCCGGAAAGAAATCTTAATGTAGGGGATTCCGTGAAACTGGTCATCCGGCCTGAAACGATAGATATCTCTCGATCGGAACCATCAGGGATGAATAATACCTTCCAGGGAGAGGTGGAAATTGGCATGTACGTCGGTTCCCTGGCCAAATATACCATACTGGTAAAAGGGGAGAAGATTATCATTGACCAAGCGAATCCCCGGGAGACAGGGCTCTTCAAAACCAATGAGAAAATCTATCTATCCATACCTGAAAATATCCACCTATTGAAAATGAGAAGTTGAAACTCATTCAACTGAAATTTTCCGTGTGGTTTTAAATTGAACAGATAAAGGAGATTCAGACGATGAAAGTATTATGCTTGGGAGGAGCAGGCAAGATATGCCGTGAGGCAGCTTATGATCTCGTTGAGTTTTCAGATTTTCAGACAATTACCATCGGCGATTATAACGAGAAAGCCGGTCGAGAAGTTGTGGAGTGGCTTAACAACCCACGTGTCGATTTCAAGAAAGTGGATGTGAACAATAAGAAAGAAATAGTTAAACTTATGCGGAACCATGACATTGTCATGGATGGCACAACCATATCGCTCAATGATCGATCCACCGCCTGTATGGCTGAGGCAGGTTGCCATGGCATCAACCTCAATGGCTTTGGTGAGGAGTATAAATATGATTCACTCTTCAAGGAGCATGGAAAGACTCATGTCCCTGGATTTGGTATGACCCCTGGCACCACTGACATGATGGCGAAATATGCAGCCGACCAGTTGGAAACGGTTGAGATCGTCCGTGTCAGCCACGGTGCCTTTCGGCCCATTGCCTTTTCAGCAGCCATTACAGAGACCACCACTTACGAATACGATCCCGATCTCCCTGGCCGTGTTGTCTATGAAGATGGAAAGTTTATCCAGGTCCCGCCCTTTGCCAGACCCAGAGATATTGAACTGCCAGAGCCATATGGAACACATCCGCAATATATTATCCCTCACTCAGAGACCAAAACAGTCGCCAAATATCTTGCTGACAAAGGAGTCAGATTGATTGAAGTCCGGGGCACCTGGCCTCCAAAAAACATGCAATTGATTAAAGCTCTCTATGAGTGGGGTTTCATGCGCAACGACAAGGTGAAAGTTGGGGACGTGGAGGTGGGCATCATGGATGCCATCGGAAGTTATTTAATGCAAGCACCAGAAGGCCAGTCGACCGACCTTTACGGATATGCCCTTCACGTAGAAGTGATCGGGACCAGAGGTGGAAAAAAGGTTCAGCACATCCTCACCCACACACATCCCGCATCGAATGGATCGGTTAAAGGTTGGGAAAAGCTTCGGGCTTATACCCGATGTGTGGGTATCCCCATGGCCATTGGAACGCAGATGATTGCATCCGGCAAAGTCAAAATGAGAGGCGTTGTGATTCCTGAGTTCGCCTTCGACCCATCAGAAGTGTTCAAGGAACTTGAAAAACGTCAGATCTTCATTCACGAAAAGATCAAAGAACTTTGATCCTCTGTTTGATCGTCTCACTATTTGGCTAATCCGATCAGGACCAAACCTAAGGTTAAAATGAGAGCTCCTGAGATTCGGGTTTTCCAGTGACTCTCTTTTAGAAAGATGATTCCCATCCCCGCAGCGAAAAGGGCACTCACCTGGCGGAAGGCCACCACATAACTCACCTTGCTTATCTGCATGGCCATTAGAACCAAAAAATAGGATGCATTCTGAAGGAGGGCAATGATAAAGATTTCCTTCTTGGATTCTTTCCAAACCTTCAGAAAAGCTCCCTTTCTTTGGAGGAGGACATAGAAACCTGTATCCATGCACATCAGAAAGTTAATAAACCAGATATAGAATACCGGGTGGATAATCTGAACCCCAACTTTATCGATCACAGAGTAAATGGAGCCCGTGAGGGCAGCGATGAAGGCTAAGAGATAGGGACGGGAGGTAATAGGTTTCGCATAAGAGGACACACTTTTCAGTTGAAAATCTCTTATTGAGACAATAAAGATGCCAAAGGTCACAAGGGCAATTCCAATGACTCCCTTCGTAGAAAGAATTTCTCCAATGAATAAGACAGCCCAGATCTGAGTGAAAATCGGGGCTGAGCGGGAGATGGGATAAACCAGTGAGAGATCTCCTTCCCGGTAAGCCTCGATCAAACAGACGATGTAGATCGTTTGAATAAAACCTGACAGGATGACGATCCACCAGAGTTTGGAAGGCATTGTAAGGAGAAAAGATGGGAAGACTCCAAAGGCAATAAAGAAAGGGAGGTAGAGGAGTGTTCCTAACAGAAAGACCCAGAAGAAGAATTCTAAAGGCCAATTTCCCCTCTTTGTGAAAAAATTCCATGAGGAATGGATGAGGGCGGAGACCAGAACGAGGAGAATGCTAAAAGGAGTCAAGGAGTTGTTGACCCTCCTTGGAAATGAAGAAAATAGAGGTAGAATGCAGCGATCACAATGGTGTGGTCGATCTTTCCTTTTCGGATCAATTCTGGGATATCAACAAGAGGGATGAGCACAGCCTCGATGTCTTCGGTCTGATCGGGCATGGGATTACGGACCTTCTTGACGTTTCGAGCTATAAAAGTATAACAGCGATTGCTGAAGATCGCTGGGTTAGGGTTGACCACACCGATCTTCACCACCTCCTCTGCCTGGTAGCCCGTCTCCTCCAATAATTCCCGAGCAGCCGCTTCTTCAGGGGTATCTCCAGGGTCCACCAATCCTCCGGGTATCTCAAGTGTCACTTCTTTTGAGCCATGGCGGTATTGCCTGACCATCACTACTTGATGATCAGCGGTGAGAGGGATGATGTTAATCCAGTCCATCGATTCGATGATATAGAAGTCATGTTCCATCCCTGTTCGCGGGGAGACGGCTGTATCTGTTCGTATGGAAAAGACACGAAAGGATGGATGGGTTTGAGATCGAATGCATGGCCAAGGTTTGATCATTTGATCCTCCTTATTTAATACCAGCTTAACACAGGCAAGAAGGATTTCATTCTATTTTGGTCTATTGAGTTTGTCAATTACCCCATTCGGCGGCGCCAAGCACCGCTCAGGGTCAACCCTGAGCCCTCGGCCTGAGCTCGGGCCGAAGGCAAGCCCTAGCCTTCAGGCCGGGGAGTCGAAGGGTTGACTTGACAACAGTTTCAAATTGCTATTAAAGTACACCTTAAATGGAGCCCCACAGACAAGCCCGTGGTCCTCCAAAACCATACCCACCTACACCAAGGCTTCGGTGGGTCATCCGTCGGTGAGCGAAATCCGCCGGAGCATGATAGATCGATCGCTGAAATGGTATATCGCGCATTAACGCATTTCTCCACGGCTAAAGCCGTGCTTGCACGCCGAAGTCCGTTACAGCACGCAGGCGTGGTCTCCTGCGTAGGCGGATGAAAGGTGGAAATATGTTAGAAGGATTTGTTCCATACCCCGAATCATATGTGAAAAAATACAAGGGAAAGGGCTACTGGATAGATAAAACACTCGGGGAAGAATTTGATGAATTCGTGAACAAGTATGGTGATCGGATTGCACTCGCATTTAAGGGACAACATGTTTCCTACCGTGAGATGGGTGAAAAGGTAAACCGGCTCGCTCTCCATTTTATCGATATCGGTTTGAGAACCTACGACAGGATGATCTTCCAATTACCCAACGAATTGGAATTTGTTTATTGCTACTTTGCAGCGATAAAAATAGGTGTGATTCCTATCCTGGCCCTTCCTGCTCACCGGGATGCAGAAATTTCCTTTTTTGCCCAGTTCACGAAAGCAAGGGCTCACGTCATCCCCTCAAGTTTTAAAGATTTTTCGCATCAGAAGATGTCCCGAGAAATTCGCAAAAAGGCGGATAACCTCGAATTTACATTTGTATCAGGGGAGCAGGTGGACGATGATTTCATTTCTATCACGACCTTATTAAATAATGAAATCGAAGAGCGAATCTCGGTTGGATCCTTGAAAAAATATCGCCCGGACCCAATGGAGCCAGCCGTTTTCCAGCTCTCGGGAGGAACGACCGGAATCCCAAAGATCATCCCGAGGACGCACAATGACTATAATGTCAATTTCAAAAGGGCGGCAGAAATCACGAGGGTCACCAAAAACTCAGTGATGGGAATAGCCATTCCGGTCAATCATAATTTTGCCATAAACTGTCCGGGTTTATCCGGGACCTTGTACAAAGGAGGAAAAGTAGTCCTCATCCCTTCTACGAGAACCGATACAGTCTTTGAAGCCATCCAAAAGGAAAGAATCACCATGATCCCGACGCCCCCCGCTCTATTAATACGATGGATGGAGGCCCCCGAATTATCCAAATACGATTTAAGCTCCTTAGAGGTTCTCCTTGTGGGTGGAGCGAAACTGAATGCTGAAGTGGCAAGGAAAATCAAATCGACTTTGAGATGTGACTTCCACCAGAATCTTGGAATGGCTGAAGGGATGCTTTTCTGGACACAAAGGGACGATCCTGAGGATTTGCTTCTCAATACCCAGGGAGCACCCATGTTTGAAGATGATGAGATCCGAATAGTAGATGAAAAGGGTCAGGATGTTCCCTATGGAGAACCTGGAGAATTATTAGTCCGTGGTCCCATCACCATAAGAGGTTACTATAATTCTCCTGACTATAATCAAAAGGCATTCACTGAGGATGGTTTCTATCGAACCGGGGATGTGGTAAGGATGATTAAAGGGCGTTACCTGACTGTGGAGGGCAGAATAAAAGATACCATTAACAGAGGGGGAGAAAAGATAAGTGCAGAAGAGGTCGAAAACCATATTTTGGCCCATCCAAAAGTAGAAAATTGTGCTTATGTGGCTATGCCTGATCCCATCCTCGAGGAAAAAGGGTGTGCCTTTATCCTGACGAAGGGAAACCAAGATTTAACACTTGATGAATTATGTCGATTTCTTAAAGAAGAAAGATACATTGCAACATTTAAACTACCTGAACGATTAGAGCTGGTAAAAGAGTTTCCTATGACGCAGGTTGGAAAGATTGACAAGAAAGAACTAAGGCGGATCATTCATGAAAAGCTCCTAGAGGAGAAAAAAACATAACTATGGTTTTAAATTCTAATTATCTTCTACGCATTAGCCCATGAAGAAATTTGTTTAGAGGAGTTAAGGGTGGGCAGCGTAAAGGAAACAATATCCTCGAATCGTCAAAGTTGAGTGTGAGTGATCTAATACATTTTCTACTGATTATTTAGTTCTCTATTTAATAGCTTTTTTCATTAAAAATACTATCTTGCCAGCCCAATCAAAACTAGACCCAATGTGAGAATCAATGCTCCAGTAATTCACGGGCTCCGGCTTCTTCCGGAGTATCTCTAAAGTCTAATCATCCTCCGGGGATCTCAAGGGGCACTTCTTTTGAACCATAGCGGTATTGCCTGACCATCACAACTTGGTGATCAGCGGTGAGAGGGATGCAGATGAGACGAGGCCATTCAGAAAATACTTGACATGCCTCAACAGAAATGATATTGAATAAGTCAGACTTATTATAAGAAGGAGGAAATGATGAGTGGCTATCATCAGCGTGATTACGAACCATTCCCTGTTCATACTCTAAAAAGGGTTGACCGGCCCACCACCCGCATTCTGGATGACCAGGTAAAGAGAGTGGATGAAAGGGAAAGCGGTTTTAACAAAGCCCTAAGGGGTGACTATGGTCCACACCTTCAGAAGGAGAGAGCACGATTTGTCCCTAAACAGCCTACCTCTGGTGCTCTTTCATGGATGACGGCTTATCTTAGAGACGTTGTGGATGGAATCGTAGCAGCTCAAAAGGCCCCGATTCCGGAAGATCCTGAAAGATTATCACGTCACATCAAGGAACTTGCTTACTTTCTTAGGGGGGATGCGGTGGGGATCTGTAAATTGCCTCCCTATGCTGTATATACAAATAGTTATCCTAACGGTGACCCTATCGAACTGAATCATAAATATGCTATTGGCATCCTCATCGATCAGGACTGGAGGACCGCAGAGGCCTCCACTGGTCACGACTGGATCAGTAATTCGATGAGCTTTTTGGCCTATTCTACCTCTGCTTTTATCGCTTGTATCATTGCGGATTATATTCGCAGGCTTGGATATCCTGCAAGGGCACACCATGCAAGAAATTACCAGGTTGTCTTACCTCCCATTCTCCTCTGGGCAGGCCTTGGGGAGATGTGTAGAATCGGCGACTGTGTTCTTCATCCCTTTTTAGGGCCGCGGTTTAAAGCTGCGGTGGTGACCACTGACCTTCCTCTTCTTCCAGATAAACCAATTGATTTCGGATTGCAGGATTTTTGTTTAAAATGTAAAAAATGTGCCCGGGAATGCCCCTCCGGTGCCCTCAGTCTTGGTGATAAGGTTATGTTTAATGGATATGAGCGCTGGGCTACGGATGTTGAAAAATGCACAAAGATGCGGGTTGGGAATAAAAGAGGATCAGGGTGTGGGACCTGTATCAAGGTCTGCCCAGCCAATAAACCTTACACCCTCTTTCATCGGGCTGTTGGTTGGACAATGAGACACTCCTCTCTGGCAAGAAGCATTGCCGTCCGTGCGGACGATCTTCTGGGATACGGGAAGCCTAAATATAAGAATAAGTGGTGGTTTGATCTGGAAGAGGTGGATGGGGTATTGAGGATTCCAGCCTCAGGAGAGGAATTTGGAGAATAGAAGTTGATTGAGAGCAGAATGTTCAAGCCTTTGGAAAAGAAGAGATATTTTGAACAAATTGCACAAATGATTCGCGAAAAAATTTTTCGCGAAAATCTGAAGGAAGGTTTCCGACTTCCAACAGAGCAGCAATTGACCAAAGAGCTGAATGTGAGTCGCTCTGTTGTCCGCGAGGCACTGAGGATACTTGATGTCATGGGGTATGTAGATATTAAAAAGGGACCTCGAGGCGGGATTTTTGTTAGTTCCCTATACCATAAACCGATCAGCGATTCCTTGAGGAACTTGACAAACAATGGCCATATTACTGTAAACCATCTCTTCGACGTTCGCTTACAGATTGAGACTTTTATTGCGGCTGAAGCTGCACAGCACGCAAAAAAGAGAGAGATGAAAAAAATATTCGCATTGATTGAAGATGCCTCCCTCCATATTGATGATGCGGCCTATCTCAAGAATAGGAATATAGAGTTTCATATTCTCCTTGCCGAGGCATCCGGGAACCCGGTTTTGGCAATTTTAATGAAGTCGCTTACCGAGATCCTAAAGGAGATCGCCTATCATTTTTTGAACCCCTCTTTTGAGAGAGAGATTTTTCAAATTCATAAAGAAATTCTCAAAGCTATCATGCAAAGAAAAGTGAATGAAGCTAAAAAACTCATTAAAGAAGACATTATTTTTGTAAAAAAGAGTTTAGAAAAATCTATAGAAAGGAGGGAGAGACGGAATAGGTGAAATGCTGAGAGGATGAGCAGTTGTTCCTAAGGGGTGGAGGAAAAGAAGAGGGATTTTCTGATTTCATATAACAGTCAATACCAGAAAGGAGGCAGAAAAATGAAAAGAAATTTTTTCTTATTCACTGTGTTGTTTTTGGTTATCCTCTTTGCCATGGGAAGGTCTTCCCATGCCCAAGCAGTGAAGCCCATCGAATTGAAATTATCCCATTTTATGTCACCGATCCATAACCTCCATGTAGATGTGTTTACTCCATTCTCCAAGGCCGTCGAAGAGAAAACTAAAGGGAAGGTAAAGATCACCATCTTTCCCGGAGAGGCTTTGGGAAAAGCAAGGGATCATTACGATATGGCTTCCACCGGGGTGACTGATCTTGCTTTTGTCATCCATGGATATACCACAGGCCGATTTCCTTTGACATCTGTAATCGAACTTCCATTTCTCATCCCCTCTGCTAAAGTAGGAAGCAAAGTCATCTGGGAACTTTATGATAAAAAATTACTGAACGAATACCCTGGAGTTAAAGTCCTCTCCATTTGGGTCCACTCTCCCGGCCATTTCCATATGGCCAAAAAACTTGTGAAGACTTTAGAGGATATGAGGGGGTTAAGATTGAGAAGCCCGGGGCCTCAACAGACCTTATTGCTTAGGGAGTTTGGCGTCTCTCCACTCACGATGCCAATCCCTGAACTCTATCAAGCTGTCCAATCTGGAATGGCAGATGGAGCTGTTATCCCCTTCTCTGGTATTTATGACTTTAAACTCTCGGACATCATCAAATATCATACCATAGCAAACCTCTATGTGATGTCGATGAGTCTTGTCATGAACCAGAATGTTTGGAATAACCTTCCACCAGATATTCAAAAGATCTTTGAAGAAAATAGCGGTGTAAAAATGTCAGAGATGGCCGGGGCGTCCTACGATAATTGCGACTTAAAAGGAATCGAGGCGGCTAAAAAAGTTGGCGCAACTATTTATACTCCCCCAGCAGAAGAAAAAAAGAAATGGGGCGACCGTTCAAAATCCCTACCGGATAAATGGATAGCTGATATGGAGGCAAAGGGACTTCCTGGAAAGAATCTCTATGCAGAGGTCCAGAGGCTTTCAGAAAAATTTTTGAAATAATCCCTTATGACGGGGGGACCACCCTCGAACGACGAAAATTGATAATTCCCCCCTATCAAGGGAGGACGGAGGGATTTGAAAACCATTTTCTTTGCAATGATAGATGAAATTTCTTGGGTCATTTAAATCCAGATTCACGCTCTAAACTCCCATCTCGTTTAAGGCGTGAATCACCACTCATAAAGAAAAAAGGAATCGGCTCATGAAAGGGGTATTTTCTATTATTAAAAGATTGTGTCGCTTGATGTACTGGATTGCCGCCGCCGCCATTGCATCTATTGTTTTGCTTCAGGTCACGGATGTAATCTTAAGAAGGTTCAGAATGCCAATCGATTGGGCTTATGAGATTGTTGTCCTCCTTGGGGCAATTGCAATCGGATTCTCTCTCCCTCAGACAACGTTAGACAAAGGACATGTCCTAATGGAATTCCTCATTGAAAAACTTCCTGAAAGATGGCGAAGAACTTTTCATTTAATCACCCGATTTCTTGGGATCATGATCTTTACCATCTTCGGTTGGAGAATTATCTCTTATGGAATGAATCTTTCGAAATCCGGAGAGGTCTCTCCAGTTCTCCTAATACCCACCTATCCTGTTGCCTACAGCATTGGGATCTGCTGTTTCGTGGTCTGCCTCGTCCTGTTCTATGAGCTACTGCCAAAATCCAATGAGGTAAAAGCATGAGTGTAGCCACCATTGCCATTTTCACCATCTTATTACTTTTCGCATTTTTCCTCATAGGATTAGAAATAGGCTTCTCTATGGCCCTAGCAGGTTTTATAGGATATGCTGCAATCGTAGGAATTAAACCTGCTTTAAACCTCGTAGCGATGGATATCTTCAGTGTCTTCTCCTCTTACGGTTTCATCGTCATTCCTCTCTTTGTCCTCATGGGGCAAATTGGGGTAAGTGCTGGCATTTCGAGAAGACTTTATGATTCCGCCCATAAATTTGTAGGGCATATCCCTGGCGGATTAGCCATAGCAACTGTTGCAGCGGCAACAGCCTTCAAGGCCATATGTGGGTCATCCCCGGCCACAGCAGCAACGTTTGCTACGACCGCTGTACCTGAAATGGATCGATATGGTTACGATAAGAAGATCTCCTGTGGGACAGTAGCGACTGTGGGAACTTTAGGAGTCATCCTTCCTCCCAGTGTCGTTTTAATCATTTACGGAATTCTTACAGAGACATCGATTGGAAAATTGTTCTTAGCCGGAATTATTCCTGGCCTTATGCTTGCCTTTTCCTTCATGGTTACCCTATTGGTTTGGTGCAAGGTCAATCCCAAAATGGGACCAAAAGGTGAAAAATCAACATGGCAGGAGCGCTTCTCTTCCCTCCCTTCTGTGGCAGGCGTGATTATCGTTTTCCTTCTGGTCGTAGGTGGTCTGATGACTGGATTTTTCACTCCTACAGAGGCCGGAAGTGTGGGGACATTTGCGGTGTTTGTTCTGGTGGTGACCAAGAGGGATATTAGCCTCAAAGGCCTCATCAAGTCGATCATGGATGCACTTCGTATTGGCTGTATGGTTCTCACTCTCCTCTTGGGAGCAACCGTCCTCGGCCATTTCTTCGCAGTTACGAAAATGCCTTTCATTGTTGCTGACCTGTTAAGTTCTCTTCCGGTTGATCGATCTATTATCATGATCATCATTATCTTTGTCTATCTTATCGGAGGTTCCTTCATCGAGGATTTGGCCTTCCTCATTCTTGCAACTCCGATCTTCTTACCCCTTGTCTTAAAATTGGGTTATGACCCGATATGGTTTGGTGTGATCGTTTGTGTCACAAGTATGATCGGAATCATCCTCCCTCCTATGGCGGTCAATGTCTTTGTCGTCTCAGGCATTACAAAAGTACCCATCGGTACGGTTTACAAAGGTATTTATCCCTATCTCTTTGGCATGTCCATATGTTTATTGATCCTTTTATTATTCCCACAGATTTCGTTATGGCTTCCGAATCTCCTCATGAAATAAAATTTCTTCGGCATTAGATGCTTAGGGGTTATTTGTTTCCTTTTTATTTTCTAATGGAAGGAGGACGCTATGGGACATCTTTTAGGGAAGGAAGAGATTCTGAGACAATTAAGAAGAAGACTACATCAGAATCCGATTGGTCTTCCAGAACATATATCCATCTATGAAATTCTGTCAATCCTCTTTACAGAAAAAGAGGCGGAGGTGGGAGCCAAATTTCCTCCGGGTCCAGTGAAATTTGAAGAGCTCCAGCATGCCATTGGAATCCATGGATCTGAATTAGAGGAGATTTTGAAAGGGATGATCAAGAAAGGATTGATCATCACGACAAAAAGAGAGGGGGAGACCCAATATCTCCTTTCAATGGGTATGACCGGCTTCTTTGAATTCACCTTTATGAGAACCGACGGGCCTTTTCCCCTGAAACGGTTAGCAGAGCTCATGCGTCAATATAAAGATACGCCTGAATTCGTCCAAGAATATTTTTCGCCGGGAACGAGCCGGAGTCGAACCTTGCTTTACAGTGATCTCTTTCCTCCCGCCAAGAGTGAAGTCCTTGGGTTTCAGGAAGCTGCAGAATATATCAAGATAGCAGGTCGGGGAAGTTTGACCAAATGTTATTGCCGCCATGAAGCTTGGCATTTGGACAGAAAGTGTTCTGCGCCCATCGACGATATCTGCATCACTTTAGGGTATGCTTCTGATTATCTGGTGGAACAGGGGTTCGCAAGGAGGGCTCCTGTTGAAGAGCTCTTGGATACTTTAAAAAAAGCAGAGGACTTAGGACTGGTTCACGTCGGAGACAATGTATTGGAGCAAACCACGTTTATCTGCAACTGTTGCGGGTGTTGTTGCGGATTTCTTGAGGGGATCACCCGTCACCATTTAAAACATGCTGTGGCGACCACCCATTACCTTGCTAAACCTGATCTTGAGGAATGCAACGGATGTGAGCAATGCAAAGACCATTGTCAGATCAAAGCCATCCGGATGGAAGGAGATGATCCTGTAGTGGATGAAGAGTTTTGTCTTGGATGTGGTATCTGTGCCCACTTCTGCCCAAGCGGTGCAATGAGGATGAAAGAAAGGAAGCAAAAAATCATTCCGCCCAAGACCCACAAAGATTTAATGCTCCGTTTGATGAAGGAAAAAGGAAGGTTGTGAAATTCAAGAAAGGCGGAGGGTTAGGTTAAGGTTGAGAGTAAACGCAATTTTTTCTCAACCTGAGCCTTAACCTGAACCTGCATTCGCCTTAGGAGCGAAAGCGAGGATCATTTCTCTCAAGATGACGGAAGCGGTAATAGAAGAGATCTGGTTTGGGTCATAATCGGGGGTCAACTCCACCATATCAAACCCAATCACATGAAGGGGCTGAAGTTCTTTAAGAAGAGAGAGGAACCTTTCGAAGGTGAAGCCACCGGGTTCAGGCGTTCCCACACCCGGGAGAAGACTGGGGTCGATCACATCAAGATCGAGTGTAATGTAGACGGGTTGATTTCTGAGGCGCCTCACCATCGATCTCAGAGCCTCTCGATTTGGAGAGATGATGGATCTCATCTTCTTCGCCAATTTGAATTCATCTTCTGTTCCGGATCGAATTCCGATTTGAAACAACCTCTTCTCCCCTAAACGATCGACCACCCTCCTCATCACTGTGGAATGGGAAAGGGTTTCACCCAGGTAATTTTCTCTTAAATCCGTATGAGCGTCGATCTGAATGAGATAGAAATGGGGGTAGACTCGAATGATCTCTTCCACAATCGGAAGGGTGATCAGATGATCTCCTCCAAGGAGGATAGGGAATTTTTTTTCAGCAAGGATCCTCCGAAGGGCCTTTCGAATCAAATCAAGAGATAACTTTTTCTCTCCAAGAGGTAACTCAAGAACTCCCATATCATGGATCGAAAGCTCGCTCAAATCCTTATCAAAATAGGGGCTATAGGTTTCGATCCCCCATGAGGCCTTCCGAATTGCAGACGGTCCGAATCGAGCCCCTGGACGAAAAGAGGCTGAACCATCATAAGGGCAACCGAGAATGACGATTTTGCTTTCTTTGAAAGAAGCTTTTGCTGAGATATAGGTTTGTTCAATGAAAGGAAGTTTCATCCGACTCATTCTTTAATAGAATTGGGCCAGGGAAAGAGGGTCTGTTTGACTTTTATTGTTTAATTAATCCCAAAGGACCACAGCGGCCAGAACCGCCCCGATTTTCTTTATTTTATATTCTATAGCGATCGAACTCAGATCTTTGATTTTCCATCCGCGAAGTTTCATCCCCTCCACGGCCATATTCCGGACGATTTCCTCGATCTGGTGCCGCTCTCCTTTGGCTGAATATTCCATGATCAATCCATTCTTATTTTCATCCTCTGGAAGAGCTACGGCGACGCCAGCCGAGATGATCTCTCCTGGCACATCACTGGTGATGGAGGCATAAGCTGCTGGGACTAAGTCACCCAGAGGAAGAGCGATCGGGGCGACCAATTTGCAATGGGGTGGGACGATGCTCGACATCTTGACGATGTTCGTGTTCCCGATGCCCGCCTGGAGCAGAGCTCCGTCAAAGGCATTAAGAGGGGTGTACCCCTCCGATGCCCCAGAGACCAAAAAGTATTTAGTGGGAGTTTTAAAGATCACACTATTTCTCCTTCATCTCTAACCTGTCAGATGGGCGTTTTTCAGCAGCCTGTTAGAAGGAAGGGGGTGAGCTGATCCATAATATCACCGCCTCCTTCGAGCCGCTGTTATGGAGCCAATGCTCTTTCTCTGCTGAAAGGTAAAAGCATTCCCCTTTTTTCAGCTTCAGAATCTCCCTTCCAAAACGAAGGTTGATCCTTCCCCGGAGGACCAAACCGAACTCCTCCCCTTCATGGGGTCTCTCTTTCGGCGTCGACTCCCCTTTCCGGAGAGTCAGGAGGATGGGTTCCAACCGCCGATTCGTCGAACCCGGAACCAGAAGCTCAAACTTCTCGATCTTCTCTTTTTCAATCGCCACCCTGTCCTTCTCCCCGTAAACGATCTTCTCCTCGGAGGTCTCCTTAAAGAAGCCGGAGATATTCTCATCCAAAGCATCGAGGATCTGGATCAAGCTGTCCAGGGAGATGGACGTCAGATCACGTTCGATCTGGGAGATGAACCCCTTGGTTAGATTGGCCCGCTCGGCCAATTCTTCCTGGGTCAGGTTGCTCAACTGTCTCAAATTTCGAATGCGTTCTCCAATCTTCATAGAACCCGGAGCACAGTATACGAAGAAATTAGTTTAATAATGTGTCAGACAGTATAGAAAGAATTTAGTTTAATAAACTAAACTGACAAAATTATAACGTCCTTTTTTGGTTTGTCAAGCATTTTTTTCGTTTTTTTATAAACGAATGACTCGAATGACACCAAATGAAGCGAATATTCGTTTGCCCAGCATCCCAGGAAAGTTGACAAAAGAGTATGCTGTACGTAATATGGAGGAGTAATCAGGAAATCACAAAAACTTACTAATCAGTCCATAATTGTATAGACACTTGAAACTTAATCCCTCCTTCCCTCCCTTTACAAAGGGAGGAATTCCCCCTCTTTGGCAAAGAGGGGGGAGGGGAGATTTTCTGAAAAATATGTCTTTTCAATTATGGACTCCTTATTATATGTCTGGTCGTTCTCGGTGGGCTTGGGTATCATAGAGAAGGCATCAGCGTCCACCGTAAGGAGATTGCGATTAAAAGGAGGAGATAGATGACTCATCATGATTTGAGGAACTGGTTAGAATCTGTGGAGAAGCAGGGAGAAGTTAGGCATATCAGCGGGGCGAATTGGGACATTGAGATGAGTTCCATCGCTGAGATTGTGTACAGAGAGGGTAAAAACCCCAAGCCAGTCCTGATATTTGACGATATCCCTGGTTATCCCAGCGGGTATCGCATTCTTCTGGGCTTACTGGCCTCAACCTGGAGAATAGGCAAGGCTTTAGGCTTACCGGAAGATCAGACTGACCCGGTAAGTTTGGTGAAGAACTGGCGCAGTAAAAACAAAGGTCTTAAACTCATTCCTCCTAAAGTTGTAAAATCTGGCCCGGTGCAGGCGAATTCACTCACCGGAGACAACGTAGACCTTCTTAAGTTTCCGTGGCCTCGATTTCACGAGTTAGATGGTGGCCGTTATATCACTGGCCATGCTGTGATCCAAAAAGACCCCGATGGGGGATGGCATAATCTGGGCACATATCGAATTATGGTCGTTGACAGAAATCGCCTGGCACTCCATATTCTTGAAGGACAGCATGGGGCAGTCATTATGCATGAGAAGTATTTTGCCCGCAAGCAAAATATGCCGGTAGCCATTGCTATAGGTGTAGACCCTGTCTTATGGTTAGCTTCTGGTCAGGCCTTCACTCCATGGGGCACCTCAGAATATGATTACGCTGGAGGTATTAAGGGTGAGCCCATTGAGGTAATAGAAGGTAAGCACACCGGTCTCTTGCTACCAGCCAAGGCTGAAATAGTGATTGAGGGAGAATGTCGCCCCGGGGACTTGGCGCCGGAAGGACCATTTGGGGAGTGGCATGGATATTATGGTAATCTAGGGCTTTCCGCGGTGCCTGAACCGGTCATACAGGTGAAAATCATCCATTACCGAGATAACCCTATTCTCACTTGTGCCAATCCAGCAGTCCCGCCCACTGACGCCAGCTTAACTTCTGCTGCATCTGCGTCAGCAGCAATATGGGCTTATTTGGAGGACCAGGGTATCCCGGGAATAAAGGGCGTTTGGTGTCATGAACTGGGGTTTGGAAATCTCTTCAACGTCATATCGATTGAGCAGCTCTATGCTGGACATTCCCGGCAGGTTGGACTCATTGCCTCCCAATATAATAAATATAGTGGCAGATACACTGTTGTAGTGGAAGAGGATGTTGACCCATCTAATCTGGAGCAGGTTGTCTGGGCGATAACAACACGCGGTTTACCAGACCAATCCATACAAATACTGCCGCGTTGTCGTAGCAGTTCGGCTGACCCGGCTATTCCGTTGGAGGAGAAAAAGAAATATCTGGTCGCCCCTAAACCACTTACTGCTGCGAGGGTGTTTATTGACGCCTGTCGCCCCTTGGAATGGAAGAAGGATTGGTATCCAATCGCCAGAATTAGCCCTGAACTCCGTGCAAAAGTCCGTGAAAAATGGCAGACAGTTTTATCGGATCTGATATAAAATCATGATTGATAAAACCTCTTGACTGAATGAGTAATTTGTGTCACTTTAGAGTCATATTGATAAGAGAAGTCTTATGAAAGGTAAAACCGCAGTAAGCCCTCAAAGAGATGGTGTAACAAAAAAAGATCTTCAAGCTTTCAAGGATGAAATTATTCAACAATTCCATATTATCTCTGAGGGATTATTGGATCAAATAAAGCTCTTAGCCGAAGGGCATTCTGGAATTATTCAGCGGCTTGACCGAATTGAAGAGGAAAATAAACATGAGCATTTAGAAACCCGCGCCCTTATAAAAATTTCTTTTTCTCAACTGGATAGACGGATTTCTGATCTGGAATCTCAAATGAAGGAAGTGCAGGAATGGAAAAAACAGGTCCAGGTAAGACTGCAGGTTTAATACCTTTCCATTGATTAATTTACCATTTTTCTCCAAACAACTTTTATACAAGCTTTCTAAAATGAAAAAAGAAAAAAATAGTCAGAAAAAATGGGTTGATTACTATGAGGGGACGGATATTCTTGAAGAGCTTCTTGAAGAACCGGTGGAGTTTAGTATGAACGACCACCTGAGGAAAAAAATCAAAGAGAGGGATATCGGCACGTACATAGACGACCTGTGGGGCAGAATCGGCAGAAAGCTGAGGTCCAAAGGGATAAGGCCAAGGGATATCGACAAGGCAATCAAAGAGGTTAGAAAACTGGAAAATGAAAGTGGTTATGCCCAATTTCCAGTGAAAGTCATTCACGACGAAATGAGTAAGAGGTAAAACAGGTTTAACCTCTTTATCCCTTGTCGGGTAGATGCGATGGTTGGGTTCGCATCCTTTCCCAAAATCCCCTGGGAGAGACTATTTCCATGTCTTCTATTTTGCCCAAATCGAGAAGCTCCTTATCCCCGGTGACCAACAGATTAGCATTTCCATTCAATGCAGATGAGAGGATAATAAGGTCATCTTTATCCCGGATCTTAACATCTGAAAGTGTTGAAGGAGTTGCGAAATGAGCATCCTGTTGGAGTATTTCTATTGCATCATCAATGAGCTCACCTGAAATTTGGAGCTTTTCCCGTAAGACTCGTTTTAGCTCATTGAACAGTGGAACAGAAACAACTAATTGATGGGAAGTAAGAACTTCTCTTAATACATCGGCACAAAGGCCTCTTGTGGCCATTGCACTTACCAACACATTTGTGTCGAGAAAGACCTTCATGATATCTGTGAGAAGATATCTTCATCCGTCAAGAAACCCCGTGCCTCGGCGAAGGGCATGATCCTCTTCCTCAATTCCTCAAATTGTTGAAGTCGGAGCTGGCGACGCAGGGCCTCTCGGGCAATTTCACTGCGGTTTCTCCCAGACCGCTTACTGGCTTTAGACAGTAAAACATCAAGGTCTTTATCTAATCTGATTGTCAGTGTAGCAGATTTCATGTCTAACAATGTATTACATTTTGCAGCCCTTGTCAAATCATATTTTTATAAAGCTTGGCGAAGGAAATCAGCAGCAGCTATCAACCCTCCATTCAAAAGTCAATAATCAAGTCTGACCCCCAGTCTTTTTTTCCTAGGGGTTTAAAAATATATTTCTATTATTGAGTAAGCCATTGGATTGAATTGAAATCTTTTAAGAACTTAGCTCCAAGTTCAGGATTAACAGACTGGTAGTGAGCGATCTTCCCTCTAATGCAAGTCTTATCGAGCATTCCAGCCCCTTTGGTCCTACACTTATGGAGCATGGCTCTTAAACTTCTTCTTTCGTCTTTTCTCACATTGGGTTTTAAATTCACTAGATGCCGGGTAACTACCTGGGATTCCTTATTTGAAAGAAAACTTCTTTTGTCTATGTCTCTGTTTGGTTTAAAGCCTGACTGTTCTATTATTGTTTCAATTGTGGGCTCTAATTTATGCAGATAACTAGGACCCGATATTGCTATGTCATCAATCCATCTTCCACTGTCTGATCTATGTTTCTTGCAGAGGCCCTCGATCCTCCCATCTAAGCAAGATCGACCGCCGTACCCTGCTACGACGTTAGCCAACATTGGGCTGGTAGGGGCGCCTTGCGGAAGTCGCCCTTTGAAAGTCGTAAGCCGCGTTAATACTCTTGCGACATCAGGACTTGCTCCAATGGCACAAAATGTCCTATAAACCTGTTTAGGGGTAATATTCGAGAAGAATTGTTCTAAATCAAAATTCGCCACCATTGGTTTTCCAACATGAAGTTGTAGATTATCCCGCAACCGTTTTCCCCGAACGCCTCCGAATGCGGCTTTGTGAATTCGAGTCCGCTGAAGTATTCTATCATTTATGCGTTTTTGAATAAATTGAAGTTTCTCCTTTGGGGCGTCGATAGGCCTAGTGCCTCCCGACCTCTTCGGCTCTTCCCATGATCGATAAAGCTTTGTCTCAACAGAACTGAGTTCGTCTAATACTTCGCACAAAAAGCTCTCGTTGATCCTCAAATGCCGGACCAAATCAGAGATTGTTCTGAGCCTATGTTTGGACTTAGGACATTTCATTCTGTGAGGTAAAGCCATCCTTTCTTTTTTGGTGTAAAATACTAACCAGAAGTCTATCCATTTTATCTTTCAGGTCCAACTCTTCGGGTAAGGTTATATCTTCCAAGGCAATCCATAAAAAATAACCTAAAGGAATACTTAATCTCTGAGAAAACTTCTTCAGAAATGTGAGGCTGGGCTCCTTCTTCCCATTCTCAACTAATGAAAGATAGTTTGCAGTAATATTGAGGTCCTTTGCCAAAGAGGATTGCTTAAGGTCCGAAGCAACTCTCAGAAGCTTCAATGTCGATCCGATACCCATTGTTTACGTCTCCACTCCTTTCTTTGTATATCCACACCCTATTGGGAAGGCCCATTGAACGTAGGGTGATAATAGATAACGAATTAGGGATTTGGTAAGATTTCCGATCAGTTGAGCGACTTCGTTTGCAAGTCTATCAATCACATCCCTGGAATGTGATCTCCGTCTGAGCTTGTAAACTTGTTTCTCTAGTCGTTCTAACCGCTGACGGGTAACCTTATAAATCCCCGCCCTTGAAGGATCGTTCCTTTTCAGATCAATAAGCCGTCTTGCGACCCTGATCATTTCTAAGACCGATCTCTCAAGTTCCGATTTCGAGTATAACCTAACGTTCTCCATCACCATCACCTCCTTTCTGTTAGGATTACCCCCATGGTTGAAGGTTTTTTGTTTCAGGTTGCTCACCTCCTTTGCTCTTTGATTACCCCGTGTTTGGGGCGGCAGGGAGTCTTCCCGAAGGACTCCCTAATTACGTTAACTGAGCTCTTAAGCTCTCTTTGCCGTAAAAATCATGGGTAACTTCATCGTTCTGTACAGTTCATCTTGACCATTGGTGAAATTTCAGATATGCCTTTTCCATAAGACCCAGGATTTCAGTCCCTTGGGTGGTCAAGTTGACACAGAATCCATGGTGACTCAAACCAAAAGTTTCGGTTAGCCAATGTGTTCGTCATGAATTCATCAGAAAGACATACCCCCCGACAAAGCACTCCCGATAGTTCGGGTCCTTACCATCGGGATAGGAACTCTTCGTAAAGAAAAGTTCCTTTTCAACAGAGGAAGCAATGGGAAATCTCTTGCAGCTTCCTGGACGGTGAGCTTTTTCCTGATACTCGAATTCGGTTTTCAAAGAACGGCAGGGCGAAACACCCTGCAATTAAATCTAACTATATGTCAATTTTGTTTGTTTGTCAAGAATATTTTTTTCAGCGCTTCCAGAGTGAAAGGACAAGGGGCAGGCATGAAAAAATAATAATGTCTACTCAGTGTAGGATTTTTGTTGACAAAATTCACATAATTTATTAAATATTAATAAATAATGTTTATTTCTCTAACAAAATAGAGGGGAGGTGGATTAATTGAATCCCTTAATTGGTAGAAAAATAAAACAGTTACGAGAAGCTAACGAATATACCCAAGAAGAAATTTCCCGTCTACTCGGAATCGACCGAAGCAAGCTGAGCCAAGTAGAGAATGGTAAGTTGGGGGTTTCAAACGAAGAGCTTTACCGTATCTCAAGATTTTTCGGCCAGCCATTGGATTATTTCTTTGAGGAAGAGATAAAACCTAATGAAAATTTGCTTTTCTTCAAAGCAAAAGGTGATCTTAATGAAGATGATTTTGCCCACGTAAAAGAGTGCCAAGAAATTGCAATAAATTTTACCGAGCTTGAGGAATTGGTCTTTGAAGAAGAACCTCGCCCTTCATTTCGCACGTATTCTCCCCCTCCTGAAATCCATTATGCTTTGATTGCAAAGGCGGTAGCGAAAAAGGAGCGATCTATCCTCAATTTGAGCCCAAGAGACCAGGTCTCTTTAAGAACCATTCTTAATAAACAAGGCATTTTGGTTCTTGAAGTTCCTTTCGAGTCAGAGACACTCGATGGTTTTTTCTTTATTCGTGATAAGCAGCCAATCGTCATTGCCAATACTCACGAAAAGAATCCTTTTTCAAGAAATTTCGTGATTGCTCATGAGCTGGCACATGTCCTATTAGACAGTAGCGATTACTCACGTTTTTGCCATTCGATTTTTGAGGAATCACAGGAGATCTTAGAAAAGCGTGCCAATTCCTTTGCTAATGAATTTTTATTGCCAGAGGAAGGTCTGGATATTTACTTTGCGGATCCTGGGTATAAAAAGGGGAAAGGAGAGATTCAAAAGTTTGATCTTTACCGTTTAATAGACCATTTTCAATTAAGCCGAGAGATTATTGTTAACCGTCTTTTTCACACTGGGTGGATATCTGAAGAGCAAAGGGGGAGTTTTTTAGGAATCTTAGGGATTGCGAAGGATATGGAGAGACTGGGACTCAAGAATGAATACACCCGATATTATGTAGAGAAGAAAAATGAGCAAAGATCCTCAATGTACACCATCTTTGATATGCTTCCGGATCGTTACAAGGACTTGACGAGATTAGCATATATGAGATCGAAGATCACTTTTAACAAACTCTGCGAATATTTATTCTTACCCAAGGACGAAGTGTCAAGCCTCTTCGGAATCGAGAAGAGAGAACCAAGCATGGAGGAAGTCCTTGGGGTTTCATGATATTCTTATTGATGCAGATATTGTCTTCCTCATTTTTAAAATTCATAAATTACAATATGAGGGAGTTAGTCATTTTTTCGAACTTCTTAAAAGCGTTTTGAATTGGAAACTCCTGATCTCGGAAGAAGTAGAAGGCGAATTACAAGACCCTTTCTCTATCGCACTAAAAGAAAAACTGGTTAAAGAAGGCATCCTCGAACGCTTTCAACCATCAAATAGTCAAGAATTCAAAGAAATCGCCCAAGCATACAAAGATCTCCGAAAGATCATACACAAAGGAGAGGCCAGTTGTTTTGCCATTGCGAAATGCAAAGGATTTTTCGTACTCTCGCACGATCATGAAGCATATGGTCTCCTTGCTCCTGAAATCAAAAATAAATTTAGTCGATTTTCCTTTTATGAAATGATTTATCTTTTGAATCGAGAGGGTGCCATTTCAGAGACCGAGGCACAAGGCTATCTTGATGCACTTGGGAGCCTACCAGATTTCACAGTTCCAGTTGAAATTCGAAAAACAGGATTTAGTGGTATTAAGTCACTGTACGAGAAAAAATATGGGAATAGAAGACAACCTCCAAAGTCATAGTCCGAAGAATCGGTGCCAGACATCGGTAATACGGTAAAAAGAGCCGAAAACTTTTTTCTGGCATTTCTGCTAAAATTTCCGGTATCCTTTGGAACAACTGTCCGGCAAGGCCTTGACAAATACAAATGATCGAGCAAATCATCAAGATAATCTATTTTTGTAATCCTGATAATTAAATTCTTTAATTAATCTGAATCCTGACTTCTCATTCCATATTCCAATGGAGGGATGACTGACGCCGTTAAACATGGTTGTTTTTACTGTTGTGTAATGAATCATATCATCAAATATGATTTTATCACCGGGTTTTAATTCTTTATCAAATGACCAATTCCCCATATAGTCGCCCGCCAGACAACTAATGCCTCCCATTCTGTATGTTGGTTTTCCTGGCATTTCATCGGTAGCGCCCAAAATGACAGGTTTATAGGGCATTTCTAAACAATCGGGCATATGGCAAGTAAAGGAAACATCAAGAATAGCCGTTTTTATGCCGTTATTTTCAACAATATCTAATATTGTAGATACCAAGTAACCCGTCTGATAAGTAAAAGCGCTACCTGGTTCTAATATAATTTCAACACCGCAATTATGCTTAAATCCGGTTAAGATTTTGACCAGGTGGTGTATATCATAATCCCTTTTTGTTATAAGATGACCACCGCCCATGTTCACCCATTTTAACTTGGGTAAAAACTTACCAAATTTATTTAAAAAAACATTCAACAATTTTTCGAGCGCAAAGGAATCCGCTTCAAATAATGAATGAAAATGAAAACCTTCGGCCCCCTGTGGTACGGCATCGCCAAGCTGTTCAGCAGTCATGCCAAATCGAGAACCGGGTTTACATGGATTATAAATGTCATAGGGAGAATCGGAGAACTCAGGATTGACCCGCAAGCCAATCGAGACACCCTTTTTACTCGCGATCTTGAAATACTTTTGCAATTGGTTTATGGAATTAAAGGAAATATGACTACTATATTTCAGGATGTCTGCGATAGTCTTCTCTTCAAAAGCAGGCGAATACGTATGAGCTTTTACTCCGAGTTCCTCAAATGCTAATCGCGCTTCGTTCATTGAACTTGCTGAAGCGCCAAAGCCGTATTCTTTAAAGATCGGGAATACACCCCAATTCGAGAAAGCTTTAAACGAAACGAGAATATCAACCGCGGCAGCCTCTTTAACCTGTTTTATTAATTCTAGGTTATTTCGCAATAGAAGCTCATCAATCACATAACACGGCGTTTGGATTTTGCTAAAGTCAATAGGCATAATTCTCAGGATAAATTGGAATGTTGGAATACTGGAATGTTGGGTATCGAAAGATCTTAGAAGGCAATTTCCGAATTCATCTTTCCATCATTCCACGATTCCAATATTCCAGACCTATAACTCCAGATCGACATCGTGCAATTCGTGCCAAGGAAGTCCATGGAGTTTCAATTGTTCCATGAATGGATCCGGGTCGAATTCTTCTGTGTTAAAGACGCCGGCCGTTCTCCATTTACCCATAATAAACATCATCGCACCAATCATGGCAGGCACTCCGGTGGTATAACTCACGCCTTGTGCACCCGTTTCTTTATAGGCATCCTGGTGTCTACAATTATTATAGATATAATATGTTTTCTCCTTATGATTCTTAATACCTCTGATCCGGCAACCAATGGAGGTTTCACCTGAATAATGTTCACCGAGTTCCCCCGGATTAGGTAATACGGCTTTGAGGAATTGCAGAGGCACAATTTCTTTTCCTTCATACAGAATAGGTTCAATACTGGCCATCCCAATATTTTGAATCACACGTAAATGGGTTAAATACTCTTGTCCAAAAGTCATCCAAAATCGAGCTCGTTTTAAAGTAGGATAATGTTTAACCAATGATTCTAATTCTTCGTGGTAAATAAGATAAGATTCGCTGGGGCCGATATTTGGATAATTTAATGGTCTGTGAATTTCGTGGGGTTCTGTTTCAATCCATTTCCCATTTTCCCAGTATTTACCCCTTTGGGTCACTTCACGAATGTTGATTTCTGGATTAAAATTGGTTGCAAATGGTTTTCCATGGTCGCCTGCATTACAGTCAACAATATCGAGAGTATGAATTTCGCCAAAATGATGTTTGCAAGCATAAGCGGCAAAAACTCCTGTCACTCCCGGATCAAAACCACAACCTAAAATGCCCGTCAGTCCTGCCTTTTTAAATCTGTCATGGTACGCCCACTGCCATTTATATTCGAATTTAGCGATATCGGGTGGTTCATAATTTGCGGTATCTAAGTAATTCACTCCTGTTTCAAGGCAAGCATCCATGATGGTTAAATCTTGATAAGGTAACGCTACGTTGATTACAATTTTTGGTTTAAAGCTTCTAAATAATGAAACTAATTGTCGAACATCATCAGCATTAACCTGCGCCGTCTTGATTTTATTGGCCCCAACTGCCTTGGCAATGGCATCACACTTTGATTTTGTGCGGCTGGCCAGCATGATTTCGGTGAACACCTGTGGGACCTTGGCGACCTTATGAGCAACAACGGTCCCCACACCCCCTGCTCCTATGATCAATACTTTAGCCATCGTCTTAAATTTCGAATCCATTCCCCTGATTTTCATACATCCTAGGAGAACACTATAACAAGAATTTAGTTTAATAAATTAAACTAACAAAATTATATCTTTCTTTTTTTATTTGTCAAGTATTTTTTGTAAGATCTCTAAAGAATTCCCAAAGTAGGGCAGGATGTCATGCTGAACGTGTTTCAGCATCTAATAAAATCAATACATTAAGAGACCCTGAAACGAGTTCAGGGCGACAAAGAGTGGGTTTCCAAGGGATCTCCTTTTGAGCCTCTACCCTGTTGCATTCAGATCTAATTTTCTGTTAACTTTTTGGAGAGGGAAAGATGGAAAAGATTATCATCCGGGGAGCGCGGGTCCATAATTTAAAAAACATTGATGTGGAGATCCCACGGGATCAATTGGTGGTGATCACCGGGCTGAGTGGGTCCGGCAAATCCACCCTCGCCTTCGATACTCTGTATGCAGAGGGGCAGCGACGATATGTCGAATCCCTTTCAGCCTATGCCCGCCAGTTTTTAGAGCAGATGGAGAGGGCTAACGTCGAATCGATGGAAGGTCTCTCCCCGGCCATTGCCATTGATCAGCGAAGCATCTCTCGAAACCCTCGTTCCACGGTAGGGACAGTAACAGAAATCTATGATTATCTTCGCCTCCTTTTCGCCAGAATCGGAGAGCCTTTCTGCCCTCATTGTGGCTCTCCTATATCTTCACAAACTCTTCAACAAATGGCAGCCACACTCCTCCAGTCCCCAGAGGGCACCGCTCTCACCATTCTCTCTCCCATCGTGAGAGGAAAGAAAGGAGAATATCGGAAGGAGTTGGAAGAACTCCGAAGAGATGGTTTTGTGAGAGTGAGGATTGATGGACAGGTCAGGGATCTCAGTGACGAGATCCGGATGGATAAGAACAAGCGTCACGAGATCGATGTCGTGGTAGATCGTTTGGTAGTCCGAAAAGGGACGGAGAAGAGGGTTATCGATTCCTTAGAGATCGCCTCCCACCTCTCGGAAGGGATTGTAAAGGTGGAGAGAGAAGGATCACCTCCCATAGTTTTCAGTCAGAAATTTTCCTGTATTACATGTGGATTCAGTTTTCCAGAAATCACGCCCCGGATGTTCTCCTTCAATAATCCCCAGGGTGCCTGCCCTGCCTGCGTTGGATTGGGGACGAGACGCTATTTTGACCCTGCCCTCATCGTTCCAGATCCCTCTCTTTCAGTAAAGGAAGGGGTCATTCTTCCATGGAAAAAGAGAGGTGAGTTCTTTTTCCGACCCATTCTCGAAGGACTGGTTAAACATTACCATTTCGATCTCAATACTCCCTTCTCCCGATTGCCTAAATCAATTCAGCACCTTCTCCTCTATGGATCGGAGGGAGAGGAAATCTCTTTCAAAGTGAAGGGAAAGACTGGATCTCACCACTTTCGGCAAAAGTTTGAAGGAGTGATTCGAGAGATGGAGAGAAGATATGAGGGCAATGGGGAAGACCTGGAAGAGCTGGAAGAGTTTATGAATGTGGCTCCTTGTTCTGAATGTGGAGGAGCTCGCTTGAAGAAGGAGGTCTTATCGATCAAGGTGGGCGGAAGGTCGGTTGCGGAAGTCACTCACCTCTACATCAAGGAGGCTCTCGATTTTCTAACCCATCTGGAACTGACCCCACGATCTCAAAAGATCGCTCAAGGTATTCTGAAAGAGATCAAAGAGCGGTTGAGTTTTATGGTAGAGGTCGGCCTGGACTACCTCACCCTGGATCGGGCTGCTGCCA
>Ga0315288_10001949_pt1 | contig 26785 bp, 13 predicted proteins | sample YL17G11_20_MG_FD_203454 | JGI IMG/M metagenome (GOLD analysis project Ga0315288, IMG submission 203454) | Sediment microbial communities from Yellowstone Lake, YNP, Wyoming, USA - YL17G11_20 | ecosystem: Environmental > Aquatic > Freshwater > Lake > Sediment | place: USA: Wyoming | collected... | reverse complement strand
GGCCTTCCCCCTATATGGAACCCGGTTTATGAATAATGCAGGCTAGGTCAGGATGAGAACGGGGTGTGCGAAAAAATAATGAAAAAGTGTTTTGAGCGACAACATTCGACTTGAATTCGATACCCCTCTCCGATTAGGATAAGGCCTAAACATTTTGTTGACCAGGAGGACCGATGAAGCGAAAAATGCAGATGGGCCGGAGACGCTTTCTCAAGGAAACCGCCGCCGGGGCGCTCGGCGCCGGGATCGCCGCCCAGGATGCTTGGGCCGCGGACAGCGAGCGGCAGGCACAGGAACCTCTCAAGATCAAGGAATACCGGGTCCTCGGACGGACGGGGTTCAAGGTCTCCGATATCGGGGCCGGCTCCATCCAGGACGACGGAGTGCTCCGAGCGGCCCTTGATGCGGGGATTAATTATATGGATACGGGGGAGGAGTATCCCGGCCACCACCGGATCATCAGCCGGGCCATCAAAGGGCTCAACCGTAAGTCGCTCTTTATCTGCACCAAGCTTATCGTCAAAGACGACACATCGAAGGAAGGCTTCCTCACGCGCGCGCGCAAGTGCCTGGAGGAGATGCAGACAGACTACGTCGACTGCCTGATGATGCACTTGCCCGAGAAAGCTGAGACCCTGAAGACCGAGGGTTTCCACGCCGCCATGACCGAGCTCAAGGCCGAGGGGCGGGTCCGGTTCGTCGGCGCGTCCCACCACGGCTCCTTCTGGTACCAGGACCCGGCCGAGAGTATGGAGAAAGTGTTCCTGGCCGCGGCCGATGACGGCCGTTTTGATACCTTCCTCTTGGCCTACAACTTCCTCCAGATGGACCAGTCTGAGCGCGTGCTTGATGCCTGCCGGGCCAAGAATATCGGGACCGCAATCATGAAGTCCTCACCGATAGCTATCTATTACAGCATGAAAGAGCGGGTGGAGAAGCTCCAAAGGGAGAAGAAGGAAGTCAGCGCCTTCGCCGCCGAAGGGTTGAGACGCTATCAGGACAAGGCGGACCGGGCCGAGAAGTTCATCCGTGTTCACAATCTACAGAATCCACAAGAGATCCAAGATGCGGCCGTGCGCTTCGTCCTCGGAAACCCGAACGTGAGCACGGTCTGCTGTCTGGCCAAAACCTACGATGAGATAGAGCGCTTTATTAGCCTTTCAGGGACCAAGCTTGGCCCCGCGGACACAGCCAGACTCGAGGCTTATAGGGAGGGCTGCGGCGACCTGTACTGCCGGCACGCCTGCGGAGTTTGCGAGCCGGCTTGCCCGCGTGGCGTTCCGGTCAATACAATCATGCGGTATTATCAATACTTCGCAGCCCAGCGCCGGGAGAAGGAGGCCATGCTTTACTATGCTGATATCCCGGGCGCCAGGGCCGACGCCTGCGCGGGCTGTCCGGGTCACTGCGAGGCCGCATGCCCCTATGGCGTTCCTATCCAGGGGATGCTTTTGATGGCCCACAGCCAGCTTTCCATGCCGTAGCCTATTACGATTTGCGCGCATTGGGTCAATAGGGCACTGCCTCTTTAATTTGATTTATCATTGGGTCTCGACCAGCCACCATGCTTGAGCCTGAATGCGCGTCGGAGGACTTAACCTGCATTATTCATGAATTTTATATTGGAGAGACGGAATCAACGAATGCTTAAAGGGGGAAGGCCGGGATGGACGAAGCGACCATGTCGGGACTTCGGGAGCGAGTCCATTCCGGCCTTCCCCCCATAGGGAACCCGGTTTATGAATAATGCAGGTTAATCATCGTCCGGCACGCCTCGGAGATCTGAGAACGCTCTTCAGGCCGGACCTCAACGCCGATAGAGATAGACGGTATGGTCCTTTCCGAGGATATCGAGGACCGTGGCCGAAGCGACTTCCCTGTCTATCCATCCCGGAATCCGGTAGTTGTGGGAAACGACCCGGGTTCCATCCTTGAGTTCCATCTCCATCTTAGGCCTGAGCAGTTCGTTGGATTCCGGGAGGAGGTAAAGCGTCACGACCGTGGCTTTGGAAATATCAACTTTGGTCGCATCCCCCAGGATAAATTTTACCCGCTTCCCGATACGCGCCAGCTTGGCATTGCTCCTAGACTCTGCGATCCGCCTGGGGTCGATGTCGATTCCGACGCCGCGCGCGCCGTATTTTTCCGCCGCGACAATGAGCATTCGCCCGTCGCCGCAGCCGAGGTCGTAGACGACGTCGTCCTTGGTCACTCTGGCCATCTCGAGCATCTTCTCAACGACAGGGATCGGCGTGGCCACGAATGGCGCCAGGTCCTCAGCCTCGCTCAGGCCGTGGGAGCCCTGCCAGACTTCGAGAAGTTTCCCGGCGTCATAACGGAACGCATAGGGCTTTCCGGGGGCGAGCAGGCGCCAAACCTCTTTCCCGCCCCGGTCGAAGAAGACGACCAAAGTGGTCTTGGATTGATAGTGATGGACCGCCCCGATCGGCAATTCTTTTTTCTCAGCGACATCCCGGGAGTCCCAGGGCTTGATGCGATAAATAACGGCGTCCTTCGTCACGTTCCGGACCGTGATGTCGGCGTCCGCCGGCGGCGAGTCCAGCCAGACAACCGCCTTGCCGATTCCCGGCGCGCCCTCACGACCTCCCCCTCCCCGGCTCCAGAAAGCGACCGCGACGCACAGGATCGTGAACAGCACGACCAGCCAAGCGGCAAGTTTTCGATTCATCGTGATACTATTTCCTCTCTCCTAGATCCGGGAGCGGCGGAAGACCGGAAACCGGGCCGATACGCTCTCCCCCGGTGATTGAATTATATCCTATGATTCCAGAAAATGGAAAAATAAATACGGCAAGGCCGGCCGGGATGGACAAGGCGACCATCGCGGGACTTCGGGAACGAGTCCATTCCGGCCTTCCCCCATAGGCCGTACGATCTATTAATAATGCAAATGAGATAGACTTCCTTACGAAAAACACGGCTGGATCAGTAGAATTTCCTTCTCAGGCGGGTCTCGGGGCGCCGGCTTCGGCTTTCTTGGCTTTGTCTTCCACGAGCTCCCCGGCGATTTCGATGAAATGCTGGACGACCTCCGGATCGAAGTTGGCGCCTGAGGATTTGGTGATTTCTTTCATGGCGTAGTTGTGGGATTCAGCTCCACGATAAGGCCGCTCGGAAGTGATGGCGTCATAAGCGTCGGCCACTGACATGATGCGGGCGCCCAGTGGGATTTCCTGGCCCTTCAATCCATCGGGATATCCCCGGCCGTCGTAGCGCTCATGGTGAGACCGGACGATCTTGGAGATCTGGTTCAATTCGATGACCGGATTCAGGATGCTCTCTCCCCGCACCGGATGTTCCTTGATGTAGGCGAACTCCTCATCGGTCAGCTTGCCCTTCTTGTTCAAGACCCACTCGGGCACGGCGATTTTGCCCACATCATGAAGGAGCGATGCCAGTTCCAGGTCCTCCATCTCCCGCTCGCTGAGTCTCATCCTCTTGGCGATCTTCAGGGTGAACTCGGTCACTCGGGTCGAATGATGGCGGGTGTATATATCCTTGGCCTCGAGAGCCGAAACCAGAGACTTGACCATGGCGATGAAGAGCGACCGCTGCCGCTCCACCAGGTCGCTGGTCCGCATTCTCAGATTCCGGTTGGCCAGGGCCAGATCGGCCTCGACCCGCCGGATGCGGAGGAGGGACCGGATGCGCGCCTTCAGTTCGGTGGCGTTGAAGGGCTTGGCGATGTAATCGTCGGCCCCGGACTCGATCCCCTCGGCCAACATCTCGACCCCGGAGCGCGCCGTGACCAGGATGACGGGCGTGTGTTTCAAGGTATCATCGCCCTTGACCTGACGGCAAAAGGCATGGCCGTCCATGCCGGGCATCATGACATCGCACAGGACCAGGTCCGGGCTTTGGTCCCTCATCAGCTTCAGGCCCTGCTGGGCCGAGGTAGAGAACTCCAGGTCGAACTCGCCGCTGAGAAGGAGCTTCATAAGCTTCAGGACCTCGGTGTTGTCGTCGATGACCAGGAGCTGGAAATCGTGCTTTTTCTCACGGTCGGTCAGGTCGGTTGTAATCTCGACCTTGTCAAGGTCGGCCAGCTGGAGTTCGCGGAAATTCGTGACGATGTCCTGAACCCGCGGCTGCTCCATGTCGGTGAAACGCTTCTTGATGCTCACCGGCTGGTCGGCTGTGCGGCGGTCGAGGACATCCTCGCTGAAATGCGCGTCGCCTTTGAGGACCTCGACCACGAACCGGGACCCCCGTCCCAGCTCGCTCTCGGCGTGGATCTTGCCGTTGTGAAGGTGGACGATCTCCTTGGCCAGGGAAAGGCCGATCCCGGTCCCCTCATGGGAGCGGGAGAGCGAACCGTCAACCTGAGAGAACCGGTCAAAGATGGTCTTGAGCATGTCCTTGGGAATGCCTTCGCCGGTATCCTCCACGATAAGCAGCACCATGTCATCTTTTTCTTCGATGTAGACAGTGATCCGCCCGCCTTGGGGCGTGAATTTAACGGCATTGGACAGCAGGTTCATGATGACTTTCTCGAACTGGTCCGGGTCGAGGGTCATGTCCAGCCTGTGCGGCGGATGCTGGAAGTAGAGCTTGATGTCCTTGCGGTCGCTCAAGGGCTTGATGGTGGAAAGGAACGATCCCGTGTACTCGATGAACTCCACCGTCTTGAGCTTGAGCCGCATCTTGCCTTCCTCGAGCTTGGTCAGGTCGAGGAGGTTGTTGATGAGCTTGAGCAGCCGGTAGCCGTTCCGGCGGATGGTCTCGATCGTGTCCCTTTGCTCGGCCGAGATCCCGCCCATCTGCTCCTCCAGCATTGGACCCAGCGGGGCCAGCATGAGGGTCAGCGGCGTCCGCAGTTCGTGGTTGACATTGGCGAAAAACTGGGTCTTGAGCTCGTCCAGAGTTTTGAGCTTGATGTTAGACTCCTGGAGCTTGGCCGATGTCTCTTCCAGCCGGATACGGCTGCGGAGCTCGCGACGGCGGATACTGTCCATGATGTAAGAGCCGAAGGCGCCGACGATGATGATGGATGTCAAGAAAAAGAGATTGTTGATGACGAATCGCCACTCATTGCCCAAGGAAATAGCAGGGTCGCCCCTGTGGCTTATATTGATGAAGCTGGGAACGGTATAGCTCGCCCAAGTGAGAGCGTAGAGGATGATGGCTTCGCGGAAAGCGAGAGGGATGACGACGACCATGCCCATGACGATGATGTTCAATCCTTGGTAATAACTTGTATAGAATCCTCCCATAACCTGAATCATAAGGGCAATCCCGGCTGCGTCAAAAATCACCATGGCCATGCCCAAGTTGATATAACCTCGGTTCGTCTTTGTTCGAGTATAAAGGAACAATAAAACGAGGTGAAGGGCGACGACGACAAGGCGGATGATGAGGAAGAGCCGGAAAAATTGCGGCGTATAGACCCAATCCAGGAGGAGGAAGGAAGGATAGAGGAACATGCTGATATAGATGGCGAGCTTGGCCCTCCCCCTAAGGTCGTATTCTTTGTTAAGTCTTTCTTCGAAGGACTTTTTTTCGTTATCCATTTATTTCTCTCACTCTGGCCTCGACGACATAGCCCTGGGGAGGATCTCCGAAGGTAGGTATGAAGCGGACAGTTTCCCAGCCCGCTTCATCAAGTAAGCCTTCGAGCTTCATATGGTCGAAGAAGTCGAATGTTCCCGCCTCCTCCAGGTCTACCAGAGCCTGGGCGTCGTTGAGGAAGGAACGGATGGAGTGGAGGAGAAGTTGCTTGGGCCATTTCGGCGGCAGCGCCTCGGCGGGCATGGCCTCGATCTTATCCACGAGCCTCGTGAAGGGGCCCGAGGCGTCGGTGTCCGGCCGCATGCTGGACAGGACCAGCCGGCCCCCCGGCCTGATGACCCGCCTGATCTCGCGGAGGGTCTCGACGGGGTTGAAGATATAGGACAGGACGACGCTCATCAGGACCTTGTTATAACACCCGGGTTTGACCGGCAGATGGAGAGCGGCCAATAGATTCCCGGGGAAGATAAGTTTCCGGAAAGAAGGTTTCTCGGGAATCAGCCCTCTGACATAACGGGCGGCTTGATTGAAGTCGGTGATGATCCGGTATTCGGAGAGTTCGAAACTGCTCTTCAGCCAGCGGTCGAGTTCGGGCGATATCTCTTCCCCCCTGAGAATTCGCTGAAGGCGGTTCGAGTAGGCATCGTCGATCCGTTCGGCGCTCTGCAACGGAAGGTTTTCGATCTGGTCGGCCAACGCTTGGAAGCGTCCGATCTCGCCGTCCAAGAAACGGCGCACGGGTAGGAAGCGGTTCAGCTCGACATCGAGGCACAGGAGGCTGAATCTTCCGGGCTCTCTTAAAGCGCCGGAATGAGAGGTGAGTTTTTGTCGGGCCTGTCTCATGGCCTCCGGGATGAGGTCGGCGATAGTCACATGGGCCGGGAGGGGATGATTTTGCTCGAGGAGATGTTCGATGAAGTTGCCGGTTCCGCCCCCGAGGTCCAGGAGGTGGTCATCGGCTTTGAGGTCAAGGGCCAGGAGTTGGTCTTGCATGAGCTGATGATAATCATTCGACAAAGTCAAAACATCAAAGCCCACGAGATTCTTCTCGCCCACCAAATAACGCTGCCAGTAATCCTTGCGGTTCTTGAGGTTACGCAGCGGGAGTCTGTCCTTCTCAGCCCGGCGCATGACGTCCATGTCCTTCTTGTTGGGAAGCACCGGTTGGATCATTTCCTGATGGAGGAAGCGGTGTATCAGGGAAGTGAGTGTGCCGAACAACTTCAGTGCATCTTCGGAGGTCCGGGCATTGTGCCCGATGGGAACGGAAATAACGTCGCGGGAGGCGCTGGCATGGACGCTCATAATATCGCGGATGAATTCAGCCTTGACCCAGTGGTCATGCTCCCCGTAGATCCAGGTGATCGGGATATCGATATGACGCATATCTTCCCGAGCCTGGTCCAAGGTCGCGACAGCATTGGCGACGCCGTCGGCGACATATGCATCCACGTCCACAGGATTGCCCAAGACCGGCATGACGCCGAGTTTGATACCGAGCTGGTATTGCTCCAGGAAATCCAGGCCACAGTTGACCCTGATCATCAGGTGGCGAAACTCAGGCGTACCCATGCAGGAAATCCAATAATTAATCTGGTGACGATACACATCGTCCCGTAGGGTTAGTCGAGCTTCCAGGGCGGAAAGTGAAAAACTTATGAGGATGACCGGCCCTGCCTTGAGCCTGGGATTTAGATGAAGCCAGTCCAACACGGCCTTGATGTCGCTTGCCCCCTGGGTGAAACTGGCGTTGACCATCTCATACGGCGGTTCCGACGCTTCGGAGTCCTTGTGGCTTTCCCCCTTGCGCCGAATGCCGTCGTAGCGGATAACTGCCAACGGCTTGTTCAGCAGATGAAAATTCTCAATGAGCGTAAGGGCGAGGCCGAAGAGCGTTTCCTTGGTTTTACCAAAAGCCGGGGGAATAATGATGACAGGGACCGGCCGGTCATCCAGCGGGAATGAATAATTCAGGAGCCCGATGATCTCCTCGCCGTTCTTGTTTTCGAGATGGATGACATCGGGCGCATGGTGGACCATCTCGCTCAGGTCGGCCGCCCTCCTCATCCTGGGCCGGCTTCCGGACTTATCTGGAGACGAGCCGGAGGGATAGCCCGGTTCCTGCGCCCGGATGGACTGGATGCTGAGCCGGCCGATGCCGAACTGAATACCGTAACGGATCCGGGTTGAGGAATTAGCCCTGACAGGGACGACGTTGCGGACTTCGCCCCTTTCTTCCCGGACGACGTTCCCGCCGCTCATGATCTTGATCGACTCGAGCGGCGTCCCAGCCAAAAGGGCTATGTCATTGGTTTCCGAGACGAAGCTGGCCCCGCCGTCCGAGATGTCCACGATCGGACCGCGGATCCGGGCGTTGAAGGGTGCGGGCAGCGAGATTTCCAGCATGAGGATTCCTTCCGGGGATTCTCTCTTGACCGCTCTTTTCTCGGAATAGAATATGACCCGGGGATAGAAGCATTCCAGGGACTCGCCGTCGTTGTTGATCCGGCGGATGGTCGTTTCGAAATTGTAGGTGGCATAACCGTCTTGGAAGGACATGAAAACGGGATCGGACGTCTTGAATTTGAAGTTGAGCTCCTTGCCCTTCAAGAGACAGACCCGTCCGGGATCGACCGCCGCTAACCGGAGCGTTACCGGGATGCGTATCTGCGCGGAGAGCGCCGTGATATCCACCCGGGAATGCAGGGCGCTCCGGAAGAAAGACTCGATCTTGGCCGGGTCGCGGAAGGCGATCATCTCGTCGATGCGCAGGAAGGGATACCGCTCCTTCAATTCCGAAAGGTCCTGGAGCGAGACATGATCGGACAGGAAACGGAAGATAGCCTTGCGGGCCTCCTCGTCCATCAGATGGAACTCGACACCGAAGCCGCCTCGCTCCGGGTCCAGCCGCATGACCCGGCCGCCGATAAGGTGAATCTCATCGGCGGAGAGATGAAGAATAAAGGGCAGCACCGTCCCCTCGGCATAAGTGGAATCCGTTTTCAGGAACATGCCGTGCTCGCTCATTTCCTCGAGCCTCGCTTTCCCGTTCAGCCCGATGTCTACGCCGATGCCATTTCCCTCTGGAAAGCGGACCCGCAGGGAGGCGCGTTTCTCCCTGGAGCGCTGAGCCACCAAACGATTGACTTCCGCCAGGATCTCAGCGGGATGGAAAGGCCTGGTATAAATCAGGTCCACCCGGCCGTAATAAGGGGATCCGTTCAGGCCTTCAATATCCTGGGGCTCCACGATCAGGATCTTGATGATTTTCTCCGGCTTCTTCGCTGTTTCATCGAGGATGCGCAGGAATTCGGCCCCGGTCATGGGCTCCATGTTCTGGCTGATGATCAGGATATCGATCTGCTGGACCTTGTGGAGGATCCTGAGGGCTTCGACCCCGGAGGAAGCGGCGCAAAAGTCGTATCTGGACTCGAAGGCGCTTTTCAGTCCGTTCAGGCGGGGAGATGAAGGGTCGACGGCAAGGACAACAGGAACGCTGGAATAGGCTTCGACCTCAAGATCGCTAAGTACCATTCAACACCTTATGAGGGAACCCCGCTTTATGACGAAAAATCCTCCCTTCCGATCAGGCTTTCGCTCCCTGCGCCCCTTGGCAGGCCGCAGGGATATTACAATATACATTAATACAATACAATCTACCTACTATATTTAGTGTTCTTTTTCCCTAATGTCAAGTGTTTCTTTACGTTCCCCCCTGATTTCCACGTGTAATAATTTGGCCGGATTGGCACATTTTATTGCCGGAAAGTCCAATGGCTTTCGGCGGGGCCGATCGCCAGGTCCCGGAACCGGAAGAGGCGCCTTGATCGAAGAATCCAACCCCCTATTTCCCCGAGACGGCGATTGTTCTCGCCCAATCCCAGCCGGAAACTCCGAGGGCGTTGACCGCCTTCACCGCGACGGACAGCGTTTCTCCTTTCTTGAGCTTGATTCCGGGGATGACCGCCTGAGCTACGCTCACCGTCAGGCTGCCGGCCGGCAAGCCGCCGCCCAGCCCGTATTCAACGACGTAGGAAGTGATGTTCATCTCAAGGTTCGGCTCCCAGATCAAGTGGACGGATCCGTCCTTCCTCACAGCCGCCTTGAGGCTTTTGACCGGAGCAGGGCTCGAGGCCAGCATCATGATGGAGGCCGTGGTGGCCCTGGCGGTCTCCTCCACAAGACGATGGTTGACGTTTTCGAGAAGATCGGTCGGCTGGTGGTAATAAGGGCTGCTCAGCACGGGATAGGACCCGAAGCCGCCGACCACGTCGCCGTAGGCGCTATAGAACGCGGCCGCGTCCGTAGACTTCACGTAGTGCGCATCATAGGTGATCATCTTCGAAAAAAGGAAGGACGCAGCATGCTGGATGTCGCGGATCCCCGCGTTCGAATAGCGGATGGTGTTGTCCAGCCGGTGGTCGTTGGTCCAACCGATCATGTCGTTGTTCAGGTCGGCAGAGATGTGCCATTTCTTCTCCTGGGCCTGCCGCACGAACTCGCGCGAACCGAGGAGCCCGGCCTCCTCGCCCGTGAAGGCCGCGAAGACGATAGTGGAGGGCTGCGGCGAGCGGGCCAGAACGCGCGCTGTCTCCAAGAGCGCAGCGGTGGAGGAGCTGTTGTCGTCGGCGCCGGGCCCGCGCCGATTCGAGTCGTAGTGAGCGCTCAGCACGTATATGAGATCCGGGGTCTCGGTCCCGGGCAGCGTGGCCAGGATATTCGCCGTTTTGATCTCGCGGGAGACGGAACGCTGGAGTTCGGGTTGGTTCTCGTCGACACGGGCATTAAACCATTGATATTCAGGCTGGTAGCCGAAGGACTTGAGCGTTTGATAAATATAGTCGCCGGCGGGCTTGTTGCCCGGCTGGGAAATATGCTTGGAATCAAAGTTGAAGAGTTTCTCCTCGTATTCAAAGATTTTCGTGATCGAGATTTTTTGGGTGACGGACTTCACGCCGGCGGCGATGGGCGCGAACATCTTCTCGCCCCGGGAGCGGAGCGCGCGCTCCTCCTCCAGGTTGTCCCGGAGACGCGCCAGGAGCGTGTCCATAGTGATCTTTCGTGTGAGGTCGACAAGGTAGACGCCGCGCTCGGCCGAGATGGTGTCGCCGTCCCGCTCGGCCTGGATGAGGAGATGTGTGCCGGACGGATCCGCCGCCCATTCGTATTCGGGCGCGATGGTCCGGAGCGTGTTGTTGTGGAACACTCTCGCGGCCGTAAGCGTCGTGAGGTCATAAAGATAGGCGCGGCTGTGGCGCGGTTCACCCTTGACGGCAAGCACCAGGTCCAGGGTCAGGAAGCGCGGCGCGCGGTCGGGCTGGATCTCGCGGCTCACGCGGGCTTCGCCCTTGCCGTCGCTCTTGATGGTGAAGATTTCGCCGTTCCGTGTGTAGGTCATGTCGAAAACGACGCCCGAACCGTCAGCAGTCAGCGCCGCGGAGCCGATCCGATCCAGGGTCTTCTTCAGAGTAACGGGAGAAAGAACGGCCCCGAGCTTGAGAAGCTGGAGCGATGTTTCATTGCCCTCTCGGTTGATGAAAACGAGCGCCGACCCATCGGCCGAAATCGAGGGCGAGCCGCCCGAGAAAACGCGGGACGTTCCGTCGGCGAGACTCAGGACGGTGAACTGCCGTGGAGAGGCCGGCCTGCCTCCCGATTCGTCCTGGTCGGGCCTTCCCCCCTGCCCGGGTTCCGCCGGCCGCGGAAATGGATTCTGGGTCGTAATCGAATAAATCAGATATTTCCCGCCGGGAACGGCTATCGGATCGGCCTTAAATCCGGGCCCGGAGGTCAGCGGCCGGGGCGGAGCCGCTTCGGAAACGGCATAGATGTCGCAGGCGGCGGTATCGGATTCCTTCGCTCCTACAAAGTAGATCTCCCGGCCGTCGGCGCTGAAGGCCGGTGAGGTTTTCAAGAGCATGTCGGGCTTTAACTTTTTTTCTTTCCGGGTCATGATATCCAGGAGGACGGCGTCGCTGTTTTTGGCTTCAAACCAGGTCAACTGCCTGAGCTTTTCCTGGAACGCCCGCCTGTCGGAAGGAGGGACGGACTGAAGGTACTCCACCTCCTTGCGGAGCTTCTGGATTTCCGGCACCTCGTGGATGCGAAAGAAGGCGGCCATGTTTGGCGCGGGCGAAAATACGAGGCTTGCGCTGCGGACCTCGACCAGGACCTTCCCGGGATTGTCGGCGGCGAGAATCCGAGAAACGGGCGCGGCGCGCGTGCCCGCATCATAAGCGATGAGCCGGCCCGATGGATCGAAGCGCGCCGATCGGCCGTCAACCGTGATTTCAACGGTCTGATAAAGTTCCCCCGTAACGAGCGCGATCCGGTCGAAGAACCGGTCGCCGCCCGGGCTCTTGAGAACGGCTTCGAACTCTTCGAGGGCCTTGATGTAATCGCCGCCGTCCCAGGCCTGGCAGGCCAGATCCAACCGCTCGTCCAGCGGGTCGAGCTGCATGGCCGGGGCCAGGCAGGCCGTCAGAAAAACCAGACTAAGCGCGATGCGTTTCATGGCGGACCTCACCTTTTAACCTGTTAACCTGCATTATTCATAAACCGGGTTCCATATGGGGGAAGGCCGGGATGGACTCGCTCCCGAAGTCCCACTATGGTCGCTTCGTCCATCCCGGCCTTCCCCCTTGGAGCATTCATCGATTCCGTCTCTTCAACTAATAATTGATGAATAATGCAGGTTAAATAAATCCGGGGGGAGAAAAACGGTTGGTTCACCCGCAGAGGGAAAGTCATAGATCGCGGGCGAAACACGGTTGGATTATATGGAGATTCCCCCGGAGAATCAAGAATCTCGGGCATGGCCTCAACATAGACGTCGCTTTGGGAATTAAAAAATTGTGTGATAGAATAAGCGCACAACGCTCATGAGGGTCGCGCGTAAAACCGCCTTTAGAATTTGGTTTCTAGCTCTCTGCCTTGCCCCGGCCGCCGTCGGCCAGACGGGCTATCCGCTTATCGTCCAGTCCGAGCACGACCTTGTTTTCAGCCGGCCGGCCGCGAGCTGGGACGAAGCCATCCCGCTCGGAAACGGCCTGATCGGCGCCCTGGTATGGCAGAAGGGAAACTCGATCCGTCTTTCGCTCGACCGGGCCGACCTCTGGGACATCCGCCCCATGGAAAACTTGAACAGGCCGGAATGGTCGTTCGCCTGGGTCCAGAAACAGGTCTTCAAAAAAGAATACAAAATCGTTCAGGACCTGTTCGACGCACCCTACGAGCAAAGCCCGGCACCCACCAAGATCCCCGCGGCCGCTCTGGAATTCGACGTCTCGGCTCTCGGCGAAGTGTCCTCGGTGCGGCTCTTCATTCAGAACGCGCTTTGCGTCATTGAGTGGAAATCGGGAGCGCGGTTGTCAGTGTTTGTCCAGGCCACGGAATCCATCGGCTGGTTCCGGTTCGAAAAGGCGAAGATGGGCTTCTCCCCTACTCTTATTCCCCCGGCTTATGGCCCGACGGCCGGAAGTGAGGCGGACTCGGTGACGGGCCAGGAGCTTAGCCGCCTGGGATATGAGCAGGGGCAGGTTGTCCCGGCGGGCGATTCTCTGACATACAGGCAGAAGGGCTGGGGTGGCTTCTTTTACATCGTTCATACGGCCTGGATAGAGAACAAGGAAGTCATGGAGGGAGCCTTCAGCATTTCAGCCCATTATCCCGACCGGCCTCCTGCTGAAACCGCCGATGGCGTCGTAAGCAAGGCTTTATCCCGTGGATTCCTGAGCGACCTGACTTCGCATTTCCTCTGGTGGTCCGAATTCTGGCAGAAGTCGGCCGTTACACTTCCCGACAAAGTCCTGGAAAAACAGTGGTTCCTGGAGATGTACAAATTCGGGTCGGCGGCCCGGACGGGCGCCCCGCCCATCTCGCTCCAGGCGGTCTGGACCGCGGACAACGGCCGGCTCCCACCCTGGAAGGGCGACTTCCACCATGACCTGAACACCCAGCTCAGCTACTGGCCGGCTTACAGTGGTAATCATCTTGACCTCGAGACGCCCTACCTCGACTGGCTCTGGGAGATCACGCCCGAGGCCAAGCGCTACACCAAAGCTTATTTCGGCACTACAGGCTTGAACGTGCCGGGAGTAACGACGCTCCGTGGCGCCCCCATGGGCGGTTGGATCCAATATTCTTTCTCGCCCACCGTCTCGGCCTGGCTGGGACAGCATTTCTATTTGCACTGGCGCTACAGCATGGACAGGAATTTCCTCGCGGAAAAGGCTTACCCGTGGCTCCGGGACGTCGCCGCGCACCTGGACGAGCTATCAGTCAAAGACACGGCCGGCCGGCGGAAGCTACCCTTGAGCTCCTCCCCCGAGATCCACGACAACTCGCTCGATGCCTGGTACGCATCCCTCACGAACTACGATTTAGCTCTTATCCGCTGGACCTATCAGGCTGCGTCGGAACTTGCCGCCGAACTAGGCCTGACGGAGGACTCCCAAAAGTGGAAAAAGATCCTCTCTGAATGGCCGGACTTGGCGATTTCGGGCGTTGACAGTTCGCTGGTCGTCGCGCCCGGTGAACCGCCGGCAGAGTCGCACCGCCACTTTTCCCACCTTATGGCCATTCACCCCCTGGGGCTTATCGATTGGTCGAACGGCCTTAAGGATCAGGTGATCATCATCAACTCTCTCGCCAGGCTGGAAAAACTCGGGACCGACCAGTGGTGCGGGTATTCCTACAGCTGGCTGGGGAACATGAAAGCCCGGGCTCGCGACGGTGAGGGCGCGGCCCGGGCCCTGCGGATTTTCGCCGATTGCTTCTGCCTTCCCAACAGCTTCCATGTGAACGGCGACCAGTCCGGCACGGGCAAGTCGAAATACACCTACCGGCCATTCACGCTCGAAGGGAACTTCGCCTTCGCCGCCGGCGTGCAGGAGATGCTGCTTCAGAGCCATGCCGGCGTCATTGAGCTATTCCCCGCCGTTCCCGCCGCGTGGAAAGACGTGGGCTTCCGCAATCTGCGCGCCGTGGGGGCGTTCCTGGTCACGGCCGAGCTCAAAGCCGGTCGGGTGGGGAACATCAGGATCTATTCGGAAAAGGGCGCGCGGCTCCGGCTCCGCAATCCGTTCGCCGGTAAGCCGTTCCAGTTGAACGGCGTGGCCATGATTTCCAAGGAAGAGATCATCGACATCGTGACCTATCCCGGCCAGACAATCATCTTGGGCTTGCTCTGAGTTCCATCTTTGGGCTTCGCATTCCAGGCCCCGGAACGAGTCATGTTTCGGAAAGACTAATGAGTGTCCGGATGGCGTCCGCTCATTGAGACGATGGGGATCTGTATCCAGCCTGTGCGGCCTTGATTTGTCTTGACCAGCCAGAAGCCCTTGTATTCGCCCAGAACGGAGAACGCCTCTCCTTTGCCGACCGACTCCTTAGCTGCCGCATCGTCAGCGGGGGCTTCCCTGACAGTGAGGAGGTCGGCAGCTTCCGGATTCTCAAGAGCTCTTTCGGCCGGCTCCACGCTGTCGGCCTGCACGTATCCGGATGTTCCGTCCGGTAAAAGGACACGGTACGTTCCGCCCGAGGCCGCCAGGACCAGCATCGCCGACTGGGAATCCAGCGCGAGGACGTCCCGTGATCGGGCCTCCGCGGAAACTTTCAGGGAAACCTTTGGCGCCTTCGATCTCACCCACCGTCCCAGGGATTCGAGGTCGGCCACGACCTGGAGAGGGACCATATAAGTCCGGGCTATGAAATAATAGGGATCGACCGCGCCTTCAACCTCGGCATAGATCCCGAAGTGCAGGTGCGGAGGCGTTCTCTTGGCGTTCCCGCTGTTGCCCACAGTCCCGATCACCCGGCCCGCCTCGACCTCTGTGCCCGCTTTCACACTCTGGGTTTGCAGATGGGCAAAATAATAATACATGGAACGTTCGGTGTCATAGAGCCAGATCGTGTTTCCGCCGAGATCGTTCTCTCCTACGAAGCGAACTTGGGCCTTGGCCGGCGCAAGGACTTCCGTGTGGCGTCTGGCGAAAATATCTACGCCCCTGTGCAGCCGCCGGCCGCCGTCCCTAAGGGCGTCGAATCCCCCTCCGATCGACCGGGTGTCCTGCCCCTTAACGGGGAACCCGAGAGACGCTGCAACGCGGATGGTGATTTTGAACTGCCCGCCCCGCAACAGTTCAGGCTGAAGTCGGACGATGTACTCCCCCTCTCGGCGGGGTTCGAATACCAAGCGGTTTGTCTCTTTATCCGCGCTGGCGACTTGAAGCCATTCCCGTCCATCGGAATCGGGGGCCCGGAAGAGATCGATGAAAAGTCGGGGCGGCTTCTGTCCGGAAAAAACAACGTCGAGCTCGATCCGTTGCCCCTTTTTTGCCTGGAATCGGTAGGCGACGGCGAAAGCCTCTTTCGGATCCGCGTAGAAGACTTCTTCGAACGGAGGGGATGCAACGACCGGTTCGCGGAGAGATTTCCGGGAAGCGGCAATCCAGTCTCGGCCCAAAGCCGTATCCGCAAGCCGGGCCAGCCGGAGAAAATGGAGATAGTCTTCATGGGCATTTGTAGGACGGTAAGTTTCGGGCACCTTTTCCCGCCGACACCCAGGATGGGTAACAAGGCTGAAGAGCAAGAAAATAGACGCTGCGGTCACGACCGATTTCGATCTCATATCGGGCACATCTCTACCCGGAGGGACAACGGAGCTTCAAGTGAAGGCCGGCGGCGCGCCGTCCGGGTTCAGATAACCTGCATTATTCATAAACCAGGTTTCCTATGGGGGGAAGGCCGGAATGGACTCGCTCCCGAAGTCCCGACATGGTCGCTTCGTCCATCCCGGCCTTCCCCCTTGAAGCATTCATTGATTCCGTCACTCCAACTTAAAATTTATGAATAATGCAGGATAAGTATTTACCATGAATTTCCAGCCAAAGAAAGAAAAATCAGAATTCGGACGCATTTTTTTTTGTGATAACCGAAAGATCGAGGAACGGGCGGCGCGGCGGAGGAGCTCCCCGCCCTATCCGATTTTCCTTTTTCCCCCGGATGTGGTAGGATTTTTCCCGTTCAAGGAGGGAGCATGACTGGATCAATCACCAAACACAGCGTCGGTTATTTGATCTGCATCGTTATTTTTTCCCTGGCGGCTCTGGCCGTCCGGACGGCGGCCGCCGCCGAGGAGACCCAGACGCAGAAAGAGGAACGGATGCGCTGGTGGACCGAAGCGCGTTTCGGAATGTTCATCCACTGGGGCCTCTACGCCCTGCCGGCGCGCCACGAGTGGGTCAAGCAGAACGAGCGCATCAAGGACGAGGATTACCAGAAGTATTTCGAGCTCTTCAACCCCGATCTTTACAATCCCGTGGAGTGGGCACGGGCCGCGAAGAACGCGGGCATGAAGTACTTCGTCATCACCACCAAGCACCATGAGGGCTTCTGTCTCTTCGATTCCAAGTTCACCGACTACAAGGCGACGAACACGCCGTACGGCAAGGACCTGATCAGGGCCGTGGTCAATGCCTTCCGCGACGAGGGATTGCGTGTCGGTTTTTACTATTCGCTCCTTGACTGGCACCATCCCGATTACACTGTGGACACGAACCACCCCATGTGGACGAATGAAGAGTTCAAGAAGACGGCCGCCGGCCGGGACATCAAGAAATACGCCGAGTATGTTCGTAACCAGGTCCGGGAGCTCCTGACCGAATACGGCACCATCGACTGCCTCTTCCTGGACTTCTCCTTCCCGGGCAAAGACGGCAAGAGCCGCAACGATTGGGAGTCGGAGAAGCTCCTCAAAATGATCCGCGAACTCCAGCCGAATATCATCATCAATGACCGGCTCGACCTGCTGGACATTCCGGGCGGCTGGGACTTCCGCACGCCCGAGCAGTTCATGCCCCGCGAATGGGTGACTGCTAACGGCCGGCGCGTCCCCTGGGAAACTTGCCAGACCTTCTCCGGGTCGTGGGGGTATTACAGGGATGAGGCCACCTGGAAGAGCGTGCGACAGCTCGTGGTCATGCTCATCGAAACCGTGAGCAAGGGCGGGAATCTTTTGCTGAACGTGGGCCCGACGGCGCGCGGCACGTTCGACGGACGGGCCCTGAGCCGCCTCAACGGCATGGGCGAGTGGATGAAGGTCAACAGCCGCTCGATCTACGGCTGCATCCAGGCGCCGGACGAATTCAAGGCGCCCAAGAACTGCCTGCTGACCTACAACCCGAAGCTGCGCCGGATTTACGTCCACGTCCTCGACTGGCCCATGGGCGAGCTGCACCTCGACGGGTTTGCCGGCAAGGTCAAGTACGCCCAGCTCCTCAACGACGCCTCGGAGATCCGGATGGTCGAGCAGCGGGCAGGCTACCTGTCGGGCGAGAACGAGGCGGCCCCTGCGGTGTTGACCCTGCGGCTGCCCGTCCAGAAACCCGGCGTGGAAGTGCCCGTTATCGAATTATATTTAAAGTAAGAAGGGGACGGCTCTCGGCAAGCGCAAAGGGCTCTAAATCCCATGAATTGTGGCTGCCGCGGAGAACCCCTCTTGAAGAAGAATCGTCCCCGTCTTCCGCTATCCGACTGCCTCAGCGGAGTTGGGAGGCCATATGAAACACCTATCTTTCTTTATCGGCCTCGGCATCGTCCTGTTTGCGGCGTTTGCAGGCCAGGAAACGCAGGTCAACGATTGGGAAAATCCCCTCGTGTTCGGTCAGAATAAAGAGGAGACTTACGCCACATTCGTTCCTTTTGCGGATGTCGAATCCGCCCTTGAGAATGACATAAAAGCATCGCCCTATTACCTATCGCTCAACGGGACCTGGAAATTCAACTGGGTCACGAAACCGGCGGACCGGCCCCTGGATTTTGACGAGCCCGACTACGATGTCCGCGGATGGAAAGACATCCAGGTTCCCTCGAATTGGGAGTTCCAGGGGTATGGGATTCCTATCTATGTCAATATCGGCTATGAATGGACCAAGAAACCGGACCCGCCCCATATTCCGCATGATGACAATCCGGTCGGTTCCTATCGGCGAACCTTCACTCTGCCCGAAGACTGGAAAGAAATGCAGGTCTTCATCCATTTCGGGGCCGTCAAGTCCGCCTTTTACATCTGGATCAACGGACAAAAGGTCGGCTACAGCGAAGATTCCAAGATGGCCGCTGAGTGGGATATTACTCCCTACCTTAAGCCCGGCGAAAATACCGCGGCGCTCGAGGTCTACCGCTGGTCGGACGGATCCTATCTCGAAGGCCAGGACTTCTGGCGCATCAGCGGCATCGAGCGCGACGTCTATCTCTACGCCGCGCCGAAGGTCCGCATCCGCGATTTCTGGGCGGTCCCCGACCTGGACAACAACTACGAGAACGGAAAGCTCAAAGTCGCGGTCGATCTCAAGAACAAGATGTCCGGCCTGAAGGCCGGGATTTATCAAATCGAAATGCGGCTCTACGACCCGTCCGGGGAAAGTCTGATCAACGAGACCAAGTCGATGAATATGGAAGGAAGAGAATCCGGATCGGTTACATTCGAACACCCGGTCGCCAACCCAAAAAAATGGTCGGCCGAAACTCCGGACCTCTATCCCGTCGTCCTGGCCTTGAAGGACCCGGCCGGACGCGTCATCGAGACGGCCGGTTGCCGGACCGGCTTCCGGAAAGTGGAGATCAAAAAAGGGCGGCTCCTCATCAACGGTATTCCGGTCCTCTTCAAGGGCGTGAACCGCCACGAGCACGACCCCGTCACGGCGCACGTCATCTCCGAGGAATCCATGCTCAAGGACATCGCCCTCATGAAGCAGTTCAACATCAACGCCGTGCGGACCTGCCATTACCCGAACGACCCGCGCTGGTATGAGCTGTGCGACGAATACGGCCTTTACCTCATCGACGAGGCCAACATCGAGTCGCACGGCATGGGCTACGGCGAGCTCAGCCTGGCCAAGAACCCGGAGTGGGGACCGGCGCACCTTGACCGCATTCGGCGGATGGTGGAGCGCGACAAGAACCATCCCTCGGTGGTCATCTGGTCCATGGGCAACGAGGCCGGCGACGGCATCAACTTCGAGAACGCCTCGGCCTGGATCCATAAACGGGACAAAACCCGGCCCGTCCATTACGAACGGGCCGAGCTCCGGCCTCATACCGATATCTACTGCCCGATGTATGAGCCCATCGAGAACCTGGAGGCCTACGCGAAGAAATATAACGACCGGCCGCTCATCATGTGCGAGTACGCCCATTCCATGGGCAACAGCACCGGCAACCTCCAGGACTACTGGGACGTGATCGAGAAGTACGACGTTCTCCAGGGCGCATTCATATGGGACTGGGTCGATCAGGGATATGCAAGCAAGAACGAAAAAGGCGAGTTCTTTTGGGCGTTCGGCGGCGATTATGGCCCGCCGGGCACGCCCTCGGACAAGAACTTCTGCTGCAACGGCCTGGTCGGACCCGACCGCACGCCTCACCCCGGTTTGTGGGAGGTGAAGAAAGTCTATCAGTCCGTCAAGTTCAGGCCGGTCAATATCGCCTCGGGCCAGATCGCCGTGCTGAATAAATACGATTTCATCAACCTCGACCGATTCGACTTCGTCTGGGAGATCGTAGCCGATGGGAAGAAGGAGGCCGAGGGTAAAATCTCGCGGCCCGACATCGCGGCGCGGCAAAGCCGGGTCCTGGAGTTGGAGCTGCCGGCGATCAATCCACAGCCGGGCGTCGAGTATTTCCTGAACATCAGTATGGTTACGACAAAGGTTCAGCCGCTCATCCCCAAGGGTCACGTGGCCGCCTTCGATCAGTTCAAGCTTCCGTTCGAGGCGAAAGCGGAGGCCGCGTGGAAGGCTGTTGCCGCGGGGGCTGAAACACTCAAATCATCCTCATTTCCCGAATTGAAGTTGATCCAGGATAACGCGAAAGCGGTTGTCGAGGGTTCGGTATTCCGCATCGCATTCGACAAAAAAACGGGGAATCTCACCTCCTTCAGATTCCGTGGGACCGAGCTCCTTAAGTCCGGGCCCGAGCCCAATTTCTGGCGCGCGCCCACGGACAACGACTTCGGCAGCCTGATGCCAAAACGCTGCGCGGTATGGCGGAAGGCCGGCGAAAACCGCGCTCTTGAGAGCCTAAGCGCGCGCCGGATCGGAGCATCGGAAATCGAGGTTGAAGTCAATTACTCGATGAAGGATATCCCGGCCAAACACCGCCTTAAATATACCATCCTGGGAAGCGGCGACTGCATCATTCAAAACGATTTCACGCCGGAGGGCGAGAAACTTCCCGAGATCCCAAGGCTCGGGATGAAGCTGGCTATGCCCCCTGGATTCAGTGAGATCCAGTGGTACGGCCGCGGCCCGCAGGAAAACTACAGCGACCGGAAGACCGCCGCCCGGGTGGGCCTTTATAACAGCCTCGTCCAGGACATGATTATCCCCTATGTCGCGCCGCAGGAATATGGGACCCGGGCCGACGTCCGCTGGGTGGCCGTCCGCAACAGCGCCGGCGTGGGCTTGATGGCATCGGGCAAGCCGCTCCTCGATTTCTCGGCCCTCCCCTACACGCCCGAGGATCTGACGCTGGAAAGCCGCGGCGCCAAGCATCCGTCGGACATTGAGAAGCGGAATTTTACGACCGTGACGCTGGATTATGCCCAGATGGGAGTCGGGGGCGACGACTCATGGGGCGCCAAACCGCATCCCCAGTATCAGATCCCCGCTAAGGCTTATTCCTACTCGTTCAGGCTGCGCCCTCTCGGCCCATCCGACGACGCCATGGCTCTAAGCAAGGCTATGAAATAGTCCAATATCGAAAAGGCGGCGCATCACGGGACAGTTCTGGAGACGGTTCTCAAACCGTCCCCATTCTGTTTTACATCCCCAGCGAGTATCCGATCTTCAGGAAGAAGGTGCGGTTCTGGCGCGTGATGTCCATCCCCTGCAGCCCCAGGGAATTGTCCGAGTAGCCGAGGAAGAGCACCGTCTGCGGATTGATCTTGTAGGAAAAAAGGAATTGGGTGAATAGAGTCTTCATCCTCGCCGGCACGGGGAACACATACATCCCCGGGTCGCGGTCGACATCGCGATACTGGAGGATCGCCCGGACGAAGGTGCGGACGTTGAAGTTATAGATGAACCTCGCCTGAGACAGGTTCGCGGTATAGATTTTGTTCCCCTTCAGGGAGAGGCGTTCCAGGTTGTGCGAGAAATTCAGGTTGAGATGGTGACCCAATCCGAGCTCCAGGTTCGGCCCCAAGCTCAACATGGAAGCCAGCCGGGAATTCGCGTAGTCGATGAAATCCCCGGCCAGCCCGTTCAGACCGAAGCTGATGCCGCCGGCCGGCTTCATGGCGAAGAAGAAGTTCGCCCGCGTCTGGCTGTAAGTAACGCCGTCATAATATTCCTTGGTCTTTATGCCCATAAGCTGGCCTTGGGTCTGGAGAGGTCCTTGGTAAATGAGGCCGAGCACGAACGCCTGGTCCGTCAGCAGGCCGTCGTAGTTCCACCCGCCTATGGCCTGAACACCGACCGAAATACGGTCGAACCAGCCGCCCTGTTTTCCCCAAATGATCCGCTGGACCGTTCCCTGGGCTTGGCGAAGATCAACGCGCGGAATAAATCCATAATCCGCCCGGAATCCCCGGCCCAGGTCCTGGTACAAGGCGTCTATTAGCCAATTCCTGGACATATGGAGGAACTCGGCATAAACCGAGTTTCCCCCGAATGTACCCGTTTTCTGGCCGTATGCGGCTGCCAGGTCGTTGGGATAATCCGTTTCGGAACGCAGGTATTGAACACGGATGTTGTTCACCCGGTCCAGACGGAGAAAGGCGTCGAAACCGCCGACATGGTTGGAATAACCCTCGCCGGCACGGCCGGTGTAAAGGACCCCTACAGTCGAAGCCTGGCCCAAGTCATAGCGGTAGCGGAACACGCCCCCGTAAACGCGCTTATCGAGAGAGGCGGACATGGAACCCTGGTTGGAAGGAAAGATCAGGTTGTTGATTTCGTCCTGGTTGGTGAAGAATCCCAGCGCGCTCCGTCCCATTTTTGAAGTGAACTTAGCCCCCCACGCCGGGTCGGCGACCGTGCGGGTAAACACCGACTGGATGGGCGTCAGGAAGAAATCGGCGCCCTCCAGGAAGAACGGCCTTTTTTCCGGATAATAAAGGGCGAATCGGGTATTGACGTCGAGCTGGGCTACGTCCGCTTCGACCTGGGAGAAATCGGGATTGGCCGTGGCGTTGAGGATCATGTTGGGCGTGATGCCCCACTTGACCGTGATGCCGGGCTCGGACTTGATTTTCCCGTTCTTCAGATCATCGGTCGGAGAAGCCTGCGGCGGTATGGCATCGGTCCGATTGGCGGTCAGGGTGGGATCGAACTCCAGGTTCCGGCCCGGAGATATGTTCTGGAAGCCGGTGAGCTTGTTGAACTGGCAAAGGATACAGGCCACGTTCCGGCTCCGCACATGGGAGGTCATCCGATGCCTTACGCTGCGCGGATAGGAGCGCTCGGCGCTGAATCCCCAGGTCTGGACGGATGAGGACCTCTGAAACCGGAGCTGGTTGAAGGGAATAGCGATCTCGATGGCGTATCCCCACTCGGTGATTTTGCCGGCCGAGTCCCAGATGGCGTCCCAGGAGAAATCCTCGTAGCCCTCGAGCTCGCTGAAGTTGGCGTCGGCCTGGACGCCGAGCGGGTTGACGCGGAACTGGAAGCCCCGGCGCTCGTCGTTGAAGGCGTCGATCATGACGCTGATATGGTCGTCCTGGATCAGCGTATCTGTGTTATCGCGGTCCATGATGTGGGCCCGGATCTTTTTTGGCTCGGGATCGTTGCAGCGGAATGCCATGTAGAGGTAGGATTCATCAAAGGTGACCAGGAAGTCCGTGTCGACCGGCGCGGGGATATTATCCCCGGGCAGCCACTCAAAGGGCAGTTTGATGACTTCGGCCCGGCTCCAGGCTTCCTCGTCCAGGATGCCGTCAATCTTCATTTTGGAAGCGGCGGGATAAACGTTATAGGGGCGTCCTTTGCTGATCTGCCCCTTTTGTTCCTGTTGCTGCTCGGCGGAAAATAAAAGGCCAGCGGCTAAGGCCAGAAGCAGGACGGCCATGATGACATTTTTCTGCATAAATCACTCCTTTGGAATAATAGCCTGTATTGTTCATAAATCGGGTTTGATATGGAGGGAAGGACGGAATAGACCCGCCCCCGAAGTCCCGATGTGGTCGCTTCGCCCATCCCGGCCTTCCCCCTTGAAGCATTTATTGATTCCACCTCTCCAGCTTAAAATTAATGAATGATGTAGGATAGATGACATAACCGGGAAAAATGTTGTCGGGAAAACCTGGGCGCCTATCTTAGCATATTTAACTTGTTGACTCATATAATGTGATTTCCGTCGAGGCAAAATTTACTGCAATTTCCATGCCAAATAAGTCTCCGGTTAGCAAACGCGCCAAAGAAAATTCGCGCCGGGCGGATGCCCAGCTCGGAGCACGAATATCCGCCGGCGCACCCTTAATATATACGGTCATTCGAACTGGATAGTTTCTGATGTCCCCGAAAAAAGCCGGGAAATTCACAGAAATCGTTCAGGCCAAGTTAACTTGTATTATTCATAAACCAGGTTCTATATGGGGGGAAGGCCGGAATGGACTCGCTCCCGAAGTCCCGACATGGTCGCTTCGTCCATCCCGGCCTTCCCCCTTGAAGCATTCATTGATTCCGTCTCTCCAACTTAAAATTTATGAATAATGCAAGTTAAATTATTTTACACTCGGACAATTTTCGCCATCTTCCGGTTGGTGCGCCAACATTAAAGGAAAGCTACAGGCCCAATAATTCCTTGGCATTTTCGCCGAGTATGCCGGCTTTTTCTTGAGAAGAAATACTCAGTCCCTCAATGCTGCTCACCATCTTTTCAAGACTCCCGATCTGATGTGGATAATCGCTTCCGGCCACTAAATGGCTTACGCCGGCAAAGCTCATGGCCAATTCCAGGGCTTTGATATCAAAATTCACCGTATCATAATAAAACTTTTTAAGGCATTCGCTGGGGAGAGTATGAATATTTTCTCGACATTCTTTGAAGGCGCAATATCCCCTGTCAAGCCTTTCGGCAAGATACGGAATGGCTCCGCCAAGATGTCCCAGAACCCATTTGATATCAGGAAATTTTTCGACGACACCGCTGAAAACCAGCTTGGCCGCTGCCAGCGTCGTATCAAGGGGAAAACCGATCAAAGGCATGAGCCAATATTCGGACATGGCTTCCACTCCCGCAGGGAAAGACGGGTGGATATAAAAAATCGCCTGCCACTCGTTCGCTTTTTCGTAAAGGGGCCAAAAACGCCGGTCACTCAAGGCCACGCCATTGATATTGCTGAACAACATGACTCCCTTAAAACGAAGCCGGCCAAAAGCTCGGTCCAGCTCTAACGCTGAGGCGATAGGATCGTTCAAGGGGAGGGTCGCCAGGGCGGCAAACCGGTCGCCGCGCTCATCGACAATTTTGGCTAAGCTGTCATTGACGATTCGAGCCAGTTCAACCGAACGATCGGGAGACTCGATATGTGTGCCCGGTGTCGTAAAGGTCAGAATCTGTTTATCAATGCCCGCCTTTGTTAAAACTTCTGCTCGATAATCAATATCTCTGTGCCCGCGGACGATGATGTTGTAATCACCGGGATAATGAAGAAGCGGATTATTGTCCGAATCGAAGGTGACTTTGATGCGGCTTGGCTTCGATAAAATCTCATCCAGGTATTGCGGCGGATAAAAATGATTGTGAAAATCAATGATGGTCATGAGCTAAACTCCTCTTCGTCTTTTCTTTGACCACAAATAATATATTGGCAAGCCCAGCAAAACAAGGGAAAGACCGAACAGGCTTTCTCCGAGGTCGGATAGGATCTGATTGATCACGATGGCAAATGATGAGATGACAAATAGCGCGGGAACAACAGGATAGCCCCAGATCCTGTAACCGCGTACGATGCCCGGCCTTCGCCGCAACAGGAATAAGCCGATCGCCATTAATCCGAAGAATATCCATTCGGTATAGACAACCCGGGTGAAGAGGGCTTTGTAAGTGCCCGTGGCCACCAGCACCGAAGACCAAACGCCTTGAATAACGATGGCTTTGTGGGGTGTTCTGTAACGGGGATGGATATCACCGACCCATCGAAACAACAGACCATCCCGTGCCATGGAATAATAAACGCGGGGTCCGCAGAGAATAATACCGCTCAGTGCGCCGAATGTGGAGAGGATAACCAAGCCGGACATAAAAGCGCCTCCTCCGAATCCAAGAAGAGCGTCTGCTGCGTCAGCGGCAATTCGCGTGGAGGATGCGACTGACTCGAGCGGCAAAACATACAGATAAACCGTATTTAATGCCACATAGCACACCGTGACAATCATCGTTCCCACCATTAAAGCCCGGGGGATGGTCCGGCGCGGGTTAATTGTCTCTTCGGAATTATAGGTCACCATATGCCAGCCGCCGAAGGCGAACAATCCGGCTGCCAAAGCCAGGAAAAAGTTATGAGGCGAAATATCAAGGTCCGCTGAATGGCCGGCAACGAAATGTCCGGGGATACGAGAGCCGAGGGCGAAACCAGCGATAACGATAAATACGATAGCTGTGACTTTTCCCAAGGTGATGAGTGTTTGAACAGAACTGCCCTGCTTGACGCCCCGGCAGTTGATGGCTGAGAGAATAAAAATGACCGCAATGGAAACAGCTTTGATCATGACGGCCTTCATGGGTATAAAATAGGAAACGTATCGAGAAAATATGACGGAGATCGCTGCGATGATCCCCGAATGGACACTCCAGAACATGGCCCAGCCCCATAAAAATCCCATCGAAGGAGAATAGGCTTCTTTTAAATACACGTAAACCCCGCCGGACTGGGTAAAGATTGAGGCCAATTCTGCACACACCAGCGCCCCGAAAAATGTCAGCAGCCCGGATATCAGCCAGACCAGGAAAATGCCTTTAACAGAAAACACTTGCCCTGTAATCTCTGATGGCTGGACAAAAATTGATGCCCCGATGATTGTCCCCACGACCATGGCTGTGGCGTGGGGCAATCCAATGGCTCGCCGTAGTCCTTGGGATTCATTCTTGTTCATATGAGTTCCATTAACTCATTTTCCTAAAACGGAATCAATCCCTGATTGTTTTTTCGGAGGTCTGATCCGATGATTCGGCCGATTCGCCCTAAGACGATCAGGAGTTACCCCGTTTTGTAATTTATAATTTATAGAACTCCCTGAAGGACAACGAAATG
>Ga0315288_10001948_pt1 | contig 26788 bp, 18 predicted proteins | sample YL17G11_20_MG_FD_203454 | JGI IMG/M metagenome (GOLD analysis project Ga0315288, IMG submission 203454) | Sediment microbial communities from Yellowstone Lake, YNP, Wyoming, USA - YL17G11_20 | ecosystem: Environmental > Aquatic > Freshwater > Lake > Sediment | place: USA: Wyoming | collected... | reverse complement strand
ATCATGAGGGTTACAGCTGAAACTAGTCGAGCATAACTAGACAGAAATTATGAGGGTTACAGCTGAAGCTGGTCGAGCATAACTAGACAGAAATTATGAGGGTTACAGCTGAAGCTGGTCGAGCATAACTAGACAGAAATTATGAGGGTTACAGCTGAAGCTGGTCGAGCATAACTAGACAGAAATTATGAGGGTTACAGCTGAAACTGGTCGAGCGTAAATCATGAGGGTTACAGCTGAAACTTGTCGAGCATGACTATACAGAAATTATGAGGGTTACAGCTGAAGCTGGTCGAGCATAACTAGACAGAAATTATGAGGGTTACAGCTGAAGCTGGTCGAGCATGATCTACACAAATCATGAGGGTTACAGCTGAAAGCTGGTCGAGCATAAATCATGAGGGTTACAGCTGAAAGCTGGTCGAGCATAAATCATGAGGGTTACAGCTGAAGCTGATCGAGCATAAATCATGAGGGTTACAGCTGAAGCTGATCGAGCATGATCTACACAAATCATGAGGGTTACAGCTGAAACTAGTCGAGCGTAAATTCTGATGGTCACAGCTGAAGCTGGTTGAGCATGATTATACAGAAATCATGAGGGTTACAGCTGAAACTGGTTGAACACAAATCATGAGGGTTACAGTTGAAACTGGTCGAGCATAACTAGACAGAAATCATGAGGGTTACAGCTGAAACTGGTCGAGCGTAAATTCTAATGGTCACAGCTGAAGCTGGTCGAGCATAACTAGACAGAAATTATAATGGTCACAGCTGAAGCTGGTCGAGCATAAATCATGAGGGTTACAGCTGAAGCTGATCGAACATGATCTACACAAATCATGAGGGTTACAGCTGAAACTAGTCGAGCGTAAATTCTGATGATCACAGCCGAAGCTGGTTGAGCATGACTAGACAGAAATCATGAGGGTTACAGCTGGAACTAGTCGAGCATAAATCATGAGGGTTACAGTTGAAGCTGATCGAGCATAAATCATGAGGGTTACAGTTGAAGCTGATCGAGCATAAATCATGAGGGTTACAGTTGAAGCTGATCGAACATGATCTACAGAAATCATGAGGGTTACAGCTGAAACTGGTTGAGCATAAATCATGAGGGTTACAGCTGAAACTGGTTGAACACAAATCATGAGGGTTACAGCTGAAACTGATTGAGCATGATCTACACAAATCATGAGGGTTACAGCTGAAACTGGTTGAACACAAATCATGAGGGTTACAGCTGAAACTGGTTGAACACAAATCATGAGGGTTACAGCTGGAACTGGTCGAGCATAACTAGACAGAAATCATGAGGGTTACAGCTGGAACTGGTCGAGCATAACTAGACAGAAATCATGAGGGTTACAGCTGAAGCTGGTTGAGCATAAATCATGAGGGTTACAGCTGAAGCTGGTTGAGCATAAATCATGAGGGTTACAGCTGAAGCTGGTCGAGCATGTTTGACAGAAATCATGATGATCAACGTTAGAAATCTTGAGGCATGTCTGACATAAATCCTGACGATCTACATCTGAAAACCTTGAGACATGTTTCAACTGTGACATGCTCTGAAACCCGCAAATATTTTATCGATAATCCTGACGTAATACAGCTGAAATTTTATCAAATCCGATTATGTTTTACGATCTGACTCAGCTGGAAACATTATCGGAATATTTTTCATTTCATGAAGCGTTATGAAGTGAAACCTGACAAAATCCCGTCGGAAACTCATGATGTAATGCTCTAATTTTTTGATCAAATATAACGAGGTTCTTGAGACCGCGATTATAAGTATGCTAAACCTATATCGGGGCTATAATCATCGAGTTTGTATGGAATTTACATAAAATATCTTGCACAACCCTCAGGCCTGGAGATAAAATACCTGACTGACCGGAGACCTAGAGGACTTTGTGTTTGGACCGTGACCCTTGTGGGGTCAATCATGTTTGTGGATAGCTCTAAGACCGTTTTGGCTTGACGATCATGACTATTGAATTTAGTAAGACGGTTTCGGCAGGCAGATCGTTGAGTTTGACAGAAATTCCAATGGTCACAGCTGAAGCTGGTCGTACACAAATCATGAGGGTTACAGATGAAGCTGGTTGAGCATGATTTACAGAAATCATGAGGGTTACAGCTGTGACTGGTCGAGCACAAATCATGAGGGTTACAGCTGAAACTAGTCGAGCATGACTTGACAGAAATCATGAGGATTACAGCTGTGACTGGTCGAGCATGACTTGACAGAAATCATGAGGATTACAGCTGTAACTGGTTGAGCATGACTAGACAGAAATTCTGATGGTCACGGCTTGAACTGGTTGAACACAAATCATGAGGGTTACAGCTGTAACTGGTCGAACATAAAATCTGATGGTCACAGATGAAGCTGGTCGAGCATGATTTACAGAAATTCTGATGATCATCATCGGAATTATGAAAAATATTCTAATCGTACATGCCACAGGGCTAGAGCTTGAACCGTTCGATAACCATGATACACACTATAGTTATGCGGTCATAATATCACGATTATAATTCCCGTTATAGCTCTCTGTTGTACGTTTTCCATTATAACGCAACGGTTATAACACCGCCGTTATAATTCCTGTTATAACACCGCCGTTATAATTCCTGTTATAACGCCGCCGTTATAGCTCTCTGTCATACCATTCCCGTCACAGCATCGCGGTTATAACACCACCGTTATAGCTCACCATCATGCTATTCCCGTTATAACACCCCTGTTATAACACTCCGATTATAACGCCGCCGTTATAGCTCACCATCACACCATTCCCGTTATAACGCCGCCGTTATAGCTCACCATCGTACGATCCCCGTTATTATAGCATCGTACGCGCCAAATTATTGAATAACTAAATAAATACGTACGCATACAATAACACTACACAACCCCGATGTCTATCCGGCAGTTCTTGGTAGACTACAAGACCAATAAGATAGACAAGATCGAGTGTTCCGATTTCAAGACAATCAACTCATCGACGCAAGAGATCCATGTCTACAACCCGAAGGTCAGCGCGCCTCTGCACAAGTTTTGGTACATGATTGAGAACGCGAAGCTTGAGCGTAAGCTGATAAGTCAGAACAGCGCATGCCGTCTAGCCCGGATCGTGTTGTCTAGCCACGACTCTAATCTCATAGACTCTATGTCTAGCCTAGATTCGAAGATTAACGACGTTCTGAAGAAGCTGATCACGATCAAAAAGAAGAACGTGTACTACGACTTTACCAGCATGAGCGTATCGAGCCTCATAGCGCTAGACGAGTTCTATCCACCGACCATAGATGTCAATTACGATTCGGGATCCACGAGCATAGACTCTAGTAGCTCTACCATAGACTTCATGAATATCAGCAACGGATCGAAAGTCATGATACTGATCGAGCTAGACAGTGTTATACTCAAAAAGGATTCTGTACAAAAAATATGGCGCTTTATCCAGATCAAGAAGGTAGATGAGCTGAATACGAAGATTGATCTCTTTGCATCGATAACTATGCCGATGCATATGCCGAGCCTAACGGGGCAGACTCAGATAGATCCGAGTGAAATTACGCGACATCCTGTTCCACCACCCATGCCACATATTATACAGCGGCCTAGGATCGATCCAGATATGCTAAAAATCAAATCGGATCTCACGCCTATCATACCTTTCACACCTCTCTCATCGGATACGCTATTAGCCTCAGACTCCAAGTCCCGCGGTTTCAAAGCTCCGACATCGAATGAGCTACAATTCATGCTAGGTCGGCTCAAAACTGTGAACAATCCTAAGCCTGATGATAAGATCGATGATAAAATCGATGATAAGTCAGACGACAAGTCAGATGCCCGGCTTACGGATGCTGTTCATGCTGATACGGGTTCCGACAAATCCAACGAGGCTGATGAGGCTGATGAGTATAATAAGGCCGATGATGATAGTGAGGCTGATGAGGCTGATGATAGTGAGGCTGATGAGGCTGATGATAGTGAGGCTGATGAGGCTGATGATACAGATGAATCGGATGACCCTTTCAGTCAAAACCGTTCAACATCGCCCAAGCCCATGGCCAAGACTACGACAAAGCCAAAGCCTGTTGTCAAACCCGCTCCAGCTAAGTCAACGGCTAAGTCTACGGTTAAGTCTACGGTTAAGTCTACGGTTAAGTCTACGGTTAAGCCAACCCAGATCACGAAGCAACGCATCAATAAAAGCCAAGCCGACTAAGCATTATACAAAAAAGTGATCGTCTTATTCATCGTTTTGGGTAGCCGGTGTATCTGCTTCAGTTTTGATTTGCTCCAGCGTAAGATTATTATCTTCGACGCCGATCTTCGAGTACACGCTACAAGACCCGGGGTAATGGATCTTGACAACACCGTCTGAATAGAACACGATCCGGCAGCTGTTGTACGTACATTGATTCTGAACACAAGATGTGACGATTTTGGATGATGTGCCGCCCTTAATCATCAGCGTATCGTAGTGCGCCATACAATCGTTCAGCATGTCTGAGAACACAATGTACGGCCATAGTCTGATCCCTGTTTCTGTATCTGTCTGTTCGGTTTGTGCTTGTCTATCTTGTCTATCTTGCATATCTTGCAAATCGCAAAATATGTACCGATCGTCCATATCATCAGAATCTAAATCTGAATCGTAATCTGAATCGTAATCTGAATCGGCATCGGTGTTTGGTATTTTTTGAATGCGGTAGTACTCTTCTTCGATAAACGAGCTAACAGACGTGAAGTTATTAGACTCAGCGTGTTCGGTATATTCATCTTGATCCATGTTTTTCAACACCTTCGACACCCGGCCCTTGAGAGTTATGTCCGACAAGATCACGTTCCCTATCTTGGTATGCGTCTTAAGATGCGGATGGTCTAACATAATCGAACGTAAAGCGTTCCGAGCATCCGGGGTCAACGGGGCCAGAGTCAGGTTAGACGCATCGAGAAGTACGTTATACACCTGATCTTCGAACCTCAGATATATATTCCCGTTGTAATCCGCTTCGATATAGACATACGGCATCTGATCGGATGGTTTGATATACTATGCATGTAATCTGATGTAGATCATATGCAAAAAAATAATCAATTTTTACAGGCCTCATATCGAATATTATTAAAAGATCTCAGGTACGCGGATCTTAAGATGTTTGAACTTCGACATGATGAGCGTGATTATGGCCAGAGTTTGGATATGGTTCCCCGCCCCGTTACATAGCATCCGTTCGACATTCGCGATGAACAGTACGATTTCAGACTTATCTATATCCGACAGATCCGAATCGATCACCTTGTCTTTGAAGAACTTCAGAACGTAGTCCATCGGATACCCCTCTATCACGATAGACCGCGTAATATCGTTCAGTGATTCTACGCTATCCGCTTTTGTGACAGAGCGCCAGTACTTCGAAAAGTACGCATAGTCTATGGATGATGTTATGTCATCTACGTCAGACGCTACGATCGTATGCTTGTTAGTCTTGCCAGTCTTAGTCTTGCCAGTTTTGCCAGTCTTAGTCTTGCCAGTCTTGCCAGACTTGTCAGCTTCGCCAGTTTTGTTAGACATATCAGACATGCGATCTATGACTTCTTTTTTAATACGGTTCGGCAGAGTGCTCTTTTCGACGTATTCGACGTATCTGATGTGAGATGCATCGAGCGTACTATCTTTCGGGATGTACTTCAGATTTTGCAGAGTGTTGATACTGCGCCTAGCATCCCCTTCACAGATCTCAGTGATCTTGGAATACACATCATCGGCCATACTCATGTTCTCTGATTTTGCGATCTCCTTTAATTTCACGATCATTTTATCATTCGAGATCGGGTTGAACCGAAAACTAGCGCACCTAGATCTGATGGCGTCTATGATTTTGTTTTCGTAGTTACAGATGATTACGAACCGCGTGATCTTGCAAGTCTTCTCCATGGCCTTCTTTAGAGCCGTCTGAGCCTCAGATGTCATGGAATCCGCCTCATCCAAGATGATGATTTTGAAATCGGGATCAGAGTCTGAACGCTTACTTGTTTCGAGGCTTGCGAATCTGATAATCTTATCGCGTACGACATTAATACCGTTCTCATCAGACGCGTTGAGCTCCAAAACATTCGGCCCGATATTCGAACCGTACAGTTCGCGTATCATGGTGTGCGTTATAGACGTCTTGCCTGTACCGGGCATCCCGTAAAAAAGCAAGTGCGGTAAGTCACCGGTCTTGATGGCGTTCTTAATCACGTTCTTGATGTCATCGTGCCCAATTACATCGTCAAGCCTACGCGGCCTGTATTTGTCTACCCATATAGACGGATTCACCTTGAGGATCGACGACTCTGTTTTGTCTGTTGTGTACGTCAAAATCTCCGTGTCTTCGAACAGCCTCTTGAAATCGCCCATCAACGGAACGTACGGTTCGGGCTTGTTCGGTTTTGCAGATTTCGATTTGGTTGATTTGGCTGATTTTGCGGATTTAGACTGAACGGCCTTAGACTGACCGGCCTTAGACTGACCGGCCTTAGACTGTACGGGTTTAGACTGAACGGCCTTAGACTGAACAGCCTTAGACTGAACAGGTTTCACAGACTTTGATTGACCAGCCTTAGACTGTACGGTCTTACCAGTCTTACCTGATCCGCCGGCAGCTTTAGCCCCTATTACACGCTTATCTTTTGGGGCCATACTTGATGTACGGCTGTATAATTTTAGTTAGATGCTGAACCCGTTTTGGCTGTTTTATTTTCAATTTTATCATCTATTCGCGCCCCAAAAATAAAAAGTTTCATCATTATATATAGAGCTTGATGAGTTCGAGCAGTAATAACGACGGTAATCGTAATACGGATATTAGTAACGAGCTACAGCGGCGGCAAGAGTTGTTTGCAAAACTAGTAGCCGAGCAGAAGAAGCAGATGCTAGGCATGGAAAAAGAGAAGCTGATAGACATAATTTTCAACCAGAACACCATTCTGACGCAGCAATCGAATCAGATGATAGACCTTGTGAATCTTATAAACGACATGGATGTAGATGGTACACCAGGATCAGGACAGATATCGGGCGACCCGTCAGACATACAGCGCAGTATAGACGTGCTGAGAAAGCGCAATGATCTGTGTGTAAAGGCGAATAATCTGCGCAAGAAATCGGCCGTACTGTTTTCGAGCTCTGTCAAAATCCAGTTCGTTCTGTTCGTGCTATTCATTATGGTGCTGTTATGGCTGTTTTATCATTTTTCAACGTTCAAAGCCGACTGAGCTTGATTTGTGTGTACGTTTACCCTCATTGTAACCGTACGAAAAAATATCGAAAAATAGTATGCGATTATATAGTATATCACCGGATGACGGATAGGATCGTGTTTATCGTAATGCCGACCTATAATCGGCCGCTACAATGCAAAACCGTTGTAAGCCAGCTGATTAGTCAGACATATACAAAATGGAAGCTGTTGATAATCGACGACGGATCGGATGCCTTAAACTACACCGTACTCAGACAGCACGTAGATTCGGTACGAGACCCGAGGATTACGTTGATTCAAAATCCTATAAATCTGAAGCTACCAGCGACTCTGAACGTAGGGCTGAAGAATTTTTTGACAGACAAGGATAGTACGCACTTCACATGGGTGTCTGACGACAATGTGCTGTACGAAAATTTTATACAGACCCTAGTATCGAACTGTACAGGTTTCTGTTTTACGGCGATGGAGTTTGAGGATACGACGAGCGTAGGTGCCAAAGCTTATAAATGTGGTAGGTCTTACACATCGATCCAGGATATTATGTCAAACTTCGCGGGTATGGCGGCTTTTATGTGGGATAGGTACGCGATAAAACGGATAGGGTTCTACAACGAGGATCTGTTTAAATGCGAGGACTACGACTACCTGATAAGGACGTATGCCGCTTTGGATCTGTCTAACATAAAGTACGTAGACACCATAACGATGCGATACATTCTACATCCGGGCTCTCTGTACAGTACGTACGAGCAAGAGATCCGCACTATGACGACACAGATAAATGCGGCATATTTAGATGAGTCAAGCGAGTATGCAAAACGTACGTCTAACCTGATTGTGTACTATTCAAAAACACCGTACACCAAGCTATTCCAAAGGCCGCATCAGATTATGCGATTTTTTGACAAAAGCTATCGGAAGATCTTTATAACATGCGAATCAACACCAGACGTCAATTATAGATACGAGAATAAGTATGGTTTGACGATCGTGCCGTACACCGATCCAGATATCCGGTCTATCATACAGTCTTACAAGTCTGTTACGATCTACTACACGGATTCTAGATTGTGCGATGAGGTGCAGGCTATTAAGAACGGCCGTGATCAATCTACGAGTGCGGTTTTGCTATTTGATCTGATAGACGCCCCGATCGATGAGTTTACAGTGTGGAAGCCGAGGCTAGCTGATGCGGTAAATGGGGCTACGTTTGTGATATACTCTCATCCAAATCTAATAAAGTATCTGAACGAAATCAATCCGAACAGGGTGTATCACTATATTAGTAACGGATGCGATTACGAGCTATTCAGCCAAGCACAAGAGCGGATACACCCTAGGCCAGATGATATACCGCAGTCTGATAAACCGATTTTAGGATACTATGGGGCTTTTGCAGAATGGTTAGATCATGGTCTCATAAAACGGTATGCAGATAGCGGATTGTATCACATATTGATGATAGGTGGTATACCTAATTGTAAAGAATACAATATTAGATTCGAACATCCGAACATAACGTGGTTAGATCATAAGCCGTACTCAGACATACCGAGATACTTAAGCTGGTTCGATGCATGTTTCACCCCGTTTAAATCATGTGAGTTGAATCTGTACACAAATCCGTGCAAGCTATGGGAGTATATGGCGAGTGGGAAGTACATATACACGGAGTGTAATTTTAAATCGGTATATTCATATTGTAGTACGGATATTTACGATACGTGTGAAAAAAACATATCATTTAGCGAATACAATGCGAATTCTGCAAAAATGTTCGATTATAAAGTGTTATGCTTAGTAATAAAATCGATAGTTGATCCGAAACGGATATACCTTGGAGATGCGTATCAACAAGAGGTTATTAAAAATTATAACATCCATAAGGAGTTTAACATTTATAATCATATCAGTTTTGTTAATGGGGATAAAATGAAGATATTAAATGAAAAATATCTATTTGATGACAGCATCGACAAGATCCCTATAACTGTGATTTTTATGATAGCAAATGAAACGATAGATGAAATCAGCAACATATTAAAAATCAAAAATATGGAGAAAGTTGATGAGATATTAATATACGTGTGCAAAAATAAAAACAATACTGAAAACAGGATAGGAGAATACGGATTCAAAAATATTCAGATATTTTATTATAACGACATACAGAACTATAGCGATGGCAGGAACCTACTACTACGAAATGCAAAAAACGATCTGATTTTATCGATGGATGTGGGGAATATCTATCCCGATACGTATCTCAATGATATGTATGCGACGTATCTTGCTCATAATAGCGATATGGTTTGTTCAATGTGTAAAAATAGATGGGAAATAACTAACGAAAATAAAAATATTTTTAACGTATCGAGTGCAAATATTCTAATAAAAAGAAATATAGTCGAAAAAATAAACTACTATCCGTCAAAGGTGTGTAAATTCGGCGAAGACACGTTATTCGATTGTTATTATTACAAAGAATGTAATGAGATAATATTCAATAAGGCGATAGATGTTAAATGGATAGCAACCGATAAACAACAAACGAACCTGAACTATAGATTCGGTAATATAAATATCGGCGCAAACATCGATCAGAATAACGATATTATTTATTATCAGGCGATACATCACAAAATATCACAGTATAAAAAATACAACACAAACCTTAATAAAATCGTAATAATCAATTCGCTAGTATCGATAGACGACATGGATGGCAGTAAAAGGTGCACAAAATTAGCGCAAATATTAAATAAGCTCGGGATATATGTCGTGTTCAACACACTATTTCCGAACCTGGATAAGATCAAAAATAACAAAAACAACAAAAACAACAAAACTTTTATAGATGTTGATCCTTTTATTTTCTCATACTACTATCTCAACAATCTTGATTACTCAATCATAGATCAGTATATAGATAGTGATCTGGACGTGTATGTCATAAATGAAGCACCGTACCCCGCGCTAATGGAAGTATGCAGATACATAAAATCCAAAAACAACAGCACTAAAATTATATACGATATCATAGAAAAATGGGATTCGGAATTAGGATGGTTTTGGTACGATAGTAAAATTGAAAACAAATTCATCGAACAGGCCGACAAAATAATTTCACCATCAAAAACAATCATTGAAAAATACCCAAAGAAATATATTAGTTACATCCCTGATGATAAAATATCTGATATATTTGGCACATCTGTAATCCCGTCTGAAACAATAAGATCAGTACGTGATAAAATTCTGACATTTATCATCAATATGGCCGGTGAAAGTGAGAGGTATGAAAACACCGTTAAAAACATAAGTTCAATGAATTTGAATATTGTGAGGTATCCGGCGATAATAGGGAAGAAAATCATTAATCGAAAAGATTATATCAACTATACCGATGATATTTATAAATACAACGATGGGCAAATTGGATGTTTATTATCGCATTTAGATTTAATACTACAGTTTTACTTTAGATACGACGAAGAGTATTGTTTAGTATGCGAGGATGATTGTGAAATATTTAATCCCCATAATATCGACATATATCGGATTATCGACGATGCGCCATGCAACTGGGAAAAAATTAGATTAATATATTCATTAGATCCTCATATTTACGATAAAATGCTAGAACAACCAACCGATTACGTCACGGAATACAATGAATGGGTTTTTAGTACAGGTTGTTATTTACTTAGTAAAAAGGGGGCAAAGAGAATAGTTGATAATTTTTATAAAAATAATAAATGGGATATTCTTAATCAAATTAAACAACTGGAATCTAATATGGGAGGAGATGACAGATTTCCAATAGACAAATGGCTGTTTTTGTTTGACAATAATTATAATTATAAATATCCCATATTCACCTATACAGATATAGTTATTAGCAGCACAACAGATAAACCGGAGAATATCGCTTGGAGTAATACATCTAAAAATTACATTTGTGAAAAAATAAAAAATCTCACTATTTAGAAATTTTATAGAGTGTGTTTTAATCGATATTGACATGCCTTTTATTTTATATAAAAGTCATAAACATTCCCCTGAAAGGGAAAATGTGTAATCGAAGGCCAACCGATTCCGAGTTATATGAAAAGGGCAAAAATACAATGATAGTACGGGGAAGGTCCGTAACATCGCGAACTGTTAGGCCTGTTTCAAAAAAATGATTTCGTCAAGGCATGCGGATATACAAAAAACAGTCCTAACAAAATTAAAAGTTAAATCTGAAGCTGCTCAAGAGCATGATTAAGCGGAATAACGGTCTTCCCCGACGCACATCATGACGTTTCGCAGTTCGAATCGAAACACGAGCGTTATAAATCAATTTTGAAGAATGCTGACTACGATTATTTGACGAATTTTGTTTAATAATTTTGTCAAGCTGTTATATCTAAATGAAGGCGCTACTAGGGATTGTCGGTCAATACAGAACATTCGAAAGCACATATTCGAATATTTTGGATAATCTAATTTCGAATAACGAGGGGTTCGATTTCGATATTATAATAAATACGGACGATAAGAACGAAGATGTAATAGATTATTGTAACAAAGCGAAAAAGCGGTACCACTATAACAAAGCAACATTAGAGACCAAGCTTAACGAATGCTACGGCAAATATCTGAAACACATCATCTACTACAACGTAGATGCTGAAGATAAAAAGAACGGCGCATTCGAAATATTCAAGAAGCGAAATAGGATGATACTTGAGTACATTAATAACAACGATCTGACATACGATATCTATATCTTCTTGCGGTTCGATGTTATTTTTACAGCCAAGATAGATCTGTGCATGTATCTAACAGATCAGTTCACGTTTATATGTAACGTTCTAGGACCTGACAAACGAGAAGATCATGTGAGAGACTGGGATCTATGCTGGATAGCGTCGAACAAAAAGTATCTGGATTACTATTTGAACGGTAATTTTGGATCAGAACAGAATACGGTCGATTCTATAGATCTAGATACTCTGACAGATTTCAGCAAGCGTCTTAATTTCAAGACGGGATACGTTGATGATACGATAATAAAGCGCGATGTTTATCCGCACTGGGTACGGGGATTTTGGATACTGTTCTACAACATGCATCGGAACGGATGTAACGTACAATTTGAAGAGGGTGTGTTTTGCCAGATTATTAGATAATTTTCTAAAGCTTTTTATACTGAGTACATGAATCCAAAATTTATAATCGCGTTCATTTGTCTAGCCGATTAAATTATCAAGTTCTTTTAGATCGACGATGTGAGGCTTATTCACTTGATCACCTGGTGACACAATACCGTTATCGTAGATATCGCACAAAAGCACCTCTATTTTGTTTGGGCTGACGCCTGTTAAGCTTGATAACTGTTCCTTATTAAATTTAAGATAACCATGATACCGTTCATTTGGGCATATCAATATGATTTTTTCGACTTGACTTATATCGCCGATACATAAGTTAATTATATTAGCTCCAACAGGCGTGATTATGATTTTGGCATTTATCGTACTCGTGAATTTTTCTTTCAATGACATGGCTTCAAATGTTATAGTTTCAAACCCTTTGTTTGTCAGATGTTCGATGACTTGATCGTTATTCACGATATAACGATTGAACCCCGCTAGATTATTTAGTCGGTTGATGTATATCAAACGCGATGGTTTGGTATTAATATTAGTCAAATAAATATCCTGCAAAAAATATTTTCTAATAGCATCAATTATCATCGTATGGTAGATAGATATTTTGCCACACCCGTTATAATATTCCGTACAGAATGTTGAGTAATATAACTTTTTGACAACCATATTATCTATCGATACGATGGATGTTTCATCTATATCGAAGATTTTGAATAGATCCTTGTATAGATCTGTAAAATTGCGCTGCACATCTATTAACAGATCTGGTATGGTTTTTTTGAGCTTCATATAGAACAGTATATTTGGGACAGCCTGTATAAAGTTAATGTGATAGTTCCAACACCAACTAAACTTTATGGTGAATACGGGGGTTGAGAAAATGGGAAGATCATAACTTGTAATATTTTTTTTAAGCTCACGTGCAGTGTCTGCGAAGTCTGGAGAATAATTTATGATTATATTATTATCTTTGATAAGCAATGTGTTCGCAATGACTACATCTTCCGAATAATGACAATACTTTTCAATGTCGCTATTCGGTACATCATATAAGTTCGTCATGTATTATATATATTCGCTTTATAAAATTATAATAAATGCGCTACTAGGGATTGTCGGCCAATACAGAACATTCGAAAGCACTTATTCGAATGTTTTGGAAAATCTAATTTCGCACAACAAAGAGTTCGATTTCGATATTATAATAAACACAGACGATAAGAACGAAGACGTCATCGATTACTATAATAAGGAAAAAAAAGAGGTATCACTACGATAGAGACATATTAGAATGCAAGTTCGGTACATTCTACTGCAAGTATCTGACGCATATCATGTACTACAACGTCAACGATGAGGATAAAAAGAACAGCGCATTCGAAATATTCAAGAAGCGAAATAGAGCGTCGAACAAAAGTATCTGGATTACTATTTGAACGGCAATTTTGGATCAGAACAGAATACGGTCGATTCTATAGATCTAGATACTCTGACAGATGTCAGCAAGCGTCTTAATTTCAAGACGGGATACGTCGATGATACGATAATAAAGCGCGATGTTTATCCGCACTGGGTACGGGGATTTTGGATACTGTTCTTACAACATGTATCGGAACGGATGCAGCATATATTTCGGGGATAGTGTGTTTTGCCCAAATTGTCAAGTAGTCATATAGTCTAATGATTTTCTTATTCTTTTGTATAGATGCAAAAGTTCATAATTGTGTTTGATGGACACGAAGGATCTAGCGCCCTAATATCGTACTTATCGAATTTTATCTACGTATACGGCTTCGAACCGTTTGAAAACGATTATTTTTCCAACTATGCTGATGATGATTTCGCTGTGTTATTAGATTATCTGTTCGCAGATAATCATGAAAAATTCGACGAAGTGTATCTATCGATGGGGCCGAAACTATCCCAAAAACCGTTCCCGCCCTCTAGCTTCTGTTTTAAAATAAGAGTAGGGTACGTCACAGATCTGGTGGCGTCTGTTTTAAAAGAGCATGGTGTAACGGTGTTCATTCTATTTAGACGGGATACGTTGAAGCATACTCTTAGCTGTATGGATCCTCAGTTGCAATTCGTCGGGGAAACGATTTCCGACAAAAATATATACAATGTAGGTGTATTCAGGGGAAAATATAACCATATACTAGCCATCAACAAACTAAAGGAATCGGCTTATGCAAATCTTAACGCGAAAGGTATTAGCGTGTCAAAGATATACTACGAAGACATGCTAGCAGACAAAACTTCATTCATTAAAAATATACTGATAAAGGCAGGCATGCATATAGATCAGATCGACCCAAACATCTTAAGCACTTGCGCTTTTAAGAAAGTACACCCCGATAATGTTACAGAGTTCGTACAGAACTACGATGACATAATGCAGGCGTACGATGAGGTGTCTAATGCCGATCATTCCTGAATTACCGCCATTCCCATCACCCCCACAACTCTCTTCCAACTAGCCCCATCGCCGTACGGGCACACTGTATTCTCATCCACGAAATAATCCGCATACACCGCATCCACAACCTCCTCCAACTTATTCGGCCACTCACACATCACGCTATGGATCCCAATACTCTCCGGTCTCTCCGTCGTACGTCTACACACTACGATGCGCTTATTGAGGTACGACGCTTCTTCCTGTAGCCCCCCGCTATCCGATATAACGAACCGACACTGTTTCAGCAGGTCTATCAACTCTCCATGCGTCATCGGCTCGATCACTTTCACCATTTTCAACAAACCCCGGTGTTTTTGCACGTTCGGATTAGGATGTAGAGGCAGCACGAACTCTAGATCAGCATATTTGGCAGCTAATTTCTCTAACTCGATAAACCACTCGCCCATCATATGATGGTTATCCCGCCGATGCAGAGTAATTAGCACTTTATTTGAATAGGTACAGCCCTCTTTCGTTATGTTGTCCAAACCCGTATTACCCACAACGTATATCGAACCGCTTACATTCTCATTCAGCAGATTAGCTTTATTGAACTCAGTCGGGCACAGATGTATATCGGCCAACCGCGATATGACTTGGCGGTTTGCCTCTTCTGGGTACGGGTCTTTCAAATTATTACTCCGTAAACCGGCCTCCAAATGTATGATCGAACGCTGGTTGTTGAAAGCCGATAGCGCCATAGCCAACGCTGATGTCGTGTCTCCTTGAACTAGTACGTATTCTATGTTTTCCAATACTTCAAATACATCGTACGTCAGAATATTACAGATCACGTTATTCAACCTGTTCGCAGACAGTATGCGCCCCATATCCAACTTATAATCCACAGCCACGTCCTTCAACAGATCAGCATGCTGGCCCATAAAACACGTCCGAACATTCGGCATATGCTCGATCAGAGACTTCACTTTGATGTACTCCGGCCTCGTACCGAAACAGATTAGGATAGACATATAACCAAAGTATTTAGAAAAAGTTGATCTTTCTAGACGTGTTATGCCTAAATTTATACAGATATCACACCTCAATAAAATAGTTCTATGGAACACACGCCATCTAATGCATCTGATTTGACTAATATCACTGTCATCGGCATCGCAGGTCGTAAGTGGGCCGGTAAAGACACGGCGGGCAGCCGCCTTATTTCAGATCACGGGTTTGTCCGCATAGCGTTCGCCGATGCTCTGAAAGAAGCGTGTATGAGTATATTCGGCCTATCGTACGATCAGGTGTACGGCGATTTGAAAGAAGTAGAAGATGAGTACTGGAAATACGCACCTCGTGAGATCTTGCAAAAAGTAGGTACAGAGCTCTTTAGAGACGCGATATCCCAAACCAACGTCTTGCCAAAGATCGGCCAAGACATCTGGATCCGCGCCGTACACCGAAAGATTTTGAATCTCAAACAGGCCGGGCATACTAAGTTCGTCATTACAGATGTCCGGTTTGAGAACGAACTAAACTTCATCAGAGACCTCAAAACACCGGAATGTTACGCGTACTCGATCAAAGTAGTACGGCCGTCTATCATGCCCGATATAGATACGGTAAGCCATTCATCTGAAGATATGGTAGACGCGCTAAAATGCGACTACGAGATACTGAACGACGGAACAATCGAAGATCTGCATCGAATGGTAGATCGGTTTGCGAAGAACGACCCGACTGTTACGTTTAACATCGGATCGATCGTAGCGGCAGCCCATCTATTCCCGCCTCTTAAGTACAGCTCTTAGATCTATACGACTAATTTTTGCGTCTTTGCTGTGAATACAGATCCCACAGCACCTTTTTTGTCTATACGAACATTCCGTATCTCCGTGTAGATCACTGTGACCGCCTTAAAATTCGCACGCTTCGATCCGGCCTTGCACAGAGCCGCACAGTACTTCAACACAGCTACATGTATTTTCGACAACAGCATACCATCAGCTTCTAAGACTACATGACACGATGGTATGTCATTCACATGGAACCATATGTCTGAATTATCCGCCGCCTCTATGATATCCCAATTATCTTGCGCCGATTCGCCGACCTTGATCGCATAGATCTTGTTCGATTGTGTACATTCAAATTCGTATTCGATCATATAGAGCTGAATATATATAGAGCTCTATTTTTAGTCTATGGTAGTACGCCCAAACGCCCCTTACCATAATCCGCCACTGAATATATAGAACAGATGGATGGTTTGAATGACGCGTTTGTTAATTTCAGCGATTCGGATATTATAAACAATATCGATATACGGCATCCGGTGTCTAACGATCTCGACGTCGGGTTCAATCTGAATAGTATACTCAGTAATACATCAGATAGCCTCGATACGCCGAACCTCCCAATCAAACAGGCTCCTCATCTGGCTCATCCGGCTCATCCGGCTCATCCGGCTCATCCGGCTCATCCGGCTCCTACTCAGTCTGTACAGCATCATCCGGTTCCGACTCAGGCTATGAATTCTGAACAAAACGTACGGCAGCAGTACGCACAGCATCAGCAGCAAGTTGCGCACCAACAGCATCAACTGGCTCAGCAGATCTTAGCACAACAACAAGCTCAGCAAGCTCATCAGGCTCAGCAAGCTCATCAGGCTCAGCAAGCTCATCAGGCTCAGCAAGCTCAGCACGTACAACACGTACAGCCGAAGATGATGCCGAAGATGATGCCGAAGATGATGCCGAAGATGCAGCAGAAGGTAATGCCACATGTACAACAAATCGCGCCGAAGGTTGTACCCAAGCTACAGCCGAAAGTACACTTTCACGACACGAATCAGGATGAGAGCGGTATTATTAATACACGAACGAATCCCAATCCGCCGGTCATGATCAAGCACGATTCACCGGTTCAGGTAGCGGCAGGACAGGCCGTAGGACAGGCCCAAGATACACAGACACAGATGCCACAAACCATAGATGCAGTAGATGCAAATGCAGCAGATGTAGGTCTAGATGCCCTGCCTGTTCCGGATCACATGACATCGCTCATGGGTTACAGCATACCGACTGCGACGCTGTATTTTATATTCGTTATGCTACTCATCGCGTTCGGCATATACTATCTGACATCGCCGGCTAAAAAGCCCGAACCGAAGAAGAAAGAGCATAAGAATGAACACGATCAGGATAAAGAGCAAGGGCAAGAGTAGTTGTACGCGTATCATTTTATCTTCTGATTTATCAATCACAAGAATAATATTCAAATTCAATCGGATGCGGAATCTGTTTCAGACTCCGATTTAGCTTCTGATTTAGATTCCGATTCTGATTCTGATCCCATAACATCCCGGATATAATTATCCAAGAACATGTACACAGCGGGCGATTCCATATGCAGCGTATTTTGGTACGATGTGTTAGACAGGATTTGCCACAGTTTGCGTTTGATCGATCTGTCTAAGACGGGCCGTTTTACTTCGAACCGAATCAATAGATCACCGAACTCTGTGTCTAGAGACTTTGCTTTCCGATTCGGTTTCTCATCCTCCAAGACCGGCATACCTCGCTGCTGTACGATGATTATATCCCCATTCACAACCGCGTCATCTACCTTCAGCTCTATTATCGTTCCGTCTAGATGTCTGATCTTTTTACTAATGCCACAGATCGATTCAACGAAGCTCAAACTAATTACAATCATCAGATCGGCCCGATCGGCCCGCTTCAGCTCTTTTATCACGATACCGCGCCTGTAAGACGGGACAATTATATCCGTATCCGTATCAATATTATCGTCAGCCATATCGCTCGGCTCATACGGTTCATACGACACGTCTGCCACAACGCACAGTACGTCGGATCTGTTTTGCTTATTAATCCGATTCTCTTTCGGTATGTAATTCCCTTCGGCTTCGATTTTAACAAAGTAATTCTCGTACGCGCCTTTCGGTATATTTATATCGCACTCTGCGTCTTCACGGATATACTTATCCCCGTTGCACTTTGTACAGCGTTTGACGTCGGGTGATATTGTAGAGCCTCTGCACGTATCGCACATACTTTCTTTGTAAGAGAACCCCATCTCCCCGCCTTCGATCCGTGTTAGCAGTATACCGCGCCCGGTACAGGTTTCGCAGTTAGACAGCTTTTTGCTCTTGGTACCTGTCGCCTTACACTTTGAACATGCGCTGATCCTTGTAAATTCTACGGTCTGCGTATACCCATCGTAGAGCTGTTTGAGCGTACAGCTGATCGGTACTATGACATCCGGTACACCTGTCGTATTCTTCTCTTCCATCATCCTCATCATGGCCTGTAGCGGGTCTACGATCGTAGCACCCTTTTCAACGGCCATACCAGACTTATCGTAAGACTGTTTAGAATTCGGATCGCTCAAAACCTCGTACGCTTTATGGATCAGCATGTACTTCGACCTAATCTCATCGGCGTTCGAACTACCTCTATTCTTATCCGGATGGTACAGCTTGGCCAACCGTCGAAATGCGTCTTTTATCTCGGCCTGACTAGCCGTACGATCAACCTCCAAAATATCGTAGTAGCTCTCAGCCATTAGCGTGTATTTTATAGCTATACGCGTATTATGTTTATTAACAACCGAACACGATTATCGATTAACGATTATCGATTAACGATTATCGATTATCGATTAACGATCATCAATCATCGATTAATAAAAAAATCAGCATCCGCAGATCCTAGCCAGATCCAACTGATCAGATCGGTCTAACTGTTCTACGTATCGCGGTTGCAAACTCAGATCAATATCGGGTCTATACGGCCGGGGCTTTGTACAACTATCTACACTCTGATCATTTTTCTGACTTATGCTCTTATCAAAATTCACACAGTACCCGTGATTTTTGCAAAAACATTCGTACGCCTCTTGGGACAGCTGTACGACTTTATCAATAGATTCGCGGTTCAAAAAGGAAGACAGAAAGCCTGTCAGCTGTACGACATCCGGCCTATCTAGCCTGAACACGGTTTCCGGTAAGTCTAGCACTTTTTCCTTGTTGTACTGATTGAACGCCTCTAGCATCTGTGAGATGTAAGAGTCTGTGATTCTGTATGCACTGTCACTGTCTCTGCTGTCTCTGTTATTAGAGCTAGAACTAGATCTGTACAGCTTAAGTTTACGAAGCCCGCTACTAGGATGCAAACCCAGCTTAATCATCTGTCTAATTCTGCTATCCCGATGATCCCGAAGATCTAGCAGAACTTTCAGAAGGTCTTGGCCGTTCGTATAGTACAACCACAGTATCGAATCTATGCTCAGCTTATTTTGGTCTATGCGGATTCCCGCACAATAGTCTGTACCCATCAAACAGCACACGGATCTAAGATCTACTAGGCCGAACGTTATAACGGGATCCGATAAAATTGCAGTATCCAGCTTCAGAATCCGTGACACCCGGTTTGACATATCGCGCAGAACGGATTCCAGATCATACGCTTCGAGATTTAGTTGCCGCGCACTACTGAGCTTGTAGATGGTAGAACATCCGAGCAGCATGACATCCATATCGCCCGTAATCGTACCGATCCGATACTTGGCGCTGAGAGCCGCACACTGAGCATCTCCCTCTGTCGGCGCTTCAACGAACGGTACGCCAAGCAGGCCGAGCATCAGTTTGACGTAGCTGACTTCGTTCGTCGGGTTGTAGCTGTCTCTCATGTTCCGTAGATACAGATCCTTGTACCGTAGATTCTTATCGAACCCGTGAGCAGATTCGAGGTGTTTGCGCTTAATATCCAACGTGTTTTCGATGCACCTGTTCGAATGATCCGATAGGTCTAGCATATTTGTTTTGGAAAAATTACCGATCCGTGTCTTGAAAATAGACTCCAGCGTATTCACTGCGGACTGTTGACGGTCTTTCCGTTTTTTGATGGTTTTCTTTTTAGCGCCAGATGAGTACCCGTCGAACACGAAGACCGGTACGATACAGTTTGATCTACCTTTGTCACGCACGTACGGTTGTATGACATACCTGACGTACCACGCCATTATGAATTCCAGAATCTTGTAGCATGATGTCATGGATTCTGACGATCTGTTCAAAATCGCGTTAGATGCGGCTAGATGGCCTTTGCTCAGTTGAAAAATAATATGCATCGCGTCTATGACGATGCCCGGCCTATTCAGATCCGTCAGATCAGATGGTACACCATCCCCTAGTAGTTTTGTCGCGCCTACGACGCCCATTGTAATTTACTTCAGTTGTGTTATGGCATTACACAGGATTCAAATATCAATTTTTTCAATGTGTTCTGCGATATTATAATTATAATATGCGAATATTTGTCAAACATAGACTCATAAAATGGAAACCTATCGATCGAACTCCATCATTAATTTATTAAATAAATTCATCATAAAAATTTAAAACGTAATATTATAAAGGACATGCAAAATGTAATTGAAACAAAAGATGCTTTATTGTGTTATTACGATAAAATAATTGAAGGATCGTATTGCATCTTCAATATGCCGTGCAAATTTTGTGCTATCGATAGAAAAACAAAAAAATATATCGAATATAGTTCTTTCAACTATTCTAATTTTACAATAAATTATGAAATAATAGACGAATACATCAAGGAAAATATAATAAACGATACGTATAAATCCGTACAGGGGTTTGTTCTAATGAACAATCCGTGGATGCACAATTTTTCGCACATGTTAAATGAAACTCTACCGCGTATTATGGTGTATCTTGATATCAAAAAAAACACAGATGTCAAAATGATTATACATACTGAATATTATTACGGTTATGTGAAAGAGATACTCAAATTATTTGGTATATATGACAACGACATAGTTTTTATACCTCAAAAGAATGATATATATCAATTTGATAAACTATTCACAACAAATATATGCTATGGTTTATCTATTCCGAAGGAAGAGGTTAAAATAGTATTCTTTACCAAATTGAGACAGTTGATATATGATAAAATAAAAGATAATCTCCTCAACAATACAGATGTGAATAGGATACTGTACATAAAGAGAAACGATAAAATAATGATTGGAAAAGCCAGAGAATTAATAAATGAAAACGAGATTATTAACGAACTCAAAAGATTTAATTGTAATATTGTTGATAATTTTTCAGAAAAAAACATATTCGAGAAAGCAAAATTATTGTACAATGCAAAAATAATAATAACACCCTTAGGGGCAAACTTAATGAATATTGCATTCTCAAACAATCCCAAAAAAATGATAGTATTGACAAACGATATATTTAGAACAACATATCACAATGATCTATTCAATAATATCGGTGAAAAAATGGAAACATACTATGTAAAGGGGATAGTGTCTGATCAAAATTGTAAAACAGACAATTGCCCGTACACGATAAATGTTACAGACCTTGTTGATACGATATGCAAAGCATTAAATAATTGAATGATTGAATGATTGAGCACATATTGAATACATGAAGATGTTTGATAGCACCCTATAAAAAATTGATATTTCAAAACTCAATATACATTGCTCCATACATAAACACTTAAACACACTAGCCTAGAAGGTTTCAAATGGCCAAGAAAGAGATTCTAATTAGACACGCGTTCGATGACATCATGGGGTGTTACGAGGATAACAAGTTCCGTAATCCTTCGTTACAAGCGTACTACATGGACGACAGAGACCGTAATACGCTAATCAACCCGGTTCTTTTGGAAGAGATGAAGATAGTCATCAAATCTAGATCGGACAACATAGACCCGAACGATTCGTCTCTAATGACGTACATCCGAGAGTATCTGAATAAGGTCTGTGCATCGAATGTGAACGACATAATCGACAAGCTGAAAGTACTCAACTACTCTACGCAAAAGCACTTCGAACTCTTAGCGAAAGAGCTGATCACGAAAGCGATGAACGATGCGATGGCGTACAAAAATCTAGAATCGAATACGAACGATCTTACGACATCCGAGATCTGTGTCAAGATTTCACAGTTCTTCTACCCGTTCTGTTTGGCGAAGGATGTAGATCCAGCTGATAAAGCTGATAAAGCCGATAAAGCCGATTCGGTGAAGGCTGATAAGAGCATCGGCGTAACATTCGGATCGATCCTAGGTCAAGAGTGTAGTCAGCACTTCAAAATCCTGACCCAGATCACGAAAGACAACAACGGGCTGTATACGGCGTTCATGAACAAGAACAATCAGCAGCGTATTAATAACTATCGGGCTTTTATGAATCTAGTAGGCCTGCTGTACGTTGCGAATCTGTTCCCGGCTAAAATCGTACTGTCTTGTCTGACAACGATAAAAAAACTAGTTCTGCAGTCAAATCTGTCTCAAGAAGAGTGTGACAACTACTACGCCGGCTACGATAGGCTGATGATGCACATTACGATAAAATTCGGATCGGATAAGCACCGCACCGGTACTAGTTTGGCCGAAGAATTTAGATCCGTCATAGACCCGATTACCAAACTCAACGCCGAAATCAATACAGCGATCGACAGCATGTCAGAGTCTCAGACTATCGAAAAGAATAACACGATCCGCAAGTACTCCATCGGGATCCACAAGCTGCATTGTAAGAAGATCCAAGAGCTACGGGCGAAGTACGAAAGGGTTTAGCAAACTGAGCATTTTATTATAATAATTTGACCTATTCGAATAGATTAAATTATAAAAAATTAATACTGCGTTACGCCACCATATCGGCTTTAATCGCTGGGTGGTGAAGGTAATTGATGACCCGGATATCAGAGCTAGTAAGTTCAGACAGCTGTTCGACAGACTCGATATTTTTGTCTATGATGATCTGTGGAAATGGGTACGTCTTATCGCTTCTCTTTTGCTGTAGTTGAACAGCTTTTACGGTTTCAGAGCTTATATATACTTCACCCATAACGATGGATACCATACCGGTCTTGTATCGCGTATCTTTACCTTCAGATGCCAGTCTGGTATTTATAAGCTTTGTAATTATGCACAACATCACGCTGTACAACATGATGATGGACGGCAGACCCAGAAAATAATCCACAGATCCTTGATAAGTCTGTAGCATGATGTTTTCATTTGTAACGTAGAGCTGTATTACTACGCTACGACAAAGATACAACATGCCTTCGTTCGGTGTGTCAGGGTTGCGTGTTATAATATTATTTAGTGTTATAACATTACACCCCGAATGCGGATCCGATATTAGCAGATTAATGGCGTTCGCCAGCTGATCTATTCCGATTATATCGTCATTCGGCTCCCATGTCTTGATGCCTTTCAAGACCGAAGAGTTAGTTTGACAAATCAAAAAGAACAGCAGCTCTTCTATAACACCCTCTGTGGGTACGGGGTTTGTTGTTAAGATCGGCACAGTATAGATACAGCTACCTGGCGTATCTTCATTTATATCAAACTTTAGAACTTCGCCGAACACATTTCCGCGCATTCTGGTCGACAAAATTTGTCTCCCAAGTTCCAGGTATCTAGTCTCCATGTAATTACGATACACATAATGTGTAATTATTCTGTCATCATCGCCAGGTGCCTCACAGACCGTGTTCCAGCCCCGTGGATCGGCAGTATTATTTAAATGAACATCCTCTTTGGCGCGACCCACAAATCGGTACTCTTTGGTTCCTGTGAAAAATATCTCACGACATAGTTTAGATCTGATCGCCGTATCGCACATCTTAGATCCGCCTATCACTAATATTCGCCCTATGTTTGGCATCTTGCCTAGGCTCTGTAGAGCGTTATCTAGAGATCCGTAACTCAAGAATCCGTCGGCCTCCCTGTACTTATCGACAGATGTAATGACGACCATCAATTGACCCGGCTGACCCTTCGGTAACGGTAAAACATCCGCAAGCCGTCGGCCCATGATAAGCGCATTCTTTTTTGATGGATCGATTTGTCTCGTTTTAGGTTCATTAGAAAACTGTGCCAGCTTATGAATACTACCCCTTATAAGTTCCTTGACAAACCGTGACTCTCTTTTATACGCAGATGTCCATGGATAATTGAATTTGGGTCCTATACCATTATCGCAGTCGACTGCGATAATCATCGAGAATTCCATATATTTGTGTTAAGCGACTATATTCTCAATATTATACAATTTTCGCATTCCATTAAAAAATCAATTTTTTCGCAATCAAGTACGAAAATATCCAAGAGATACGGGCGAAGTACGCAAGCGTTTAGAAAACTGAGAATTTTATTATAATAATTTGACCTAGTCGAATAGATGAAATCATTAAAAATTACTATATTAGTACGTTACTACATTACTGCGTTACTGCATTACGCCACCATTTCGGCTTTAATCGCCGGATGATGAGCATAGTTGACGACCTGTATGTCAGAGCTGGACAGATCGTCCATAGACTCTATGTTTTTGTCTATAACAATCTGGGGGAACCTAAATGGCTTGTCATAGAACTTGAGCTGCTTATCGACGGCCTGAATATGGTCGATCCCGCTATCGGTATCCGAATAGATATGCACATCTCCTAGCACTATAATGATACGGCCTGTCGTGTAGGTAGCTTTTCCCATCTTTTCCAATCTGGTATTTGCCATTTTGACAATGATGCATAACAGTACAGCATACGATGCGATATTGAACGGCATACCAAGAAAGTAGTCTGCTGATCTCTGATACGTCTGCAGAACAACCTTGTTATTTGTAACATAGAGCTGCGTCACTATGCCGTGGCAAGGGTGTAGAACTCCTTGGCTCACCTGGGCCGGATTGAACGTTGTGAAAATATTCCGTCGCGAATTAGGATCCGATACCAGAAGCTTAATAGCATCTTCCAGCTGGTCTACTCCGACATCGGCTGGATTTTGCTTATAATCGTAGTGTGCTCCCTTGTAAGGGGCTCCAAAATGCCTCCACTGATAGCCGTACATTGGACCCATCTCACCCTCTTTGAGATGCGACAATTTGTACGCGTCCAAAAATTTCTGGTTTGTATTCGCATCCCATATCTTGACGCCCTTCTCCGACAAGATATTAGCGTCTGTCTCTCCTCTCAAGAAGAAAAGCAGCTCTTCGATCACCCCTCTCATAAAAATCGTCTTAGTTGTCAAGATCGGTACGGTGTAGACCCCAGGTTTTTCCGGATCCTCTGTGATGTCAAACTCGAGTTTTTCGCCGAATAGAGAGTATGTTGTGGCATTTCGCGTCTGTCTAAAGTTCCCTTTTTGTTTGATCTTTATACCGAGATCCAGATACGCCTGCTCTTCACGATTACAGTACGTGTGCTGCACGAATGTCGCGCCATCTGTATCACATCGATCAACATCATCGTTCCAGCCATCGGATTCAATTTGTTTGACAAAATAGTCAGACAAACATACATCATGGCTATACGACTCGTTGAACCGCGTGAAAAAGATAGTACGACACCAGTTAGATCGTATCGCTTCATCGTACAGCATAGACCCGCCGATAACATACACTCGCCCGATGTTCGGTGTTTTGCTCAGGCTTTGTAAAGCGTTATCCAGAGACTTGTAACATACAAATCCTTCGGCCTCCCTGTACTTATCGGCAGACGTAATGACGACATTCAATCTAGACGGCAGAGCAGTTTTAAACGAATCAGCAGTACGCCGACCCATTATAATAATATTTTTCCCGACTCCTGCAGATTTCACATCCTTACCCGGCCCCTCTGTCTTGACAGACATGTAAAACTTATGTTCTGTTTTGTCTGATAATGCACAGAAGAACTCGCTCAACCCATCGACCTGACCAGATGTCAGGGCTTTGAAGAATCGCATGTCTAGATTATGCACGCTATTTGTACTATTCGTACTATTCGTACTATTCGTACTATTCGTACTATTCGTACTATTCGTACTATTCGACCACGGCAGTCTGCCTTCAAACCCTATACCGTTCGATGCAT
>Ga0315288_10001947_pt1 | contig 26792 bp, 69 predicted proteins | sample YL17G11_20_MG_FD_203454 | JGI IMG/M metagenome (GOLD analysis project Ga0315288, IMG submission 203454) | Sediment microbial communities from Yellowstone Lake, YNP, Wyoming, USA - YL17G11_20 | ecosystem: Environmental > Aquatic > Freshwater > Lake > Sediment | place: USA: Wyoming | collected... | reverse complement strand
TTATGTTAGAAGAAATTGTAAACCAATATGGTCTGGAAATACTAACTTAGGCATCTGGGCATTCCAAGATGGTTCTCTAATGGGCAAGACAAGACTTGTAGAAAGATGGGATACTGAAGGATGGCATGGAAGAAATTGGAGAGACATCTTTGAGAGAACCAATCTTACGACAAAGATAACAAAGTTGTGTAAAGAAGATTATCAAGTCTTTGGAGAACTCTATGGCAAAGAGAATGAAGGTGAATTCATCAAATACTCTATCCCCATAGCCTTTAGCGTCTTAGACATTATGGACAGAAGAAACTTTGGATTCTTAGACAGAGATGCTAAAGTCAAACTTTGTAACCAATATGAATTACCTCTAGTTCAGGAAAATTGGAGAGGTATATTGACAGAGAAAGAAATAGAACGATTAGAATTCCAAGCAAAAGAGCTTTTGAAAGAAGATGGTTATGAGGGCTTTGTAGCTAAGTCTTATGTCCCAGAGGACAAAGATGTTTACTTCTGCAAACTCAAATGCCAAGAAGTAAGAGAAAGATGTTGGGGTATGAGTAGTGGCTTTACAATTCCTTCATCTATCATAATGAAAGCAGTTCAGAAAGCTACAGAGAATCTTACTAACTTCAATTCAAAAGATGAGTTTGAAAAGTTTGTTAGAGAAGAATTGTTGGAAGAAGCTTCAGAGAAGCTTGTCACTAAATCTAAAGATAAGATTAGACGCATAGTAGAAAGAAAGATGGCTATCCAAATAAATGATGAAGAGGTAATAAAGTTCCTTGATGAAATGACTTCTCTTCCAGCTTCTATAACAGGAATCTCAATAGACATCTTAGATGACAGAAATAAAAGACACATCATGAAGACCCTAGCTGATAAGTTCATAGGATTCAAATCCGCAACTCTTTATCAAATCTATGATAGATACAAGAAGACCAAGAGAAAGGAAAAGACTCTTAGCAATATCGTGTTATAAAGAGGTAAAATGAATGTCAAATAAGTTCAAAATTGAACAAAGGAAAAGCATTAATGCACCTATGACTACCTGTGAATACTGTCAAGAGTTTAAATATGTCACTTATGACCATTACAGGCAAGCTTGGTTTTGCTTTGATTGTGCTAAAGAGATAAAAATTCAACGACAGAAGAAGTTCAATCCATCGAAAAGAAGAAACGAATTATAGTTTCCTAAATAAATAAATAAATTGAGGAAAAGAAAATGAAAATAAGAAACTTCTTTGGAAACCACAAAATACTATTAGTGCTTATCTTAGGGATAATAGCACTCTTTGGAATCGGTACTGCTATTCTAGGTGTTAGAATAGTCCCAAGTGGATACAAAGGTGTATACACTAGATGGGGTTCTATTGCTGGAACTGCTGATGAAGGATTCCATTGGGTGAACATTTGGGCTGGCGAAGACATAATTAACTTAGACACTCAGATACACATTGTAGAATTGAAGAATCAATCCATAGGAACAATAGACCAACAAGAAGCTTTTGGAGATGTTGCTATCAACTACCAAATAGAGGAAGGATATGTCATGGAAATCTACAAGACATTGAGGACTGATTGGGAAACTAGAGTCATCAGAAATAATATGCAAGATTCTTTGAAGAGTGTTACAGCACAATTCAAAGCTGAAGAATTCTTGCAGAAGCGTGAATCAGTACGATTGCTATTCCGAGATGGACTTAGAGAAAGATTGAAGAGCTACCATATTTGGATTGTAGATGTTCAATTAGAGAACTTCCAATTTGGACAAGCTTACCAAGACCAATTAAACCAGAACAGTCTTCTCCAAAAGAAAGCTCTAGAAGAACAGATTAACTTGGAAGTAGTTAAGTACCAACAGCAACAAGAAATACTCAAGCAAGAAGCTAATGCAACTATGATGAAAATACAAGCAGAAGCAGATGCGAATGTAACTCTTACTCTAGCTAATGCAGATGCTCAGAAAACTTTAATTCAATCTTCAGCCCAAGCAGAATCTCAGAGAATGATTAATGCAGAACTTAGCGAGATATACCTAAGATATTTAGCTCTAAGGCAATGGAATGGTGAACTTTCATATTACTATGGAAGTGACAGTCCCATACCTTTCTTAGACACAACACCACCAACACCATAAACGAGATAGAAGAAACCCTTCTTATCTCCCCTTTTTTTGTTTTAAGAGAAGATGATAATCATGGATAAAAGAAGAAAAAAGATTTATGTAAAAATAATAGATTCTTGTCCAGATTGCCCTTATTGTAATTGGCAAATAGACAAAGAATCTGATAATCCACTAGCTTGTGAGCATCCAAACTTTACTAAGTTCAAAAGATTCTGGACAGGAAGAGATACATCAGTACACATTCCTAAATGGTGTCCTTTGCCTGACTCCACCTCAGACTCTGGCAGAAAGAACGTGGTTAACCTTGAACGCAATTGACTTAATGGTCAGAAATGGGTTCAAATCAGATACTATTTTCAAAAGAAAATCACAAACAAAGAGTGATGTTGAAGGCATGATTCTTTGTGGAGAATGTATGTTTGCTGTATGGAATCAATGGGCATGGTATTGTGTTCATCCAGAAATACCCCATGATATTGATTATGGCACAGTAGATAAGTTCAGATGTTGTCTTTATTTCTTAAGAGCTTCTGATAAGGATTACATAATTAACATTCCCTGTGCTGAAGAAAATCTTAGATGTTGATAATAAATGAATAATCATCGAGAGAACAAACTTAGAAGGGGAGAATGGGTATAAAAGATAATTATGGAAGAAAGCTTCAATGCCCTAAATGCAATAGCAAGAAGATATCATTTGTTCAGAATGCAGATAGTCTTTTATACTGTGAAAACTGTGGAAAGATAGGACATCTTTCTGAGTTTAGAGCACTTCCTTCATCTGAGAACCCTTCCAGACGAGATTCAGATGTTGAAGACCCTAATGAACCTATAGCTGTAAATAAGAAAACAATAACTGTTATATATCCAAAACGGATTAGAGAGGATTAAATGTCAAACCCTAGTCTAAGAAAAAATACTGTCTATATAGTTCTTATCTTGGAATATCCAGAAGAGGGAAATGGAGGAGGACTATATGATTCTGCTAGTATTGCATTTACAACATTAGATAAAGCAAATATTGATGAAATACAAAGGCTATGGGACATTGTTCAGGATAATAGATATGAAAATGATAGCAAAGAAGTCCAGAAAGCGTTGAATGCTTTGAAAGAATTGCAGAGTAAGTTTGGCATCATCACTTGGTCTGGTGTAGAACTTAGGATAGAAGAAGAGGAACTTAGATGAGAGAATCTACAGGCATGAATCCTTCAAGTCGAAAGCAACTTTATGCAGTCCTATTCGAGTATCCTTTTGGTTGCTTCTGGAAGTTTATGGAAGCAGAGAACAATAAGGAAGCTAAACGTCTTTCCATTAGATGGCTTATGACTTTGGAGAAAGAAGAACTTCAAGATATTTCTATAAGAAAGATAAAGCTAGTTTCTTCTCTAAAAGACATAACAAAATTAGATGGGCTGATAATGAAATGAAAGGTAACAAAGGTAACAAATTAAGTTTTGATTCTCCTAATCCGAGTCGAAGAAAGCAAGTTGTTAACGTGGATACTTATGCTCATAATTGGGGAATCTTAGTTCCTTGTCAATCAGGGTTTGTATGGACACAACAAACTCAGGGAGTCTCTTGTTGCCATGTTGAGGTAGAAGGAGTATACATTCCACTTCGAGAACCTAATGAATACCTTGCAAAGTTAAGAGAAGCTAACTATCATGGTCTTTCAACTATCGCTATCTGGAAAAAGATAAAAGAGACTATGAAGCAATGGGATGGTCTAGAATGGAAAGAAGTTGATAATCCCAATCCATTAAAATTCCCAAATAACCAAGAAGGGATGCAATGGATTATTATAAAAAATTGGGATTCTACTTTAGGAAGAGGAATACAACTTATTGGGGAGACTGTCCTTCTTATTTATTCTAACAGTGATTGAGCTGGTTGGATGTTCTGGTTAACCATGTAAATTGTAGGAATATAGATGCCAAAGCAAGAAGATGAATGTCCTATTTGTGGATATGATTTTGATGAAGAAGGTTCTATGTGGTCTTGCCGTCATTGTGGATTAGTCATTTCCAAATGTAGGCATAGAGCTAATTATAGAAATATGAATAGAAAAATTAGAATTCCAATTAAAAAAAGTAAAAGCATTCACAATGTGAGATATTTCAATCCAAGTAGTCGAGATGATTTAGATGTTAGACCAAGAATTTAAGGAAGGGCAAGAAGTCTTTGTGTGTGTTATCCATAACTCAGAAGTCTATTCAGGACTTCACCAAGAAGCTACTATTTCTTCTTGCAAAAGATTTCTATCTGAAGTTCTATCTGGAAAGAGAAAGATTTACAAAATATTTTTTGCCAAAGGAGAAGTAATTAAAATAGTAAAAAGCATATCAAACAGTAAAGAAATAGATTATGATGTGCTAATAACCAAGCTTTATTTGAAAGATGAAAGTGACATAACAACAGAAGGAAGATGTGCTTGCTATTCCGAGATTTGGATTCGCTTAGGAGAGTATGCTAGGGAACGATTCTTGAATCAGAACCCTTCTAGAAGAAGATTCATAAAGGGATTTGAATGAAAATTAAGTTCAAGATTTAAAAACGGCATCCCTGCATAAATTCAAGGTTAACCATATTGAATAACCAAACATTGTTTAGCTATTATTTGTTTAGCTATTGGATTGATTGAAATTGGATTGCTATAATCCTTCATATAGAGGATGTAAGAATTTAGGAGAAGCTCAAAAGCATGGTTGTATCTATGCTGGTTATTGTAAATACAGAAGATTATGGGATAGGGATAAATGAATATGAATGATATTCAATTCGTCAAGAATGGCTGGATAATGCTAGTTGAACTTGTACGGAAAAGAATCCTTATTGGTGAAGCCAATCAATGGTTTGAAGATTTCATAATCATGGGTCTAACTCATGAGACAATCCATATACTTATTGATGAATTGGAAGGATTGGAAGCAACTGACAAATTTGATAATATCTTTGGTTATGCAAATCCTACAATTCTTTTACTTCCTGAGAGTGATACTGTTTTTGATTCTGTTCAAAGACAACGATTAGAGAAGGCATTTTGGAATGAAAAAGGTAGACGTAGAAATCGGAGCTTGGGTACAAGCTGTTGACCCTGTAAGTGGCAATTTAAAGTTAGGTCGGCTAGATAAGTATTCTCCAGACAAACCATTTGATGAAAATAATTTATGTTTGGAGCATCATGGTTATCATTATCCTATTCGTCTAGAAGATATTGTGCGTGTCTTTCCAAAAGTAATATTGGTAGAGAAAGAGATTAATCCTTCAAAGAGGCAAGAAAATGAATCCTAGCAAGAGACAGACCAAATGTCTGGAATGTAAAGAATCAACTGATGCTGATACAATGGTCTGTAAAACTTGTTTAGATGATAATGTGGATGGTGCTTATGATAATGGGTTTGACGATGGAAAAGTTGAAGGAAAGAAGAATGGTCATGATGAAGCATACGATGAAGGTTATGCTGAAGGATATGCTACAGCAATGAAGGATGCTCAAAAGGCTCTAGATAAATTGTCGTGAGAATTTGGGAGAAATTAAGAGTCCTTATGGTTTCCCTTCTGACCCTCTAAGCTATAGAATAACTTGGGCATTATGTCCTAAATGTAAGAAGATGTTCAAAGTTGCTCATAGAGGAAAGCTTCCAATCTGGGAAAGTATTCATTGTCCTGTTTGTTCTGAAATGATAGTTCCAATAGCCATAGAGAAAAATCCCGAAATAAGGGATGTATATTTCAATCCTAGCAAGAGGAATATCTATGACAAAATCATTCCCCATTAAATGTAACCTATGTGGAAAACTATTTCTATGCAAAGGTAGATATAATCTATTTGAACATGGAATCCCTGTACCACTAAGTAATTGCTTTGATAAAACAAACTGTGTATGTGATAAGTGCCATGAAGCAAATAGAATAAGTGACGTTTGTGTCAATGTTCCTATGAAATTTAATCCATCAAAAAGATGTGTCTGGGAATCTCCATGACTTTGTTCACAGTTAGAATTAAAGAGGTTGTAAGCTATGGTTCTTATAACTGGCATGTTTATCTTATAGAAGCTAAAAGTAAGAACCATGCTAAAAATCTAGCTGAAGCAAAATGGTATGAAAGTAATAATGCTTCTCTTTCAGAAGGAGAAACTGAAGTCTGGGAAATAGAAGGAGATTATAGTGGCAGAGAGAATCCTAATCCGAGTGTGAGAAATTAATGACCAATATGGAAGCTTGGATAGAAAGAAAATTAACTGCACATAAAACTCAATGTTACTTTTGTCACAAGATAATAGACAAAGGTGACTTTAGACTCATAATCAGAAGTTATGGTTATCATCAACAAGGGTCATTATATGCTCATCCAAATTGTTTAGCTATTTGGTCAGTAAGAGAAGTATCTGCTTTACGTGCTTCTGGGAAAGAATTCAATTTCAAAGATAAAGTAAACCCAAGTAGGAGAGACCAATAATGGCTAAAATGGGAATCATGGAGAAAGACCTTAGAAAATCTCTTACAAAGTATAAACAAGATGGAAATCTTCTATCTCTTCTTAGAGCCATAACAACACAATCAGATAGTCATATTCGTTATTACTGGCACTATAAATATTTCATGGCACAATTAGATAAAGTCTATGATGAGGTAATTGCAAAGAGTAATGAGAACCCTAGTCATAGAGAGGGTAAAATAAATGCAGTATCGCCTAGATAAGAAGAAGAATCAATATTACATGAAAGTTTGTCCAATTTGTAATGAGATATTTCTATGCAAAGGACTATGTGAAAACTCTGAGAAAATCTTCTATGAGGAAAACTGTAACTGTCCATCTGATTCAAGTCCAGAGCAGAAAAGGAATTGTGGTAAGAAGAGTTGGAAATATAATCCATCCTGTAGGCAATCATTCCAACTTAAAGATGAATAGGAGTTGTCATTCTGATTATTGCTATTCTCAAGAGAGGAAAAAAGAAGCTTTATATTAATTTATCACCTTACAATGTTCAGCCTAAACGTGTAGAAAGAGAATTTAAGCTAACTGCTTATTACAAAGAATATCATAAGAAGAGAGAAGAAGTAGGAGATTTGGAATATACACTTACACTTAAAGATGGATTCGTGAAAGAAATTCATGTAGATAATATGGATGTATCAGAGCATTTACAGAAGAAAGGATATGGCAAGATATTAATGGGATTCTGTCAAGGAATTGCTCAAGCCTCTGATTTGAGGGTAACTCTATTCTCTCTAGGAGATGTAGTAGGATTCTATAGAAAATGTGGTTTCCATCCAGAATGTAAAGATTCACAGGACTTGGTGTGGTATCCAAAGAAGAGGAAGAAGAATGTTAAGAAAAGATTCTAGATATGAATGTTTGTTTTGTGGTCGTCTGAATCTATGCAGTAGATTAGAATTTAATGCTTACATTATTGGAGCTATCCAAGAAAATGGTTATTGTCCTGATAGAAGTCCTATTTGGATAAACCCTTCTTGTAGAATATCATCTTTCCTTTATAATACAGACACATATTATGTAATAGGTTGTAAAGACCCTATAAGCCCAAACAAGTATTATAGAGTTCCTTCTAGGGAAATCAAAGAATACTTAGGAGAAATTTTGGTATGACAGATGAAGATGAATGGTCTTATAAGATAAGTAAAAAGTATTGGGAACATCCAGACGAATTGAGAATCAATCTCCCAGAAACAATTAAAGAAGTCAAGGAAATAGCTATTCTTTTGAAAGATTTCCTAGAGGAAGAAAAACTTCCTTTCAAGGTACTTGGAGAAATAGAGATTGATTATTCAAATAGAAGCGTAGATGCCAATCTGAATAAACGATGGGATAATGCTTATGTAACAATTCCTGTTTTGAAAAGAGGATTGCTTAGGAAACCAAAGTATGATAAATTTGAAGAAAAGCATTACATAAAGGTTAGAGTCTCCGTCAGCAAATCAATACTTGGAACATGGCAAGAACATGCATGGCATAGTGGAAGTGTTCATAGATGGTATATAGAGATGGAACAAATCAGAACATGGAAAGAACTTCTAGAGAAATTTAGTGTCTCTCTTCCTTCTTTGAAAGCAAACAGTAATGAAATAAGGAATCCTTCCGCTAGGTGATTTCATGAATCAGATACCATTTAAGAATCCAGATGTTTTAGGAATAGAACGATTCAATGCAGAAATCTGTGCTATCTTAGGAAATGCAATTAAATTCAAAACAGAGAATATGAAGTTTCCAATATCTGCAATCGTAGACCCAAGCATATATCTAGGCACAATAGCTGTCTTGGAAGATGCTGTTAGGAATAAGAAGAAACTATGGCTCATTATAGAGCTAAGGGCTACTCAATCTTCTGTACCTAACTCTTGGTCTGTAAATGGCAAATCACGTTATCTCTCAGATGCTCATTATGTGAATGAATCAGAAAAAATTGAAGAAGATAATATTGGGGAAATAAATCCAAGTAAAAGATAAGTGAGAATATGGGTAAAGGCAAAATTAAGTATGAAGAATATTCAAGAATAATGCTTCCAAAAGGAACTGACAAAGTAGGAACTGTAGAACAGATGTTAGGGAATGACAGACTTCTACTTAGATTTCCAGATGGAAAAACAATGATAGGTCGCATTAGAGGAAAGATGCGAAAGAGAGTTTGGATAAGACAAGGAGATGTAGTTCTAATATCTCCATGGGATTTTGAACCAGAGAAGGGAGATATTTTCTACAGATATACAAGAGACCAAGTTCGGGAATTGAAGAAGCTTGGTATTCAGGTGTATGAGTATGGAGAAAGAAAGAACCCTAGTAGCTAACATAATTGATTTAGTTGAAAATGCAATCAGAACAGCTCATCCTAAAGTAAATAAAATAGCAAAGAATTGTAGAGGAAACACTCTACTTTCTGATATATGCTATTATGACCTAGAAGATTCTCTGGTTGAGATTCTCAAGGATGCTTATACCATCAGAAAACGAACGTCATTCAATCCTTCAAAAAGAGTATAACGTCTCCCTTAGGGTTGGTAACATGGTTAACCAAGTATCTACTCCAGCTCCAGTTTGTCCTGTTTGCAAAAAGAAACTTCTAAGAATGGGTGAACCTACAATCTTAGAAGGATTACCCAAAACAGCAGTAAGAAATACCCTCAGATTGGATTATTATGCTTGTAACCATTGTCGTAAGGATATGAACAGATATTGTTTTGTCTTTCATCGTGGAATAGTTTATGTGTTCTCTGACCATAAGAGTTGGGAAGAATTAGAAACGATAGTAAACCCAAGTAGGAGAAATAGTTATGAACCCAAGTAGTAGAGAAATCTATGTAATAGGAATATTTGATTGTGGCTGTACCTATGATGCTAGTTTCAGTTCTCTAGAGATTGTTAAATGCACTAGCAGTTTAGAACTTAAAGACATTAAACTGAAGATGAATAAGCATTCTGCTGAATATCAATGCAATTTCAAACAAGCTATGTATATCTTGATTGTTGAAGGACAACTTAAATTCAAACCTATGAAGGGATTTGGAATTAAGGGTTATAAGAGTTATATCAAAGCTTGGACATTCAGAGACAAAGATGGAAGAAAATTAACAAAGGAACTTCGGAGCTATAATTCTGTTTTTGACAGACGAGTGAAATGGATGCAAAGAGAATCAGTTAATCGAGCTAAGATAACTGCCCAAGAAGATGCCAATACAGGATGTGGACTTTCTTGAAAGAAGAAATAGTAAAGATTTGGGATTGCCGTCATAAGGAACTGTTGAGAATAGAACGTAAAGGTGGAGACTTATCTCTAGCGTTTATAGATTCAGAAGGTAAAGTTATCTTCAACTCTTGGTATCAGATGAAGAAACCATACAAAGAAACCTTTGAGAAGATAATAAAACAATTCTCTGAGATGAGAACTCTTTTGATGAGGCAAGATTAATATGACAAAAGAAGAAATGTATAGTTCGGAATATCTCTTAACCCATGATATTAAAGATAAGCTTTTCATGCTAGAAGACAAAGCTAAAGCTTACAAACAATCTTTAAAGAAAAAAGGCTACAAAGTTTCAATCAAAAGAAAAGGTATGAAGTTCAAAGTCAACGGTATCAAAGAACTTAGCATCGAAGAAGTAAAAGCAAAAGAACGTCATAGGAATTAAATTATAGGAGAAAAGAAAATGAAAAACAAACATATTGCAATGGTTTTGATTGCTATGCTGATGGCAATGCTCATCATGTCGGCTGTAGTAGTTCAAGCTTGTACTCCTCCTCCAACTTGCAAAGGTGAGAAGGGTGACAAAGGTGACAAGGGTGATAAGGGAGATAAGGGTGACACAGGAGCAACAGGGGCTACAGGTGATACAGGGGCAACAGGAGCAACTGGTTCTACAGGAGCAAAAGGCGATAAGGGAGATACAGGAGCTAAAGGTGATACAGGTGCGACAGGGGCTCAAGGATTAAAAGGTGATACAGGGGCTACAGGAGCAAAAGGAGCTACAGGAGCAAAGGGTGATACTGGAGCTACAGGTGCTTCAGGAACAAATGGAATAGATGGTACAAATGGAATTAACGGTAAAGACGGAAAAGATGGCAAAGATGGTTCAATATGGTACAACGGTCTAGACATTCCAAGTATAGACTTAGGCGTGAATGGAGACTATTACCTACAACTCAATGGTGACATTTTCTATAAAGTGGAAGGAACTTGGACTTTCCTGATGAACATTATGGGAGCTAAAGGACAAGACGGTAAGGATGGACTAGATGGCGATGGTAGAGATGGCATTGACGGTATCAATGGCAAAGATGGTCTCAATGGTCAAGACGGAAAAGATGGTCTCAATGGCAAGGATGGAACTAATGGAATAGATGGTGTCAATGGACAAGATGGTGTCGATGGACTTAATGGACAAGACGGTATCAATGGTAAGGATGGACTCAATGGTAAGGATGGATGCTCTTCAAATGACTCTAAAGGCAAATGTTGCTGGCTATGGATTCTAATACTTTTCCTGATAATGATAGCAATTTGGATTATTGCAATAAAAATGCTTAGATGCAAATGTTGTTGTAACTGCAATCAAACCACAAACAACTCTAGTTAAACTTCGGTTTTTTTATCCCGAAGTATTTTTTTCCAATTAAAACATGAAGGAAGATTAAATATGAAAGTATATCTAGTATTGTACCATGATAGGTATGCACATAGTGAATGTGAAAATGGATGCTGTTGTGTACAAACAACTTCAGTATCAGCAGTACGATTAACAGAGAAAGATGCTGAGGATTGGATAACAGATTATATTACGAAGTGGAGGAGACCACATACTAAGGATTTAGCTGAAGATTACAAGAGGGAATATGAGATAGAAGAAATGGATACAGAATCCACAGAAACCACATAACCTTTTCTTTCTGTTATATGAAGCCGAGATGGGCGGGAGTAGATAATATGGTTAACCATGAGAAGAGGTACATGTCATGCCACGAAAGATAATTTGGAGAAAAAGAACAAGCTGTCCTAAGTGTGGTTCTCTTGACATTAAACGAGAAGAAGGAATACGTTTGGAATATTGTGGTAAATGTGGTACACAATGGGTGGTTCCAAGAAATAAGAAATTAAAGAATTCAATGAGGGATTATCAATGATATGGTGGTGGTGTGGTAAACACCATCTTGCTGTTCCTATGACTGATAAATGCCCTTTATGTGAAAGAGATAATATAAATCCCAGTCGGAGACACCCAGAATGATTTATCTAGTTAGTGTTCATTTCTATAATACAGATATGGAATTTGAATTTGATAGTGTTTACAGACTCAAAAGGAGACCATCAATGGCTTGGATGAAAAAACTGTATGATGGGGTCAATGAGCCTCAGTATTATAGAGTTTTGAATAGGATAGTAGAACCAAAAGATGGTTTGAATCCAAGTTATAGAAAGTGATAATGATGCCATCAAGAGAACTAATTTTACGCATGAGAGAGCAAAAGAAAACTAGAGACCATGATGGCAATATTATTATTTGCTCTAATTGGAGAAAAGGAAGATATTGTGTTCTATGCCCTGATAGACTAGGATGTGGAGTTCTAGGGAAGCATGTCTTCAGAGAAGACTTCTGGAATCCTAGTAGGCGAAAGCAATGATTCCTAAATATATCTGTCCTTATTGTAATCAACAGTTAGCTAACATCTATACTCTTATTTCTCATGTTAGTCTAAAGCATGAAAATCCTTTCAAAAAAGAAAAACAAGAATTTTGGTTAAACCCAACTCGGAGAGATAATATTGATTTCACAAAACTCAGACAAAGATATGGAAATGGTGAATAAGAAGAATCAAGCTTTAGCAAGTATTCTAAGTTCAGAAGCAAGACAGAGACTAGAACGTATTAGATTGGTAAACAAAGAGAAAGCAGAATTTCTTGAATATACATTAATCCATTTAGCTTCTCAATGTAAGCTTAGAATACCTTTGGGAGATGAAGATTTCAAGACGTTCATAATGAATAATTTACCTTCTCGGAGAGATGTTACTATCAGGAGATACAATGAAAAATGTTAAGATGTCATGGGTTGAATTCGAAGTAGCAGTTCACGATATTGCTGACCAAATAATAAAATCCAAGACTCTTATTAGTAATATCTATGGTCAACCTAGAGGTGGATTAATACTGGCAGTTAGGCTCAGTCATTTGCTCAATAAGCCTTTAATCAATAAGTCTTATTTTGCAGATGAAAATACTCTATGGGTTGATGATGTTATTGATACTGGTTGTACTATTCATATTGCTAAAGGTCGTTGGATAATTGCAGTATTATACTATAATCCCAAATGTCTCTACAAGCCAGATTTCTATTCTCTTAAGAAACCTAAAGATTCGTGGATTGAGTTTCCATGGGAATCCAAGTAATAGAATTTAGAAAATTGAAAAGAACTGACAAGAAATTGCTTTTGACTTTTGCTAGAGCCCTAACATCTGAGACAAAGATAAGATGGGGCTTGTTGGAAGAGCCAGAGGATATTGCTAGTTTTATTATGGAAGAAAGACATAGAAATGGTTGCAAGAAACATATCCAGATAGTTGGTATCCAAAACAAAGTGGCTGTTTGTTATGGAAAACTTAGTGTCTTTGAATCTGATGTTGGTTACTTGGAAGGAATCATTGTTCGTTCAGACCTGCAAGGTAGAGGCATTGGAAAACAATTAATGGCTTATCTGGAATCTCTAGCAGAGGAAGAAAGTTGTCCTTATGTGAAGCTAGAAGTATTCAAAGAGAACACATTGTCAATTGATTTCTATGCACATTTGGGTTATAAGAAAAGAGGACAATCATTAAGTTCTTGGTTTATGAGAAAGTATCTGAATCCAAAACCTAAGAAAGAAAGTCTATTCAACAAGATTAAACGCATATTAAGAATTAGAAAGAAGAACGCAATTTGTTAGTTGGGTTGAAGATTCAAAAGAAAGAGCCTCAGAATTCATTCACCAAGCGTGGGTCAGCGTTTGGTATGTACCAAAGGACTGAGCAACTCTTTCTGAAAATCCTTCACCCAAATCCTAGTTGGGGTGGCAGAGTTTGGCAATGCACCAGACTGCTACAGGTAACTACAGAAATCTGAGGTCTGCCCGAAAGGACAGCAAGAGTTCAAATCTCTTCCCCAACGCCAATTATAAGTTGTGATAGTATGATTGAGGATGCAATATACTGGCTAAGTTGGCTAGGATTTATGATTCTTACTATAGCCTCAGTTAGTGCTGACAGAGCAGACTTAGCTTGGACTTCTGTTGGTCTCTGGATTCTAACTGTTTTTAGTTTCAAGATATACTGGAAACATAAATCGTCACAGAGTCATTAATAGGTTGAGATTCAAATGGATATTCCCCATGAAAAGTGTTCTGAATGTGGAAGGGTATTCTTTTTTACTAATAACTTAATACTTCATATCCAAGAGCATGAAAAAAATTTCAATCCGAGTAGGAGAAAACAACATTGGTGAGTAAAAAACCACGCCTATTGACCTGTAGAACATGTGGCAAGAAATTCTTGTGTGAAGCTAGAGCTTCTGGAAATTATCCATCTTGGAAACCTAATTGTGCAACCATTAGGATATGTGATTGTGAAAATTGTGTTACAGCTAATAAGGAAGGTAAGTATTGTAGAAATGTTACAATACCTTTTTTCAATCCAAGTTTAAGAATCTGTGAAGGTTAAAACTTTGATTAGATGCAAAGATTGTGGTTTACCTATTGATATATGCACTTGTAAAGAAGAAGCAGAGTATGAAAAGCTTAGGCAAGAAGAAATAAGGTCTACACTTGCAAAATATTGTCCTATCTCTGAACGAATGACATGTGAGATTTGCGGTAGACTGTGTTATGGACTTATGGATTTTGCTTCTCATGTAGCTCAAGTTCATAATATCTCAGCTATAGCTTATTGGGACAAGTATGGACATGAAGGAAATAAGAGTAATGAATATATCAATCCATCTAAGCGTTTTCAAGAGTAGAGTATGAATGTTTAAAGAAGTCAAAATGAAATGTCCTCATTGCTTAAAAGAATTTAAACCTAAATCTCTCTCTGAACTTTATGTTTGCCCATTGTGTGGCTGTTGGATGCCTAGATATGAGTAAAGAATTTGAAATCTGGAAAATCTGTGTCAGAGATGGCTTCTGTGTTAGATGTGGCAAACTCATTGACTCTCATGCTTATTACGGAGTTCTATGTGAGAAATGCAATGAGATGTGGGTTAAATTTGCTATAGTGAATGGGATATCATCATTGGATGCAGAACCCAAGAAAGAACTTTGGTATCAGTTCATAGATATGAACCCATCATATCGAAAGTAGGATGGATTTAAATGAGATATAAAAAAGGAAAATATTCTTATACCATCTTTATTAGACCTAATCCTTCTCGAAGAGATTCATTTATTGGAGCAGATTGTGAGTGTGGCATAGAGCCAGCTCATCATGTTCATAAAGCATATAAGGATAGGAAATCTAAATGAAAGAAGAAATAGTCCTTCCAGATAAAAACAAGGAACTATATCTTAAGTCTCCGAATAAGGACATCATCACCTTATACATGAGACCTGAGACAAAACGACAGAAGGTACTAGATTTATTGAAGAAAGAAGAACCTATAGTTGATAATGTAAAATCCAGAGTAACGAGAGAAGGAATCAAAGCTTCATTTCAACGTCTGAAGACCTTCATAGAAAGAATGCCAATTTCTGAGAATGGATATATTATCTGTGCTTCTCCAGAAAAGCTAGTTTATCTTACAAAGGTCAGAGTGACTAGAGATAAATATTTCTGTGGTGGAGAATTCTATTCTATACCATTAGAAGAAGAATTAGCATTGAGACTTCATCCAATAGGAATCATTGTTCTTGACACCCAAGAAGCTACATTAGGTTTCATAGGTAATGGGATTGAAATCCTGAAATCAATGACTTCTGGAATCTCTGGTAAACATAATAAAGGTGGACAGTCTCAAAGAAGATTTGAAAGAGATAGAGAAATGCAGATATTGAATTTCTTCCATAGAATCGCTGATGCGTCTAAGGTCTTTGTAGAAAATTACCCAATAGAAGAATTATTGATTGCTGGATGTGGACAGACCAAGAACAAGTTTCTGGATAGCAAATATCTAGATTATAGGCTTAGAGAGAAAGTAACTCTAGTTCTAGATACACAATATACAGGAGATGCTGGCATTAGAGAAAGTCTTCATAAAGCATTACCTTCTCTACAAAAGAATGCTTATGCTAAAGAAGTAAAAGTTGTAGAAGATTTCTTTGAGATTCTGAATAAGCATTTCGAGAATGTTGTTTATGGAAAAGATGAGATAGAAAAGAATCTTCATTCAATTACCAAGATTATCAAAATAGAAGAGAATCCTTTGAATTATGAGAAAGAAACTATTGTTCTTTATTTCAAAGGAGAACATTATGAGAAAATAAAGAGCTTGGGTGGAATAGTAGGTGAAAGGTGAGAAACTATTTAGAATCCATACAGGAAGAGTAGATGTTAAATGTTCTATCTGTTGGAAAACTATTCCTGTTGGAGAAGAACGATTAACAGCTAATCTAGGAAGTGGCATGTTTCCTCGTCATTTCCATGTTCTTTGTTTCTTGAAGAAATATATCAATGAGATAACTTATCTCACAAATAGAATCCAATCGGAATTAAACCCATCATCAAGAAAGACAATAGAAAGTAAAGAAAAGGAAGAGGAAGAAGATGAGTAAAAAGAAAATAGTTATTTTACTTCTAGCAGTAATCTTTGGAGGTTATGCTGGATGGCAATTACTTAAGCCTAATGAGCCCATTGTTAATATCTACAAATGGAGATATGAGGAAATGAGTAAACCAGAGTATATTGAAGACCTCAAAATCTTTTGTAAGAATGACCTAAACAATTCCATAGAGAATTTGAATTACTCTCAGCTACTATCTTGGGAACATAAATATCTATACTATTCTGGGTCACAATTTGCTAGAAGAGAAATGCCTATTGATATTCTGAAACCTTATATCTATTATGGAATAGCTCTTGGCAGATGTGGAGAGTTTGCTCTTCTCTATAATGGGTTATGTTTAGCTAATGGCTATCAAACTAGATTAGTTGTAGATATATCCAGAGCTTCAGGCAATAGAACATCAGGAGACCATATTTGGGTAGAAGTCTGGGCAGATAATAGATGGATTCATGTAGACCCAACTGAAGAGATAATTGACAATCCAAAGATGTATGCAGTTGATTGGAACAAAGAAATCAATAATGTTGTAGCTATAACTAAAGATTCTTCAGGGAAAATGGTGACGATAAATGTCACGAAAGATTATCAATAGTAAGAAAGATGAATTGATAATAGGCAATCAGGTTGAATGTAATGAATTTTCTGAATACTTCTCGGGAATAATAATTCATGTTAATTCAGAAGGTCAAACTACTGTTGAAGATGAAAAGAACAACTGTATACATTATGTTCATTGCCAATGGCTAAAGAAAACAAATCCAAGTAGAAGAGATTATAAATAAAAGTAGTTAAAGGTTGTGATATTAATAAGGGTCTTAATTTGCGGAGATAGAGACTGGCAATATCCTGATGACATAGATGCCTTTGTTAAATCTCTTCCAAAGGATACTGTAATCATAGAAGGAGAATGCAGAGGAGCAGATATCCAATCAAGAATAAGTGCTATTAAACATGGACTTGAAGTTGAAAGATATCCAGCTAAATGGTCAAAATATGGAATGGGTGCTGGAGTTATTAGAAATAGAGAAATGATTGACATGGGTAAACCAGATTTGGTAGTTGCTTTTCATGATGATTTAAGTAAAAGCAGAGGAACTTTGAATATGATTACCCAAGCTATGGGTGAAGGAATCCCCATTAAAGTTTATGGACATTCCAAGGAATCCAAGCAAACTAACGCTTCAGTGATACAAATCTTAAAGCAATCTCTAGGAAGGTCAATGCAATGAAATTAAGATGTCCTAGATGTGCATCAACAAAAGTTTATCTAGTGCCAGACTTGCCTAACAATACAAATATCTATTATTGTGAAAAGTGTACTGAGATATTTGAAAAGCAGGAAGGAATCACCACCCATATGGCTCCTTAGTACATGGTTAACCTTGTACATAGCGCACTGCGGCATCAGTCTTATCTGGAAGGATTTATAATGAATCTCTTAGACATGGATAAAGAACGTAAACGATTAGACAAGCAAGCAGAAAGATACAGACAGACTCATTGTACAAAGTATGTTTGCCCTTTTTGTGATACTTTCTTAGTTCCATGGTCTTGGAGTTGGGATGTTAATCAATACACTTGCAAATGTAATGCCAAGAAAATGAAAGGCTCTCCTTCGTGGTATCAAATAATAAGGGGCAATAGTAAATCTGATTGGTCTTTTTCCAATGGAACTACATGGTTTAACCCAGTTAAAATACCCATTCTTTTCAATCCATCGGTGAGACAAAAATGAGTGACCCAATCAAGAAAGAAGAACATAAATTCCATCTTGGAGATAGGGTCTATCGGAAAGGAACTTCTCAGAAACAATTAGGAACAGTAAGAACTTTATCTTCAGGTTGGAATCCTTCTCTAGTTTATGTAAGATTTGGTAACCAATCATTTTGGATAGATGAAAAGGATTTGGTTAAAGCAGCACACTTTAATCCCTCGGTGAGATAATGAAAATACCTGAAACTTGTCCAGCTTGCAAGAAAAAGACATATTGGATGGAAAGGACAGAGCTGAACTTTGACTCTGATAATCCTAGTCGAATAGATGACCAAATCTTTGAATGTGATAGTTGTCATACCCTCTTTAGAGTTAGATGGGAATTGAAGTCTTTCCATCAACTTATGGAAGTCCCTGATAATCCCTCGGAGAGAAGCAAGAATGTCAAAAGAAACGTGTGAGAAATGTAAAGAACATTTCAATCGAGACTTCATGTTAGAAGTTCATGTTGACACTAAGAATAATGAATCTTGTTTTCTTTGTGCAGCTTGTTATAAAGATTGGGAGACTATATATAACAAGTGGAGAAAAAGAGACACTAATGATTTCTGGCACAAAGGTTGGAAAGAATTTATATATGGTAGAGTAAACAGAAGATTCAATCCGTCTTTGAGAGATAAATATGAAAGTGCTAATCGTATCAGACCTGCACAATAGAGATATCACTTCTATAGTTCCATCTAAAGTCCTAAGTTCTGTGGACTTTCTTATCTCGGCAGGAGACTATGAGAAGTATCCATATACTATCAAAGCTATAGGCATATATGGAAATCATGATACTCTGAAAGAGGTCTTTGATGACAAGACTCTGATAGATTGTAATCTCAAAGTCAAAAGAATGGATGGTTTAAAGTTCATGGGCGTTCAAGGAGTCTTCTGTGGAAAGAAGAGATATTCCAAGAATCCATCTTGGTATCATAATCTAGAAGATGATATTCAACTTAAATTGGATAAAATGCCTAGTGGTGTAGATTTCTTCATTACTCATTTCAGAGCTAAAGAAATCTTTGATAGATTCCATCAGGGCAGTCCAGCATTTAGAGACTACATAGAAAAGAAGAAGCCTAGATACTACATTTCAGGACATACTTGTGCAGATGGAGGAATCATGAGAGTTGGAAATACTGTATGTCTCAATCCACATGTTTGTGCAAAGGTTAGATACATTATTCTAGACCTACGAACTGATAAGATTGATTTCATTGATATAGAAAAGACTAGGATTTGAAAGAATGAGATGTCCTGTTTGCAAAACAAACCTAGAGTCTACAAAAGCTGGTTCAACTTATAAATGGAATAAAGGACTACCCAAATCTTTTTGTAAAACAAATTGGTATTATTATACTTGCAGTAAATGTTTCAAAGAACGAGAAAAGCAAGGAAAGGAACTCCTCTGTTGTTTTGTTTTTATTAAAAATAAGATTTACGTTTGGGTTCATTCTATTTCTACATGGCAAAGTTTCTATAATTTCTATTTGAATCCATCAAGGCGAGATAATGTCTTAGGTGAATTTATCAATGAACAAAATAACAAAGAGTAAGGCAATTAATCGGGATGGTAAGAATACTCTTCTCATTGATTGCTATAGAGTTAAAATAGAATACAAACCAGATGGAAAGATGAGATTCTATTTCTTTAATTGTAGTGGCAAAGAGCATGGAGATTCATGTATTGAAATTGATGAGCAAATAACTGAAGTTGATGTTCATCATGAGAAAGAGAAAAGCTTTGTCTTCACCAATCCATTCGTTAATCCAAGTAAGAGGGTTAATAATGATAAATCAAAAGAAAAACATAAATTTGAGGTGACATAAAATGGAAATATGGATGTTCTACTTTTTCCTAGCAATCATGTATGCTATTGTCTTTCTAGCATTGAGGAGAGCTAAACAAAAGCGAAAAGCTTTAAACCATAATTGCCCATTCTCAGATGACACAAATCCTTTCAAGCTTTGGGAGATGCAAGAACAGCTCAAATGCAAGAAATGTGGAAGAACTTGGGTAGTTGCTTTCAAGAGATTTGACTACATATTCCAAAAGATAATTGACAAAAGAGCAAAGCACAAAGCAAAGAAGAAGGATTGTGATGGAGAAGTGATTGTCTCTGGCATTTGGTATGAGTATAGAAATGAGACTCCTGAAGAGAAGAAATGGAAAGCTTATGAAAAAACTTGGAGATAATACTTCTCCAAACTTCCAATCTATGGAATAGTTGCCATCAAGCTAACATCATCAAATGCTGTGGTGATATGTGTTTCCTCACCACCAAATATTGGAGATGGTTTGCCACCAAAGAATGCTATAGAATACAAAGTTCCAGAAGTAATTCCTAAGGATGTCATTATGGATTTCAAATTATATTCTTTCCATTCAGTATCAAGGTCTGTAAATTGATAACAATAAATCTCATCACCTATGAGGAATTGAATATTAACATAATCAGGCATAGTTGACCTTATCCATATAGTAAATGAATCTATTGTATCAACAAGAATAGGACTAGTAAAGGCTTGAACAAATACTGGATAATCATCTGTTATTTCCCAACAATAAGTTCCAGAATGGGGATTGTTAATAGAAATACCTCCACATCCACTCCATCCAGTTGTATCACCAGTTTCAAGGTTACCATTAATGATTTGTTCTGTTGCTTCTCTCTTTTCAAACAATCTAATCACCTAACAATATAAATCTCAAACTTATTAATGAACATTGTGTGTTATGAATCCTTCTTACAAAAGTAAGATGAGGGTAGGGAGAAGGTCTTTGTTCAGTGTATCTGGACTACTGCAAAGTGGACTTCTCTTAAACACCCTAAAATATGCAGGGTCATAAAGAGAAAATACCCAACTTCTCCAATCTTATTCCCTCAAATATTTATAGAAATTGGGTTAACCATGAAGACCATAAAGGTTGATAAATAAATGGCTAAAGTTGATTGGATAGAGATAGAGAAAGGTGTTTACACTCTCAAAGAAAAATCATCACACCCTATGATAAAGCTTGACCTAGATGTTCCAAAAGAAATAGAAAATGCTAGATTCAATCCTAGTAAAAGAATAAATCTAAATGAATGGTTTGAATCCAAGTCTTTTTATTGTGTGAGACAGAATAAAAGAGTAAGAATGAATATTGATTGTATTAGATGCTCTACTTATCTATGTCAAACTTGTCGTTTGGTTCTAGAAGAAGAGAGAAAAGCTAAAAAGTATAAGAGGAATTAGTTTGGAATATCTGAAAGAAACTGATACCAAAGAATTCATCAAGCGTTTGCCAGATTTGACAATCAATCCTCTGAATGTTCATTTGTTAATGTTAGCCGTAAGGTCTAGGAAAGCTAGAGAGATAATGGGATTCAAAGTAAAAGACTTAGTTATTGAAAGACGAATCATTAGACCTATCTTTAGACTTCCAGAACAGAAGCTAGACTTCACAGATTGGCGAGAGAAGTATTTCAACTCAGTCTATAATCTGTCTATCCTTCAACATCAAGGGAGATATAGTGTCAAGGGTGTTCTAGCTCCTCCTGAAGCTATGGGAATCTTTGCTACTCTGAGCCCTAGAAATGTGATGTCTGCCAATGCTGATTTGATGAAGGAGAATATTACTTATCTATATCAAGGAGATGATGCTTCTAAGATGGAGATAGCCAAGCTTTCTTCTAGACATTTTGGAATGCTTCATAGGCACAAGGATAGAGGTTCTAACTTTGTAACTCTAGATATTGATAATGGAGACAAAGCTCTCTTCAAAGAAATCTTAGACAAAGTAAGTATGCTTCCTATCTTCATGGCTACTGAGACTTCAAGAGGCTATCATATAGTCTTGAACCTCATCAAACCAGAAGATGCTAGACTCTTCTATGGAGAGAATGCTCTTATCCAACAGTTAGGTTTAGCCTATGCCAAGAAAGGGTTGGAGATACAAAAGGACAGTCAGGAGCCTGTGGCTGGAACTTTGTATTATAGAGAGAAAGGTGTAGTTCATTATGTCACAATCTTGCAATAAAAGGATAATAAGAATCAAGAAAGGTAAGATGTTCTGTTTCCATAATTGGATAGAGATGCCAACTATACATTTGAGAAATAATGGAAAAGAATGGGCTCATTTCAAATGCTCTAAGTGTCCAGCCGAGAAGTGGCATGAATTGATGAGTCTTGGAGAATGGTTTCAGCTAACTGATTGGTGTTGAGGTGATTCCATGTCAAAGTCTTATATCAAAAGAAATCTAGAAATCTATTGGATGCTTATAATGTCAGCAGCAGCTCTAATCATCTGTTCTACTTTTCTAGAAGGTTGGATGTGTCTTTCTTTCTTGTTCATTGCTTGTTTTGTCTACATTGTTGCTCAGATATTCTTCTGGTGGGCAAGATGGAAATCCAATAAAAAGAAAAGCAAAGATGAATGATTAATGTTAGAACTCTATTTCAAAGGAAACTACCAGAAGTGGTATGATGAAGATTACTATGAGATATGCTTGTGGCTAGATGAGATAGAGACAGAGTTTCCTATCAACTTTGATGATTGGAGATTGGTTCTAGTAAAGAATAACTCTTTGAATGATTTGATTGCTGACTTAGATTGTTACTAAAGTTTTACTTAGGTACAAAGTTATCATGCATTTACCGTGGTTAACCAGTTCCCTTTAATTGATTTAATTGGCGGATTATAATATATTTTTATGTAATTAATGGCATATAATTAAAGAGTTTGTCCATGGATTAAGTAATTATATATTAATAGCCCGTGGTTAACCAATAAAATTATAACGATAAATTATATAATTTAATCAGTTTAATGAAGGAATTATATGTTACTGGTATGTCCAGAATGTCATAAATATCTCAAGAAGCAAGGAAGAGATATAATAGAAAGCTTTCTCAGTCCTGTGAAAATCTTCCTCCAATATCCAGAAGCAGGTCTGTGTCCACGCTGTAGAAAAGTATGGAATGAAGATGGGAGAGAAATAGTGGTAACTGGAGAAATAAAAGTAGGATTAAAAGAAAGAAGTAATGACGACTATAATCCATCAAGGCGAGAAGATGATTAAAATAAACCGAGAAGAAGACAATCCTTCACGCAGATTCTTTTGTCGAAGCAAAGAGTCTCTAGACAATCTTCTAGACCAAATTGAAAAGGCTAGAAAAGCTCCTTCTAATTTGTATATTCTAGGTACAGCTTTAGATGTATACATAAGATATAGAAAACAGGTAGGATGTGAAGGATGTATTAAAGGAGAACATAGCTGTCTACATTGGTCTCCAGAAAAGGTGGAGGTTTTCCATTCATGAGTTCAGTAACAAAACATGTGAACAAGAAAGCTATCAAAGTATTCAAATTCTGGTTCTGTTCAAAATGTTTGCAAAAGATAAGCATGAATGAATTACAAACATCTTTAGATATTCCATTCTATGACCCCAATTTCTTAAATAAAAACTTGGACACAGTTGGACTTAAGCTCTGCTGTAAAGCATGTGGAAATGCTACTTTTGTTGAAAAAGAATTTGATATTCCCATTGAAGATATCATTGACAAAGAGCTAGACAAACAGCTTAGAGAATATACTAACAATAATCGTAACCCAACAAGGAGAACTTAGGTATGGAACTCATTTCTCTAAAAGAGTACATAGAATTGAGACCCATTGAGAAAAGCAAAGAGATAACTGACATTCGTAGTTGTATTCTATGCAGGAAATTATTGCATTACAAAAATCTTGCTTATATTATGGCTAACAGAGCAGATGGATTTGGTTCTAGTAGTTTCAATATTTGTCTAAATTGTTTGCCTCATTGGAAGCAAAAGTTCATCAGAGATAAGCATCCAATATCTTTATCTGATAACTGGCATTTCTCTACTTGGGACTTGGACAGACCAGCACCACATCAAGAATCTGACAGGGTTTTATTGCATGTGATAAATGAGCAATTCTATATTCGTACAGATTATAATCCTTCTAGACGAGTAAAGAACATGATAACGGAGGATACATAATGTTCTGGATAGAAGATAAAATAGGAACAGCATCAGCAGATGAAGTAGCACATGAGTATCATCATCTTGTAGACAAATACTTCATTTGTTGTCTAGATTTAATAGATGGAAGTAATGACCCAGAGTTAATCTATCAGAAGTTAAAGACAGCCCTGAATCAATGGTGCTTGGGTAGAAAGGTAATCTTCTTCTGTTTTGCTGGAATCTCAAGAAGTAATGGAATGGCTACAACACTTATTGCTTACAACAAGAACATTGATTGGGATGATGCTTACAATATCACTAGGAAAGGATGCCCAAGAACTTTGGTTTGCATGGACTTCAGAGATTCAGCAATTCAAGCCTTAGAACTAATGAAGAATAGGCTTGTAAAGAAATGTCCACACTGTTCAACTCCAATGGAATCTTGGGAAGAAAGTTGTGCTCATTGTTGGTCACATAGATTTCATAGACTTAAAAGATAGGAGAATCCAAATGATTAGATGTGGACGGTGTAATACGCCCTTAGACTCTCAAGGAAGAAGAATTTATTGGAAACCTGAAAACTGGTTATGCAAAGATTGCGAAGAAAAATGGGAGAAGATTTTTTTCAAACAGGCTTCTATTGAAATTAAAAATGAAGTCATGGACAAGCTCTGGCAAGAATTTGTTTCTAGCCTTTTGTATAATCCATCCTCTAGATATAGTAATTAAAATGTTATAGGAAGTGAGAAAATAAAAATACCTAAAGAAGTAACCAAGCTATTGCTGTTCGGAGTAGTAGACAAGAACTACTTGATGTATCAACTAGGCAAGCATAATATCTATGCAGAAACTATTAGAGAGATAAAAGTAGACAAAATTCAGAACCTAAACAATCCATACATAGTCAAAGTACACTTTGAAAAAGATAAGGATGTTACTAAGTTCTTTGAGAAAGAAGGAATCAAAGGATATAGAATATTCAAGAGTGCTAAGTTCAAGAGTAAACCTACTAAACCCAAAGCCTTGTTTGGAGCTACTGCAATGAATGTCTTAGGATTGCTTAGAGGACATACAATTAGAATCAAGTCTGAGAACAAGGAATATCGGAAATGGTTCTATGATTGCTGTATAGAAGACAATAAGAAGCATAATCTAGGAGTCAAGTTTGACTTTGAGAAGTATGATGTAGAAATAGATATCAAAGAATACAATGCTAGTGACTATACTTTTATTGTCATCCTAGCTCATGGATTAAGAAGTATCTTGGAATAAGCTAGTGTATCAAGTTGAGTAAGTTTTCTTCTAGTTTAGAGATATGGTGGAGACAAAGAATTCTATCATCAAAGAAAGGTAAGCCACTGTCTCCTCTGACTATTAGAGGAATACTTTACTTGATGAGACAACAAGTTGGAATTAAAGATATGCCTAAGACCAAGGCTGGATTCTATTCAGCTCTTGGAAGGATAGAGATACAATGCAAAGTTCCAAGAGAGAAATTAAGAATAGTTACTGAACCAAAAGTCAATCTAATTTCAAGGTCTGGTGAAGTTCCTCTACTCAAAGCAGACCCAAAGGAATTCCAGAATGCATGTGCCTTAATCTACATTGAGAAATCCACAATCATTTCAGCAATTGAAGAAGACCAAAGTCTAACTGATAGAGGAATTCTGATTATCAAAGCTATGGGGTTCTCATCTAGAGAAGTAAATAGAGTAATCAAACAAGCTCAAACATTGGGATTACCTATTTTCACATTGACAGACTATGACCCTTCAGGTATTCTAATAGACTTAAAGATTCAAGATAGTGGTGTGAAAACTGCTAGGCTTGGTGTAGACCCAGAGCTAGTAAAGATACTTAAATTGAAGCTTGATGATGTCCGAGAAGCTCTTCCAAGAGAGAAGAAGAAACTAGCACATTACAAGTATCTTAAAACTAAATATCCTAAGTTAGCAGATGGATTCTTAAAGATTGGATTAAACAATCAACCTTATAGAATAGAGATTGATGGTATCTTTGCTCTTGCAGGGAAAGATAGATTTGTTGAGGAAATATTGAAAAGAGCAGATTTGATAGTTCCAACAAAGCCTATTCAGAAAGTCTTAAAGCATAAGAAAGTTCCTGAGAATGTAAACAAAATGAAAGAAGATATGCATGCACTAGTTGATAAGTTATTTGCTCAGGCTTCCCAAGATGCAGAGAAGTCTCATGTTAATGCTAAAGAATCTTTCAACAATATTCATTTGGAAAAGATAGAAAATTCTATTGAGAAAACGATTAACTCTAATTCTTCTAGTGATACAACTAAAGTCCTACAAGATACGATAAATAGTCTCCAAAGATTATTGGAAGCTCAGAAGGGAAATAAACCTTGAAAAAGAAAAAGACAGTTAAAAGAAAGAAAGAAATAAACTTGGAAATATTAACTAGAAAAGAAGCACAAGAGAAATTGCTACTTAAAGCCAAAAGGTTCTTTCAAAAAGATATTAGGCACAGTGCAGGACTCTGTGACAAGAAAGGATTAACCTGTGTGGTGTTGGATACTCTTCTAGAGGATATCTATCAGACTTGCTATCAAAGTGCATTAGCTGATTGGGTAGATATTGAAATTGGCAACAGGAAAGAAATGGCTCGTGATATGGCTACTGACTATGTTGAGGAAGTAATTACTTTTGAAATAA
>Ga0315288_10001946_pt1 | contig 26825 bp, 20 predicted proteins | sample YL17G11_20_MG_FD_203454 | JGI IMG/M metagenome (GOLD analysis project Ga0315288, IMG submission 203454) | Sediment microbial communities from Yellowstone Lake, YNP, Wyoming, USA - YL17G11_20 | ecosystem: Environmental > Aquatic > Freshwater > Lake > Sediment | place: USA: Wyoming | collected... | reverse complement strand
CTGAACCGGCCCCGCCGCCCGGCACGGCCATCGAGGACCGGTTGGCAGCCATCGAGGCGCGGCTGTCGCGCATCGAGTCGTCGCTGCCGGGCGCCTCGCCGCCGGCCGCGCGGACACCCTCCGCGACTGCGGGCCCGCCCTCATCCGCCCCCGCCCAGCCGCAATCGCGGCTGATCCTGCGCAGCCCGATGACGGGCTACATCATGATCATCCTGATGTGCCTCATTACGGGCGTCATCGTCGCCAGCCCCTGGGTCATATACCAGATCTGGGCCTTCGTGGGCGTCGGCCTGCACCCGCACGAGCGCAAGCACATCTACACTTACGGGCCGGCCAGTTTCCTGCTGTTCCTCGGCGGCGGGTCACTCTTCTACTTCTACATCCTGCCCATCGGGCTTCAGGCCCTCATGAACCCGACGGCTGGCATCAAGGTCAACGGCACGTCGCTTATTGACCCCAGTTTCATGCTCGACGAATACCTGTACTTCGTCGCGCTGATGACCCTGGTGTTCGGGCTGGCCTTCCAGACGCCGCTGGTCGTCATGTTTATCGAGCGCATCGGCCTCGTGCCGCTCTCGACGCTCGTCAGGCAGCAGCGGGTAGTCATCTTCATCATGGTCATCATCGCCGCCCTGATCACGCCGACCGTTGATCCCGTGAGCCTGACGGCAATGGCCGTGCCGCTGATCCTCCTATACGAACTCGGCTTGGTGCTGGCCTGGCTCACCGGCCGCAAGCGCCGCCAACTCGCCGCCGCCGAACGGGCCGCTGACGCGGCCGCTGACGCGGCCGCCGAGGCCGCCCAGGCGGAGAGCCTGGCCACGGACACCGGCGAGTCACCGTACGACGAGTTCAAGGGCAACATGCACTGATGCCGACCCGCGCGCCCCCCGTCCCCGCCGGCGCGGCCGGCCTCGCGGTCTTGATTTCGCTTGCAACGCGCCGGCGGCGGACCTATAGTGCCCCGCGATTGCTAAGAGCCTGCCCGTACAAGCGTTCGGTCAATCGGAGGCGCGCATGACCAAGCGAACTTCCCTCCTCGTTCTCGGCGTATCGGCGGCCTTGGCGGTGACCCTGGCATCCGCCGGCTGCGGGCCCGCCGCCCAGCGGTTCGGCCAATACGCGCCGGCGTCTCGGCTCCTGATTCTCGAGGCCGAAGGGCCCGGCGCCAAGGGGGCCCCTCAGGCGACCCAGGAGATCCTGGCCTCGGACGACGCGCTCCTCGCCGCCTCGGCGGCCCAACTGCTCGGCGCCTGGGCGGCCGTCGGCGACCCCTATCTCGTGCTTCCGGCCTTGACGCATCCCGACCCGCTCGTGCGCGGCATCGCCCAGACGGCCTACATCGAGAACCATGCCGACGTCCTCGCGCCGTTGGCCGTCGAGGGCTCCCTCGTGGAAGTGCCGCCTGCCGTCCTCGCGGCGCTTGAGCAACTCCACGACCCGCAGGGCATGCCCGACCTCGCCCGCATCCTCACGGACCGCCGAGACAAAATCCGCGAGCATCTGGCCGGCACGGAGGACGAGGCCGCCCTCGCCACCGACCTTCTGGCGCGGATCGGCGACGCCGGCGCGCTGCGGACCGTCGGCCGATTGGCTGAATCCGGACGGGCGGAGATCCGCGCCAAGGCCGCCTCCGCCTGCGTCCGCGACGACATGGGCCTCGGCCCCAGCCTCCTGCCCGCCATCGCCCGGAGCGGAACCCTCCAGCGCCGGGCCGTCATGCGGGCGCTCGTGCTCCGGGCGGACGCGCGGCTCAAGGATGTCGTCGCCGCGAGTCTGGACGACCTCGACGAGGCCGTCCGGCGCAACGCCATCCGCGCCGCCGGCAATTTCGGCGCCGCGGCGCCCGTCGACCGGCTCGCCGAAAAACTTCGCGGCCTCTCCGGCGAGAAGCCTGAGATCCTTCTGGCGCTGGGCGCGATCGGCCGGCCCGCCGCTCCCGTCCTGCGCGACTACCTCCTGAAGGGCTCCGCGACGGACGACCTGAAGGTCGAGGCGCTCCTGGCGTTCGGTCCCCAGGCCGGCCGCGAGGACGTCGCCTGGATCGCCAAAAACCTCCAATCGAAAGACAAGCACCTCCGTGCCGCGGGCGCTTCCGCCCTCGGCCGGATCGGCCATCCCAGCGCCCAGGCGGCCCTGATGCTGGCCATTGACGACGCCGAACCCATCGTCCGCGCGACGGTGGCCCGCGCGCTCGGCCAGGTCGGAACCACCTATGCCGGCAAGCAACTCGTCCTGATGCTCGACGACCCGTCGGCGCTGGTGCGGTCTCTGGCCGCGTGGGGCCTCGGCCAGTCGAGGTATCCCGATGCCGTCCCCGCCCTCGTCAAGATGGCGCGGACGACGGCCACCGCCACGGAAGTGCCGCTCCGCGCCGGGCGCGTGTACGGCCGGCCGGAGCAGGCCGCCGTCGAGGCCCTCGGCAAGATCGGCACGCCGGAGGCCGTCGCCGCCGTCCTCGAATCGCTCGAGTCGCCGTCCTGGCTCCTTCGCGCGACCGCCGCCGAGGCGCTCAGCGTGGCCAACTGCCGCAATGACAATGTCCTGGCGGCCCTCGAAAAACGCCTCGACGACCCCGTCAATCTCGTCCGCGCCAATGCCCTCCTGGCCCTCAGGACGCTCGGCAAGACGTTCCCGGCGGGCTACTTCCAGGAGCGCTAGGACCATCCGCGAGTCCCGGCCGAGGGCGGCCGGGCCGGTTGGCTTGCCCCCGGTTCCCTTTCGCAACCGCGACACACCCGTGGCTATCCTCAAAGTCTTTCACTCGGACCCCGCGCGCGCCGATATAATGGATGATGGGCGGCGCCGGGCGGCCCCAAGCCGCCGGGCCGGCCACGCGGGGATGGGTTATCAGCATGACCACCCTCATCCACATCACACACGAAGCCCGCGAAAAAATGGGCGGCATCGGAGCCGTCCTCGAAGGACTCCTCACGGCCCGCGCCTATCAGGCCGCCGCCGATCGAACGATTCTCATCGGCAACGCCGAACTCCCCCTCGCCGAAGCCCTGCCGGGCCTCCAGGCCGTCCTGTATGAAACGGGCGGCTCGGCGACGGGCGGCGACGCCCTCGGGCCGGACGTCGCGCGCGCCCTGGCGCGGATCGAGGCGGCGTACGGCGTGCGGGTGTTTTACGGCGTGCGCGTCATCGCCGGACCGCTCGACATGCGCCGCACTCCCGTCGAACTCGTCCTCTTCGACGTCCGCGACGCGATTCGGGAACCCCTCAATCGCCTCAAGCAGGAACTCTGGGCGGCCTACGGCCTGGAAAGCAACCTGTTCGAGCGCGACTGGAGTTACGAGGAATGGGTGCGCCTGGCGGGGCCGGCGATCGAGGCGGCCGCGGCACTCCTCGGCCCGAAGACCGCCGACGCCCTGCTCATCAGCCACGAGTTCATGGGGATCCCCGCCCTCCTGGCCGCACGCCTCCGGATGCCGGACCTCCGGACCGTCTATTGGGCCCACGAGGTGCCGCCCGTCCGCGACCTCATCGAGAAGCGGGCCGACGAACGCCTGGTCTTCCACGAGGCGATGCAGACGGCGAGCGGCCAGCGCGCGTACGAAACGCTCCTGCGCGAAGGCGGCGGCTTCAAACAGGCCCTCGTCAGCCGCGCCCACCGCGCCCATCACATCTTCGCCGTCAGCGACGCCGTCGCCCAGGAACTCGCGCTTCTGGCGCCGGAGTTCCGCCAAACGCCGACCGACATCGTTTACAACGGTCTGCCGGTCCGGCCGATCGGCCTGGATGACCGCCTCCGGAGCCGCAGCCGTCTCAAAAATTATCTGGAGGCGCTCCTCGGATTCCGCCCGGATTACCTGTTCACGCACGTCACGCGGCCTGTCCCGTCCAAGTCGCTGGAGCGGGACCTCGCGGTTCTCGAGCACCTGGACGATCGGCTGGCGGACGCGGGGCGGACGGCCGCGCTCGTGGTCCTGGCGACGGACGGCGGCCGGCGAACGAGCGACATGGTGCGCGAGATGGAATCGGCGTACGGCTGGCCGGTCCACCATCGCGTCGGCTGGCCGGACCTCGTCAAGGGCGAGGTGGCGTTCGGCCAGGCCGTCGAGGCCTACAACCGGCGGGCCAGGGCCACACGGGCTGTCCTCGTCAACCAGTTCGGCTTCGACCGCGCCTCGTGCGGCGAGCGCGTCCCGGAGGACCTCGCGTTCCAGGACCTTCGTCAGGGCAGCGACGTGGAGTTCGGCCAGAGCGCGTACGAACCGTTCGGCATCGCCCAACTCGAAACGCTGGCGTTCGGCGGCATCTGCGTCATCAGCCGCGCCTGCGGATGCGCCCAGTTCCTGGCCCGCATCGCCGGCGACCGGATGCCCGAGAACGTCCTGCTGGCTCATTACGCGGCCCCGGCCGGCGAGGACCCCCAAATCGTGGACGCCGAACGCATCGAACACGAGGTGGCCGCCAACCTCGCCCGCCTGTTGGCGGAGCGCCTGCCCGTCGGCCGCGAAGCGTTCGAGAGGCTTCTCGCAAGTGGATGGGAACTCGCGCAGAAAATGAGTTGGCAGGCCGTCTCGCGCGATTACTTTGTCCCGGCCCTGGCCCGGTGCCTCGCCGCGCCCGGCCGAGGGCCCGAGCGGAAACCGCCCGCCCGGTCCCGCGACCGCCGACCGGCCCGCGAACCCGCGTCGTGAATCCCGGCGCGCCGGGACCGGGGCGCGGAGCATAATGACGAACCGAAGGACAGGCCCACGAAAGGCCGGTCAAACAGGAGGCCCGCCGATGATCCGACTCACGAAACTGCTCGTCCCGACGGATTTCTCGGAAGACAGCGAACAGGCCGCTCGCTACGCCGTCGAACTCGCCAAGCGGTTCCAGGCCGAGATCCACTGCATCCACGTCGTGGACATCCCGGCCGACCTCTTGAGCACGTCGGACTACTACATGACAGGGCCGAGCGAAGCCTTTCTCGACCAGATCCGCGAAGAGAGCAAAAAAAACCTCGAAGCGTTCGCCAAAAAGAACCTCGAAGGCGTCGGGGTGCGAACGGCGTTCCTCGAAGGAAGCCCCTTCGTCGAGATCATCCGCTACGCCCACAATCAGGAGATCGACCTGGTGGTCATCGCGACGCACGGCCGGACGGGCCTCCGGCACGTGCTGTTCGGCAGCGTCGCCGAGAAGGTCGTCCGCAAGGCCCCCTGCCCCGTCCTCGTCGTCAAGCGAGAGGAACGCGACTTCGTCCTGCCTTGACGTTTTCTCTAACCGCAAACCGGCGGGGACATTTAGCCGCCCCGCTTGCGGGGCGCGTCGTTCATCATGCGCGGCGAGTTTGCTCGCCGCGCATCATCAATAACTCGCCCCGCAAGCGGGGCGGCTAAATATCCCGCCAGTCCCCGCTCCTGCCTGCCTTGCCGCGCCGCGCTTGACCCCGGGCGGGCCTCGGTGTAGTGTCGCTAACCGTGCGGCAAGCGCCGAGGCCGAACCCTTCATGGCGAAACTCAGCGACGGCATCCGGTACTTGAAGGGAGTGGGCCCGAAACGGGCCCGGCTGCTGGAGCGTCTCGGCATCCGGACGATCGGCGACGCGCTCCTGCTGTTTCCCCGCAAGTACATCGACCGTGGCGACCTGGTGCCGATCGCCCGCGTCGTCGCCGGACGCGAGCAGGCCGTCCGCGCCCGCGTCATTGACACGCGCGCCCCGCGCTGGGGCGACCGCCTCGAAGCCCTCATCGCGGATGAAAGCGGCGAAATGCGCGTCGTCTGGTTCCACGCCCGCTTCCTCGCCAAGGCCGTCCAGGTCGACGCCGAGTATCTTTTCTACGGCCGCGTGGCCGAGTACCGCGGACGCCTCCAGATGCAGCACCCGAAGTTCGAACGTCTCGCCGCCCCGGGCGAGGCCGTCGAGGGCGACCGCATCCTCGTCGAGTATCCGACCACCGAGGGTCTCCAGCAGCCGTCGCTCGTGCGCCTGACGGACGAGGCCCTCCGCGTCGGCCTGCCGCTCGCCGGCGAAACCCTGCCCGAGGAAATGCGCCGACGCCTCGACCTCGCGGACCTGACCGACGCCCTCCGGATGATCCATCGGCCGGCGTCCATGGACGAGGTTCGCCGGGCGCGCCGGCGACTGGTCTTCAGCGAGTTCTTCTTCATGGAGTTGGCCGTCGCCCTTCGCCGACGAAGCGCCAAGGCGTCCCACGACGCGCCGCCCGTCGCCGTGGACGCCCGCCTCGACGCGCGCATCCGCGCGCGGTTTCCTTTCACCTTCACGCGGGCCCAGGACAGGACAATCGTCGAGATCCGCGAGGACCTCGCGCGCGACCGCCCGATGACGCGCTTGCTTCAGGGCGACGTCGGGTGCGGCAAGACGGCCGTCGCGCTCTATGCCGCCCTGGCGACCGTCGCCGCCGGATACCAGGCCGCCATCATGGCCCCCACCGAAATCCTCGCCACCCAGCACTACCAGAACGTCGAGAAGTACCTCGTCGGCAGCCGGGTCAAGTGGGCGCTCCTCGTGGGCGGCCTCGCGGCCGAGGAGCGGCGAAAGGTCCTCCGAAGAATCCGCCGAGGCGAATCGAACATCATCGTCGGCACCCACGCCCTCATTCAGCAGGACGTGGCGTTCGCGCGGCTCGGGCTGGTCGTGGTGGACGAGCAGCACAAGTTCGGCGTCCTCCAGCGGGCCGAGGCGAAGTGGCAGACCGCCGAGGACCTGCCGAACCTCCAGCCGCATTACCTTGTTATGACCGCGACGCCCATCCCGCGGACGCTCGCCCTGACGGTCTTCGGCGACCTGGACGTTTCAACCATCGACCAGATGCCCCCCGGCCGGACGCCCGTCGAGACGTGGGCCGTCGCCCCGGACGAGCGGCGAAAGGCGTACGACTTCGCCCGAAAGGAACTCGCCGCGGGGCGGCAGGTGTTCATCGTCTGCCCCCTGGTGGAGGAGAGCGAAAAGTCGGACCTCAAGGCCGCCACCGAAGAGGCCGAGCGGCTCGCGACGGACGTCTTCCCCGACTACGCGGTGGGCCTCCTGCATGGGCGGATGAAACCGGCCGACAAGGATGCCGTCATGAACCGCTTCCGCCGAGGACAAATCCACGTCCTCGTCTCCACGGTGGTCATCGAGGTCGGCGTCGACGTGCCGAACGCCACCGTCATGATCGTCGAGCACGCCGAGCGATTCGGCCTCGCGCAGTTGCACCAGTTGCGCGGGCGGATCGGACGCGGCGCCGCCAAGAGCACCTGCATCCTTCTGGCCGAGCCGACGACCGAAGAGGCCGAGCGAAGAATCCAGGTCATGACCGAGACGACCGACGGCTTCCGCATCGCCGAGGAGGACCTGCGCTTGCGGGGGCCGGGCGAATTTTTCGGCACGCGCCAGCACGGCATGCCGGACCTCCTGGTGGGCAGCATCATCGACGACACGGACCTTCTGCGCCTGGCAAGGAAAGAGGCGTTCGAGTGGATTAAGCGCGACCCGGCTCTGGAGCGCCCCGAGTCGCAGCCGGTGAAACGGGCGCTCGCGAAACGTTTCGCCGACGCCATAAGATTGATCGAAGTGGGATAACGTTTAGCCGCTACCCCGCAGGGGTGCGGCAAATCGAAAATGGAAAATGGAAAGGGGTTAGTCGCCCATGAAACACGACACACCGAACGACCTGCTGAAGAGCCTGAAGTTCGGCCCGGACGGCCTCATCCCGGCCATTGCCCAGGACGCCGCCAGCGGCGAGGTGCTCATGGTCGCCTGGATGAACCCCGAATCGTTCGCCAGGACTGTCGAGACCGGCGAAGCGCATTACTGGTCGAGGAGCCGAAAGAAACTCTGGCACAAGGGCGAAGAAAGCGGCAACGTCCAGAAGGTCCGGGAAATCCGCACCGACTGCGACAAGGACGTGCTGCTTCTCGAGGTCGAGCAAATCGGCGGCGCCGCCTGCCACACCGGCTTCCGCTCCTGCTTCTCCTGGGTCCTGCGGAAAGGCCAATGGGCCGAGGACGGCGTCAAGGTGTTCGAACCACACGAAAAGTACAAAAAGCCATAGGGCAAGACGGGGCCGAGGAGCCTCAATCGCCCCGCCGGGGCTCGGAAGAAAAAAGAGAAAGAGGAAACGGAAGGGTTGTCGGGGCATTTCCGTTCCACGGCCTCGCGGCCGTGGCTAGAGAACAGGCCGCCCCTACGGGGCTTCGAAAAACGGAAAGCGCCTGGGGAAACGAACGCAACAGAGCAATCCGTCACCGTCAGGTTGCCGTAGGCCCGGAGGGCCGAATTGTACTCTAACCACGGGCGCGAGCCCGTGGAAACGAGCGCAAGAAATTCACACATGTTTATTATTCTGTTCTAGCCCCGTAGGGGCGACTGAAAGGACCGCCTGTGGGCCACACCTACGCCAACCTCGTCTTCCACGTGGTCTTCTCTACGAAAGAACGCCGCCCCCTGATTCACGATTCCTTCCGTCCTCGGCTGTTTGAATACCTGTCGGGCCTCGCGCGAAACGAATTTCGCGGCGCGCTCGCAGTCGGCGGCATGGACAACCACGTCCACGGCCTCCTCGTCCTTGCGCCCGATAGGTCCGTCGCTGATGCGATGCGCCAATGGAAGGCGCTTTCCTCGAAATGGGTTCACGAGACGTTTCCCGGCGAGAGCGACTTCGGTTGGCAGGAAGGTTACGGGACGTTCAGCGTCAGCCAATCGAATGTGCCGCAGGTCGCAGCCTACATCGAGAAGCAAGTGGAGCACCACAGGAAGATGACGTTCGAGGAGGAGTTCCTGGGCCTCCTCAAGCGCCATGGCATCGAATACGATCCGCGGTATGTTTGGGACTGACGGTCTCAATCGCCCCGATGGGGCTCGAAAAAAAGAGAAAGAGGAAACGGAAGGGTTATCGGGACGTTTCCGTTCCACGGCCTCGCGGCCGTGGCTAGAGAACAGGTCGCCCCTATGGGGCTAACCAAATAAGAAAGGCAGTCGCATTCCCTCCGCCGACCGTTGCCCGACCGGCCGCGACGCCGTATAATGCCCGCCATGACCTGGAAACGGCCGCTCTTAATCTATCCCTACAGCCCCGACAAGAAGAGCGAGAAACTCTACGGGGGCCTGGCGATCATCAACCCGATCGGCCTGGAGGTGGTCGCCACGCGATTAAAACCCGTGGTCGAGGACTTACTTCTCGTGGACATGCGCTTCGAGACCGAACCGCTGGAGACGATCATCCGCCGGTTCCGGCCGGACATGATTGCCGTCAGCCTCATGTGGGGCCGCGACGACTTTACGGACACCCTCATCCGCAGCCTCCCGAAGGACGTAACGCTCGTCCTGGGCGGCCTGTATGCCACGCGCGAGGCCGAGAAAACAGTCCGCGACTTCCCCGAAATGGACATCCTCTGCGTCGGCTACGGCGAGGACGCCCTGCGCGAAATGGTCGAGCGCGGGAGCCCCGACGGCGTCGCGGGCCTCTGGTACCGCAAGCGTCCGACCGCCTGGCCGCCCGATACGCGCCAAACGGTTAGCCGCTGTTTCATAACTCCCTCTCCCTTGACGGGAGAGGGAAGGGGTGAGGGTGGGAAAAGCCTTGAGCGGCCGCTTGGCCCCCCTCACCCTTTCCCTCTCCCACCAGGGGAGAGGGAACTGAAACAGGCCTCCGCCGACCTCGTCAAAAACCCCCGCCGCGTCGGCGTCCATCCCGAGCATTACCACCTCGACCGCTCCATCCGTCGCTACGAATACCCGTGGATGACGCTGAAGGGCGACAACGTCATCACGAGCGTCGGGTGCCCGATGGTCTGCGCGTTCTGCAAATGGCGCGAGAACATTTTCGGCGACCTCCAGCCCTGGATCGGGCGCGAGCCGGAGGACGTCGTCGCCGAACTCGAGGCCACCGACGCCGACGTCGTGCATCTGGTGGACGCGAACTTCGCCGCCGACCTCGAGCGCCTGGAACGCATCTGCGACCTCCTGATCGAGCGCGACGTCCGGCACCTATACGCCTGCGAGATCCGCGTCAACGCCCTCGCCAAATCCGCCGAACTCGTCAAGAAAATGGAACGCGCGGGCTTCTTCATGTTCATGGTCGGCGTCGAATCGAACCAGCCGCGCTTGCTCAAGGCGATGCGCAAAGGCTACACCGTCGAAATGTGCCGGCGGGCCTTCGAGCACCTGGCCCAGACGAACATCCTCGCGCTCGGGAACTTCCTCATCGGGAACCCCGGCGAGACGGCCGACGACATGCTCGGCATCGCCGACTACGCCGCCGAACTCGGCATCGACTTCATCAGCCCCAACAAAATCTACGCCTACGCCAACACGGACTTCGAACAGTGGGTCCTCGCGCAGCCGGGGATGCGCGTCGTCGGCCGGCGGCGGTACGTCGTGAGCGACAAGTACGGCGTGGAGGACCTTCGGCGGATCCAGGCGCGGATCCAACTCAGGTTCCTGCGCAAGCACCCGCCCTGGATTCCCTACCGCAAGGCCCTCGCGCATCCGATGGTCCAGCGGATCGGCCGGGAGAAGGTCCGGCGGGCGATGCTCCGGAGCCTCTGGAACCACCTTGCCGACGCCGGCTTCCGCCGACGGGCGATCCGGCGCTTCCTGAAACGTTTCCAGAGGCCGAAGGCGGCAACGGCACCCCCCGTGTATTCACGGGGGGCTAAATGAACGGCGCGCGGCGCGACGCTCACGCCGGTATTTAGCCCGGCGTGAACACACGCCGGGCGCCGTTTACTCCCCCGCGCGCCGGGATGAGCACGCCGCACCCGCTTCTGGCGCTTCTGCCCCCAAGCGGTTTTTCCTTGACGGGCCGGGGATGGCCATTTCTAATGGACGATACACGCGCGTTGGTGCGCGCCCGACATTGGAACCGGCCTCACATCGGACGGAGGACTAACCTATGCGTCGGCTCATCGTTTTGCTGGCCGTTGCGGCCTTGGCACTGTGGATCACGCGAGAGGCGATCTCCCAGCAGGGGGACAACGAGTTCTCGCTCCCGCCGGTGAAACTCCGGCCGGACCGGCCGTCAAAGGCCGAGCCCATTCCGCCGACGCCGCCCCCGGAACCCGCGCCCGCGCCGGAACCTGCGCCCGCGCCTGAGCCCGCACCGGCCCCCGCGCCGGAACCCGCACCGGCCCCCGCGCCGGCGCCTTTGCCCGCGCCTGAACCCGCACCGGCGCCTGAGCCGGCGCCTTTGCCCGCGCCGGAACCCGCACCGGCGCCCGCGCCTTTGCCCGCGCCGGAACCCGCACCGGCGCCCGCGCCGGAACCCGCGCCTTTGCCCGCGCCTAAGCCGGCCCCTGCGCCTGAACCGGCGCCTTTGCCCGCGCCTAAGCCGGCCCCCGCGCCCGCGCCTTTGCCCGCGCCGGAACCGATTACCGTGACCACGCCGCCGGAGTCCCGACAAGTCGGGACGCCCGTCCCGGCAGTCACCGAAGTCCCGGCCGCGCCCCCCAGGCCGCCGAAGCCCGAAGAGGTCCAGGCCGAGGCCGTCGAGGCCCAGATCGAGCCCGAGCCCGAAACGAACTTCACGGGGATGCAGGAACTGGGGCTGGTGGAGGAAGTGGCCCGCCTGCGGAAGGCCTACGGCCGATCGCTCCTCGCCCTGAAAGACTATTACCTGGCGCGCGGCGCCCAGCACAAGATTGAATGGGTGGAGCAGGAACTGAAAGCGTTCGAGGCGACGCCGAAAACCCGGTACCTCACGATCGCCGAGGTCGTCGGACCGGAACTGAAACCCCTGCGCCGCATCCCCGCCGCCGACCAACTCTACAAGGAAGGCATGGACTACAAGAATTATCCGGCCTTCCCGCCGGCCAAGAAGGATTACCTGAAGAACGCGCTCGACAAGTTCCAGGCGATCATCGAGAAATACCCCGAGAGCGACAAGATCGACGACGCGGCCTTCCTGATGGGCGAGATCTACGGCGGCTGGTATTTCGAGGACTCGGCCCGCGCGGTCCAGTGCTATGAGCGGTGCTGGCAGTGGGACCCCGAGACGCAGTACGCGGCCCGCTTCAACGCCGCCAAGATCTACGAGGAACGCCTGAAGAACCGCATCAAGGCCGTCGAACTCTACAACGCCGTGCTCCTCAAATCCAGGAACCCCGACGAGGTCAACCAGGCGCGCGATCGCATCAAGGCCTTGACGGGCAAGTAAACCCGCGAAGCCGCGGGCTTGTCCGCCATAGTCCCGGCGCGCCGGGACGACGGCGGAAGCGAGGCACGGGCCTTCGCCCCGGCACGCCGGCACAAAAGGTCGCGCCAACACCTGGTTCGCCGCCCCGCTTGCGGGGCGCTGGTCCTGGCGCGCCGGGACGCGGGGCAAGCCCCGCGGCGAACCAGGTGCCGCGCCTCCTGAGCCGTTTCCCGTTGCATCCCCCCGCGCCAGCCGATACACTGCCCGCGCTGTTTCATAACCCCCCTCTCCCCTTGCGGGAGAGGGTTGGGGTGAGGGGTGGCTGTCGTTTTGAAACAGTCTCTCGCATCCAGGAGCGTCGCCTGTGACGCACGCATGTCGAGTCGGTCTGGGCTTCGACGTCCACCGCCTGGTGCTGGGGCGGCGGCTGGTCCTCGCCGGCGTCCAAGTGCCACACGACCGCGGCCCCGAGGCCCACTCGGACGGCGACGTGGTCCTGCATGCGATTGCCGACGCCTGCCTCGGAGCCGCAGGCCTCGGGGACCTCGGCGAGCATTTTCCGGACACCGACCCGGCCTGGAAGGACGCCGACTCCGGCCGCATCCTCGCCCTCGCCCTCGCGAAGGTGAAAGCGGCCGGTTGGCAACCGGCGAGCACCGACGTGAACCTCCTCTTGGAGCGGCCGAAGTTGGGCGGCCTCAAGGAGAAGATGCGCGGGCGGCTGGCCGAGTTGCTCGGCCTCGCGCCCGATGCCGTGGGCCTGAAGGCCCGGACGCTCGAAGGCCTCGGCCCGATCGGCGCCGGCCAGGCCGTCGCCGCCCAGGCTGTGGTTGTGCTCGTTCACATTTAGCCGCCGCGCTTGCGCGGCGCTGCGTTCAACAGTATGAGGGCAACCGCAACCATGCGCGAAAATAACCTCCACGTGACCAACACCCTCACACGCCGGCGCGAAAAGTTCGAGCCCCTCGCCCCGCCTCACGTCGGCATGTACGTCTGCGGGCCGACCGTTTACGGCGACGCCCACCTCGGCCACGCCAAAAGTTACATCGCCTTCGATTGCATCGTCCGGTACCTGCGGCACCTGGGGTACGACGTCACCTACGTCCAGAACATCACCGACGTCGGGCACCTGACGGACGACGCCGACTCCGGCGAAGACAAGGTCGAGAAGGCGGCCCGGGCGAAGAAGGTCCACCCGATGCAGATCGCCGAGACCTTCACCCGCCGATACTTCGAGGACATGGACGCCCTGAACGTTTTGCGTCCGGACGTCAGCCCGCGCGCCTCCGGCCACATCGTCGAACAGATCGAGCACACGAAGCGCCTCATCGAGCGCGGCCATGCGTACGAGGCGAACGGGTCGGTGTACTTCGACGTCGCGAGTTGGCCGAAGTACGGCCGCCTCTCCGGCCGGAGCGTCGAAGAAATGCAGGCCGGCGCCCGCGTCGAAGTGAGCGCCGAAAAGCGCCATCCCGCAGACTTCGCCCTCTGGAAACGGGCCGAGCCGGGACACATCATGCAGTGGCCGAGCCCCTGGGGCCCCGGCTACCCCGGCTGGCACATCGAGTGCACCGTCATGGGCCAGAAGTACCTGGGCGAGACGCTCGACATCCACGGCGGGGGCATCGAGAACGTTTTTCCGCACCACGAGGACGAAATCGCCCAGGCCGAGGCCGCCACTCCCGGCGCGCCGGGATTCGTCAAGTACTGGCTCCACAACAACATGGTGACCGTGGCGGGAAAGAAGATGGGCAAGTCCCTGGGCAACTTCCTCACCTTGCGCGACGCCTTCGCGAAGTGGCCTCCCATGGTCATCCGCCTCTTTCTCCTCCAGAGCCACTACCGCAGCCCGACCGACTTCTCGGAAGAGGCGCTGGAGGCCGCCGCAGAGGGCTTTAATCGTTTCACGACCGTGATACGTGGGGCCGAGCAGGTGCTTGAAACTTTAAAACCGTCAATGAACAGTGGCGAGAACCTCACTCCGTCGGATGTGCAGGCCCTTGAAAAAACACGGGTTCGCTTTCTCCAGGCCATGGACGAAGACTTTAATACGCCCGTGGCGCTTTCCGTGCTTTTTGACGCGGTTCGGAAAGCCAATGTTCGGATGGCGGAAGCCGTTGCGGATTATAACATCGCAAACAGGGCCGCCATTCTAAACGGGCTTGAGGCACATATCGGGCTATTGAAGGAGTTGGGTGGCCAAGTCCTAGGCCTGAGATTGGACACCGTTACCCCCGCGGAAACGGGGACGATGGACCGAGTTGTCCAGATTCTGATTGACCTTCGGAGTGAGGCGCGCGAGGCCAAGAACTTCGCCCAGGCCGACGCTATCCGCGACCGCCTCGCCGAGGCGGGAGTTCTGCTCGAAGATACGCCCGACGGCACGACCTGGCGCCTCGGGTGAGCCAAGGTTCTCCCCTCTCCCCTCGCGGGAGAGGGGGCGGGGGTGAGGGGGCAAAAGACATCCACTCCGTCACCCTCACCCGGCTTCGCCACCCTCTCCCATCAAGGGAGAGGGAAGGAGTTAAAAAGCGGCCTACATGAGAATTCTCGGCATAGATCCCGGGTTGGAGCGAACCGGCTACGGCGTCATCGAGACGTCGGGCGGCGCCCCCGGGGCGATGCGCCTCCTGGAGGCCGGCATCATCCGCACGAGCGCGAAGGACGACCTGGCGGCCCGCCTCGCCGAGATCCGCTCCGGCCTCGCGGCGGTGCTGGCCGACTTTCGCCCCGATGCCGTCGCCGTCGAAGAACTCTACTCCCACTATCGCCATCCGCGGACGGCCATCCTGATGGGCCACGCGCGAGGCATTGTCTTTCTGGCGGCGGCGGAGGTCGGCGTCCCGGTCACCAGTTACGGCGCGACGCACATCAAGAAGGCCCTCGTCGGGAGCGGCCACGCCTCGAAGCACCAGGTCCAGCGGGCAATCCAGAGCCACTTCGGCCTGGCGCGGGCGCCGGAGCCGGCCGACGTGGCCGACGCCCTGGCCGTCGCCCTTTGCCACGCTCACCGCGCCGCACGGGCCGCAAAACGTGATTGAACCGCAGAGGCGCAGAGAACGCAGAGAACGGCGAGAATCGGGGAACGGCACAAGCGGCCTTTGTTTGAAAAACAGAATGCTTTTTTCTCTGCGCCCTCTGCGCCTCTGCGGTTAGAATATCCTCCGGATCGGACGGCCCATGATCGCACGCGTCTCGGGACAACTCGAAGAGGTCCGCGACGACCGGGTCCTCCTCTCGGCCGGGGCTCTCGCCTACGAGATTCTCGTCGCGCCGGTGACGGCCGACGACCTGAGGCCCCAGGTCGGCCGGCGCGTCACCCTCCACACGCTCGAGTATTTCGACGGGAACCCGGCCTACGGCCAGATGGTGCCGAGGCTCGTGGGGTTTCTCACGGAGACCGCGAAACGGTTCTTCGTCCGCTACATCAGCGTCCAGGGCCTCGGCGTCGCGAAGGGCCTGAAGAGCCTCGTCGTGCCGGTGGGCGAGATCGCGGGGCGCATTGAATCGCGCGACGCGGCGCGCCTGGCGGAACTGCCGGGCATCGGCCGGCGGACCGCCGAGAAGATCATCGCGGAACTGGTCGGCAAACTGGACGAGTTCGCCCTGGCGGCCGCCGAGCGAGGGGCTGAAGTGCCCGAATCGAAGCGCGAGGCCGTCGCGGTGCTCCTGCAACTGGGCCTCGCGCGACCCGAAGCGATGGAGCGCGTCGACGCGGCCTTCGAGCGCCTCGGAAAAGAGGCGAGCGTCGAGCAATTGGTGCGCGAAGCGTTTCATCAGGGAACCGCCGCCGCCGAAGGGTAACAGAATTCAACCGCAGAGGCGCAGAGAACGCAGAGAACGACGAGAATCAGGAAACGACACAAAGATTTTGGTTTGAAAAAAAGAATACTTTTTTCTCTGCGCCCTCTGCGCCTCTGCGGTGAATAACTGGCATTGTTTGGACGGAAAACGTATGCCGCGCGAACGCCTGGTGAGTCCCGAGAGCCGCGGACCCGACGAGGAAGGGTTCTCGTGGAGTCTTCGGCCGAAGCGCCTCGCGGAGGTGGTCGGCCAAAGGAAACTCATCGAGAAACTCCTCATCGCCATTAAGGCCGCCAAGGGGCGCAAAGAGCCGCTCGAGCACGTCCTCCTCTACGGACCGCCGGGCCTGGGGAAGACGACGCTCGCGCACGTCGTCGCGGCCGAGATGGGCGCGGGAATCAAGACCACCAGCGGCCCGGCCCTCACGCGGCCGGCGGACCTGGTGGGAATCCTGACGAATCTCGCCAGGGGCGACGTCCTTTTCATCGACGAGGTCCACCGCCTCGGGCCCGTCGTCGAAGAGTTCATCTACCCGGCGATGGAAGAGTTCCGGATCGACATCACGGTGGACCGCGGCAGTTTCGCGCGGACGATCAACGTGCCCTTGCAGCCCTTCACCCTGATCGGCGCGACGACGCGCGCAGGGTTCCTCTCGGCACCGCTCAGGGAACGGTTCGGCCTCTACCACCACTTCGAGTTCTATCCGGAGGAGGACCTTCTGGAGATTGCGCGGCGATCGGCAAAGTTGCTCCAGGTGCCGACCGACCCGGAAGCCCTGGCCGAAGTCGCCCGCCGCAGCCGCGGCACGCCGCGCGTCACCATCCGCCTCATGCGCCGGATGCGCGACTTCGCCCAGGTGAAAGGCGACGGGCGCGTGACGCCGCAAATCGCGCGCGAGGCCCTCGCCATGGAAGCAGTGGACGAGCGCGGCCTGGACGAACTGGACCGCAAGTTTCTGCGGACGATCGTCGAGGTGTACGGCGGCGGGCCGGCGGGGATCGAGGCCATCGCCGCCACCTTGAACGAAGAAGTGGACACCCTGGTGGACATGGTGGAGCCGTACCTCTTGAAAATCGGTTTCGTCGGCCGGACGCGCCAGGGCCGCGTCGCCACCGCCGGCGCCTACAAGCACCTGGGCCTGAAAGCCCCGCCGCCGCCGCGCAAGTCAGGGAAACGCGGGCCGCCGGAACCCGAACTCTTCGCCCCTGGCACGGCAGGCGTGCCGTGGCCTGACGGCGAGCCTCCGTAGCGCCGGCCGTGGGCCTTAAAACGTTTAGCCGCGACCCGCCAGAGGAGCGCGCTCTCCCGGCGCGCCGGGATCGCGGCTAATCATTTTGGCGGGGTGCCATGCTTTCGCTTGCGAAAGCATGAGCCACACGCCCCGCTGGGGCGTGGCACCCGCGCTATGGGGGCCGCCGCGCGAACGGCCGATAGAGCGGGTCGCCGATGAAACACATCTGCCAGGAGACGAGCGGCTGGGCCATCCAGGCCGCCTCGCCCCAGGAATACCCCTTCAGCAACCGGTCCATGAGGATGTCCACGTTCGGCGTTCCGGTGAGGAACGGTTCATAGACCGCCCCTGCGGTGACGCACGCCCCGTGCACCAGCAGGGGCCCGACCCAATGGTTCTTCGGGTCGCGGATGGCGGCGCCCGTGAAACTCTGGAGATGGTAGGCGATCGCGCCGCGATTGAAACGGAAGTCGAGCTTGGTCATCGGCCCCGCGGCCGACTCGTGGTACCAACCGAGATAGACGGCGGCGTCGGGCATCGGGTGCGCGAGGGGCAGAATCTCCGGGCGCGTGTCCACCTCGGTCGGGAATCCGGCGCGCTCGAGCGACGACGCGGCGCGAAGGAGCCACCGGTCGCCCACGGCGTAGCCGCCCGTCGTAATGCCACGGGTATCGACATAGGCGCGACCTTTGAGGCCGCCCTGTTCGGCCCAGAGGGCGTCGTCCACGAGGCGCCGGGCGATGGCGGCGCTCGGGCCGTCCAGACGCGAGACGAGAATCATCCCGCCGTCCAGGGGCGGGCCGAACGGCGCGTCCGCCCCGAAATACGGATTCACGAGGCTTCCCACCAGTGGATGCCCGCCCGACGGCAAAAGCGCGAGTTCCGAATCCACCGCCGCCGCCTTCGACAGGTACATCGTCTTCACGTCCTCGTAGCCGGTGACCTTGATGGGGACGCCGAAGACCGGCACGAGGTACTTGGCGCGCCGCTCGCCGAGGCTGAGGGCCAGCGTCGCGTCCGCGAGGGCGACGTCGAACCGCCCTTCCCACTCCGCCAGAAAGGCCCGCAGGGGCTTCCAGATCGTCTCGTCGAACTGGTCGCGGGAGATTTCCTCCGCGGCCGGGGCGCGCACAACGCAGAGGTTCGCGGCGGGGATGCCGCGCGCCGCCATGTAGTGGCGCGCGACAGCGACGCCTTCGGGAACGCTTTCGGACGCCAGAACGATGACGCGTTCGGCCTCGGTCTGGCCCGGCGCCGAAGCGCCCATCGCGAGAACCGCCAGACCGATGGCGAGGCCGATTCGCTTCAATCCAATCTCCCGCCCGCCGGCGGCGGGCCGCCGGAACCCAAGGCGCCGCGCGCTAGGCGTCTGGCTCGGAGGCCCCGCCCGACGGGCCCGCCACTTCGTTGAGCACATGGTCCTCGATAAAGATGGGCGTATCGTTCGCGATGCCGAGCGCGATGGCGTCCGAAGGCCGGGCGTCCACCCGGACCTCGTCGCCATTGCGATCGATGACGAGGTTCGCGTAGAAGGTGTGGTCCCTGAGGTCGGTGACGACGACCTTCGCCAAGCGGCCGCCGAGCGCCTCGATGACGCCCCCCAGGAGGTCGTGCGTCAACGGCCGGGGGAGCCGAAGGCCCTTCAAGCGCCGGTCGATCGCCGCCGCCTCGAAAAACCCAATGACGATCGGGAACGCCCGCTCGCCGCCCACTTCCTTCAGGACGATGACCTGGTGGTCCCCCGCCTCGTTGATCATGATCCGCACGAGTTCGACGCGGACTTCCATGGCCGTCTCCACGCCCGATGCCCCAGGTATTCTACCCCGCATTGGCGTCACGGCAAGGGACAAACAGCACCGCTCGCCCGCCGTCAACGTTTAGCCGCGACCCGAAGGGGAGCGCGCTCCCCTGGCGGGTCGCGGCTAAGCATCGCGGCTCGGGGATTACGCCAGGTCGGCGAGATTCTTTTCGAGCGCCGCGATGGTCGCCCGGACCTCGCCAGCCCGCGCCCGTTCGCGCTCGACGACCTCGGCGGGGGCGCGCTCGACGAAGTTCGGGTTCGCAAGTTTCTTTTCGATGCTTGCCAGGAACGCCCGCTCCTTGGCGATGCGGTCCTCGAGGCGCTTCCGCTCCGCCTCGAGGTCAATCAACCCTTCGAGTGGAACGTACACCTCGGCTCCCGCTACGATCTCCGTGGCCGAGTGCGGCGCCTTCTCGACCTCGGGGCCGGCCGTCAGTCGCTCCACGCCCGCCAGGCGCTGGACCAACCCCTCGGCCGCGGTGAGGACCGCCGCCCGGTCGGCCTCGGTCCGCACGTGGGCCGCCGGCCGAACGGCAGGCGCCATCTGCATTTTGTTGCGGATGTTCCGCACCGCGCGGACGACATCCATGACAGCCGCGAAATCCGCCTCCGCCCGTTCATCCGCCAGGGCCTCCGCGCGCGCCGGCCATCGGGCGGCGATGAGGTGATCGCTCGGCGGGGCGTCGGCCAGGCCCGCCAGGCTCCGGTCCCGCACCATCCCGTTCAAATCCTCCCATGCCGCCTCGGTGATGAACGGCACGAATGGGTGCAGCATCCGCAGGGCCCGGTCCACGACGAACGCGAGGATGCGCTGAGCCGTGGCGCGTTCGGCCCCATCCGCCAGGCGCGGTTTCACGGCCTCCAGGTACCAGTCGCACAGGTCGCCCCAGAAAAAGTCGTAGAGCGTCATGAGGCTCGACTGAAAACGGAAGGCCTCGAGTTCCTGTTCGACGAACCGCAGCGTGTGCTCCGAGCGCGAGAGGATCCAGGCGTCCTCCAGGTGCAATTGCTTCCGGTCGAACTTCGCCCGGTCCGCCCCTTCGAGGTTCATGAGGGCAAAGCGGACGGCGTTCCAGAGTTTGTTGCAGAAGTTTCGGCCCATGTCGAACTTGGGGCTGGTGTTGCGTCCCGTGGCGGCGTCCTTCTGGACCGGCAGGCGGACATCCTGCGTCTCGGTGGTCATATAGGCGAGGGTGAAGCGGAGGGCGTCGGCGCCGTGCGTCGCGACGATGTCGAGCGGGTCCACGCCGTTGCCCAGCGACTTTTTCATCGGCCGGCCTTCGCCGTCCTGGATCATCGCATGGATATAGACATCCCTGAACGGGACTTCGCCGCGGCAGTAGAGGCCCATCATCACCATCCGGGCGACCCAGAGAGTGATGATCTCGCGCGCGGTCACCAGGACGTCCGTCGGATAGAACGCCTTCAGGTCCGACGTCTCCTTCTTCTCCTCCTCCGGCCAACCGAGCGTCGAGAAGGGCCAGAGGGCGCTTGAGAACCACGTGTCGAGGACATCGGGGTCCTGCGCGAGGAGGTGGCCTGGAATCGCGTCCGCCGCCAAGTCCTCGTCCCGCGTGCAAACCAGAAAACCGCCGCGCGTCTCGTCCGCGCGCCAGGCGATGCCGTCGCGCCCGCCGAACGCCTTCTCGAGGTCCTTCTGCGTGCACGCCGGGCAACTCCAGATCGGAATGCGGTGGCCCCACCAGAGTTGGCGGCTGATGCACCAGTCGCGCTTCTGAGAGAGCCAATCGAGATAGCCTTGCGCGTAGCGCTCGGGGTGGAACTTGACGCGCGGGTCGCTGCCGTCCTTGGGCTCGACGGCCTTCATCGCCGCCTCCGCCAAATCCGCCATTCGCACGAACCACTGGTCCGAGAGGTACGGCTCGATGGGCGTCTTGGAGCGGTCGGAGTGGCCGATGTCCGTCTCGTAGTCCTCGACCTTCTCCACCAGTCCCTGCGCTTCGAGGTCCGCCACGACCTTCTCGCGGGCCTCGTAGCGGCCCATGCCGGCATACGGGCCGCCGCTTTCGTTGATGTGCCCGTCGGGCGTCAGGATGTTGATCATCTCCAGGCCGTGCCTCAGGCCTGCCTCGTAGTCGTTCGGGTCGTGGGCGGGCGTGACCTTCACGCAGCCGGACCCGAACGTCGGGTCCACCAGTTTTCCGTCGGCGATGACGGGAATCTCGCGTCCGAGGAGCGGCAGGATGACGGTCCGGCCGACGAGGTCCTTGTAGCGCGGGTCGTCCGGGTGGACGGCGACGGCCGTGTCGCCCAGCATCGTCTCGGGCCGTGTCGTCGCCACCGTGACGAACCGCCCCCGCGCACCCTTCACGGGGTAGCGGACGTGCCAGAGGTGGCCCTTGACCTTTTCGTGGTACACTTCGTCGTCGGCGACGGCCGTTTGGAGGTGGGTGTCCCAGTTGACGAGCCGCTTGCCGCGGTAAATGAGGCCGTCGGAGAACATTTGGTAGAACGCGGCGCGAACGGCGCGGGCGCACACGTCGTCGAGCGTGAATCGCGTGCGCTGCCAGTCGCAGGAGCACCCGATGCGCCGGAGTTGTTCGAGGATGAGGTCGCCGCTCCGTTCGCGCCAGGCCCAGATGCGCCGGACGAGTTCCTCGCGGCCGACGTCGTGGCGCGTCTTCTTTTCCTCCTCGAACATTCGGCGTTCGACGACCGCCTGCGTGGCGATCCCCGCGTGGTCCATCCCGGGGAGCCAGAGGGTCTTTCGGCCCTGCATCCGGCGCCAGCGCACGAGAATGTCCTGGAGCGTATTGTTGAGCGCGTGGCCGAGGTGCAGCCGGTCGGTGACGTTCGGCGGCGGGATGACGATGGTGAACGGTTCTCCCGGCGCGTCGGGCTCGGCATGGAAATATCCGCCGCGCTCCCATGCCGCGTAGATGCGCTCCTCGACCGAGGCCGGGTCGTACACCTTCGCCGGGGCGTTCGGGCCGCCGTTTTCCTCCGGCCGGGCCGTCGGCGCCTCAGCCATGGGCTCTCTCCTCGTCCTTCGTCAGTTTGTACGCGATGCTGTCCACCAGGGCCTGCCAGGAGGCGTCGATGATGTTCTCCGAGACGCCGACCGTGCCCCAGTGTTCCTCGTGGTCCTTCGATTCGATGACGACGCGGACGCTCGCCGCCGTGCCGGCGCCGGAGTTGATGACGCGGACCTTATAGTCCGTCAGGCTCATCTCCGCCAGCGTCGGGTACGCGGGGACGAGGGCTTTTCGCAGGGCGCCGTCGAGGGCATTGACGGGGCCGTCGCCCTCGGCCACAGTGTGTTGCCAACGGTCGGCCACGCGCAGTTTCACCGTCGCCTCGGTGACGGGCGGCCGGTCGTCGTCCTTCTTAATGGCCACCGAGTAGTGGTCGAGGTCGAAGAACGTCCTTCCGGTTCCCGCGAGGCGTCGGACGAGCAGCACGAAGGAGGCCTCGGCCGCCTCGAACTGGTATCCGAGGTTTTCAAGGCGCTGGACCTCCTCCAGGACATGGTCGCGCAGCGAAGAGTCGGCTTCGAGGCCGGCGGCGGCGACCTTCGCCAGAATCGTTCCGCGCCCCGACAGTTCGCTCACCAGGATCCGCCGCGTGTTCCCCACCCGCCGCGGGTCCACATGCTCGTAGGTCCGCTCGTCGCGTGCGACGGCCGAGGCGTGCATCCCGCCCTTGTGGGCGAACGCGCTCGGGCCGACGTAAGGCTGCCCCGGAACGAGCATCATGTTGGCCGTCTCATACACGAACCGCGACACCTCCGTCAGGCGCGCGAGGTTCTCCGGCCCGAGGCACGCGAAGCCCATCTTCAGTTCGAGGTTCGGAACGACCGCGCAGAGGTCCGCGTTGCCGCAACGCTCGCCCAGGCCGTTGACGGTCCCCTGGACCTGCCGGCATCCGGCGCGAACGGCCGCCAGCGTGTTCGCGACCGCCAGGCCCCCGTCGTTGTGCGCGTGGATGCCCAGCCGCCCGCCGACCTCCCGCAGGACGCGGGCCGTCGTCTCGGCAACATCCTCCGCGAGCGCGCCGCCGTTCGTATCGCAGAGGACGATCCAGTCGGCGCCGGCGTCTTTCGCGGCGGCAAGCACCCGCAGGGCGTAGTCGGCATTGGCCCGGCAGCCGTCGAAGAAATGCTCGGCGTCGAAGAAGACCTCGCGGCCGGCTTCTTTCATAAGGCGGACCGAGTCGCCGACCATCGCCAGGTTCTCCTCCAGGTCCGCCCGGAGGACCTTCGTCACGTGGAAGTCCCACACCTTGCCGACGAGGGCGACGGCGGGCGTCCCGGCCGCGAGGAGCGATCGCAGCGTCGCGTCCTGGTCGGCACGGGCGCCTTTGCGGCGCGTCATGCCGAACGCGACCAGCGTGGCGCGCTTGAGCGGCTGGCGGCGAAGCGCCTCGAAGACCGCCTCCTCTTTCGGATTCGCGACCGGGTAGCCCGCCTCGATGTAATGGACGCCGAGCGAGTCCAGTTGGCGGGCGATCTCCAACTTGTCCTGGAGGCTGAAACTGACGCCCTCGCCCTGGGCCCCGTCCCGCAACGTCGTATCGTAAACCGTTATCTCGTTCATGGCTCGCGTTCCTGATTCGCGCTCCCCTTCGGGTCGCGGCTAAACATGACCAGCGACACGAAAAAACCCCGGAGCCTCTCAGGCCCCAGGGCGATTGCTGCGTTGCCCAGACTACGCCCGGGGCCCTCCCGCCGATACGATGACGCCCGCGATGCCGGCGCGCGCGGCACAGGCAGGCCGAGCGAGACTCTCCGAACGCTCTTTCTGTCCGCGTGCCGACACGCCGCACCTCCCGGGCGTCGCCCCGGCATAGCCGGGCTCTGCCTTGGCGAAGCCGGGCCACCCGGCCCCGTCTATTCGACAAGGCAGTATACCATCGGCCGACGAAGGGTCAAATCTTTATTCCCTCCTCCCAATGCGGAATGCAGAATGAAACGATCCTTTCCCTCTCCCCTCGTGGGAGAGGGGACATCACACGTTGCCGTTCAGACGGGCGGCAGGCCGGATGCTTCCTCCGGAACGGTCGCCGGCGGCGCGATGACCGTCATTCGCCGCCAACGCCCCGAGAGGAACCGCCCCCACATCGCCAGCCCGAGCACGATCACGTACGCCGACGCCGCCGACCACGGCCCGAAGATGCCCCACTCGGGCTTGAGGTAGGCGACGAGCGACGCGCCGCTCAGACCCACGCCGTAGGCGAGCGCCAGTTGCATCGCGCCCGGCCAGAGCGTGTCGCCCGCCCCGCGAAGGGCGCCGATGAAGATGACGCTGAGGGCGTCGAACGCCTGGCAAATGAGGATAAAGATGACGGCCTGCGTCGCGATCGCCTGGACGACCGGATCGGCCTCGGCGTTGAAGAGCCTGACGAGCGGCTCGCGCAGCAGCCAGATGCCGATGCCGCACGCGACCATGTACGTCTCGACGAGGACGAGGCCGGCGTGCGCCCGCCGCCAGGCGAGCGCCGGCTGACGAGCCCCGCAGTACCGCCCGACGATGGCCGACACGGCCGCGCTCACGCCGAACGCCGGCATGAAACACAGGTGCCAGTAGCGGTTCAGGATGTTCGTCGCCGCAATCGCCTCAGTGCCGAACCGGCCGATGATGCCCGCCATGAAGATCGTCCACATCAGGAGGTCGCCGACGAACATCGCACCCGCGGGGCTTCCGATCCGCAGGAGGTCCGCAAGTTCCCGCCGCGCGAGAGCCCACTGACGCCGTGTCGCGTACTCGCGCGCCATCGGGCCCGCCAGGAAGACGGCCCCGAGGATCGCCGCCTCGGTGGCGAACCCCGCGACCGTCCCGAGGCCAGCGCCCGCGAGTCCCATCGCCGGAAAACCGAAGTGCCCGAAGATCAGGACGTAGTTCGCCCCCACGTTGACCAGGTTTGCCGCGACCCCCGCCACGAGCGTGATCGCCGGCCGGTGCATCCCGACGAACCAGGCCCCCAGCGCGCGAGCCGACAGGTTAAACGCCGCCCCCCCGACGAGGATCTGATAGTAAAGCGTCTCCTGGCGCGTCACCTCCGGCGCGTGGCCGAACAGGGGGAAAAGGTGCGGCGCCGCCGGAATCGCCACCGCCGCCAGCAACGCCGCCGCCCCCCACCCCAGCCAGAGACCCTGCCACGCGTACCGGGCGGCGCGCTCCGGACGCCCGGCGCCGAGGTTCTGCGCGGCAAAGGTGCTCACACATCCCAATAGCCCCATAAAAAAACAAACCGTCGTGAACGCCGAAATGCCGCCGCCCAGTTGCGCCGAGAACGCCTCCGTCCCCACGCGCGACACCATCACCCCGTCCACGAACTGCATCACCGTGTAACTGATGGTATTGAGAACCGTCGGCACCGCGAGGCGCACCACCTCGCCGACGCCCCACAGCCTCCGCCCGTCGGCCGCCCGAGCGCCCGCCTTCAGGTTGTCGAGAAAATCGCCCACACGCCTCTCCCGCTCGCCCCCAAACTCCCGCCCAGTATAGCCGCACCCCCGCCGCCGGGCCAGAACGGGTGTGACTGCATTTTCCGGCCGGTTCACCGGGAACTTCCAACAGGTCGCATGAGCCACCAGCCGGGGGTGGCACTGGTGGCTTGTCCACCAGTGCGCGGCCCCGTGGCGATGCACTGGCGGGCAAGCCGCCAGTGCCACCCAGCCAAGACGCTTGACCCCGCGCCCCCGCCCCTCTACCATGGCCCCTGCCATGTTCACCGGCCTCATCGAAACCATCGGCCAGGTCGTCCGCGCCGAACGCCGCGCGGACGCCTTGCGCCTCGCGGTGGACCTGGGCCCCGCGGCCGAAGGCGTCCGCCCCGGCGATTCCATCAACCTCTCGGGCGCCTGCCAGACCGTCGCCGCCATCCATGGCCGAATCGCCGAGTTCGACGCCGTCGCCGAAACCCTCGCCCGCACCACGCTCGGCGACTGGCAGCCCGGTCGCCGCGTCAACGTCGAGCGGAGCCTCCGGCCCGGCGACCGCCTCGGAGGCCACTTCGTCTCCGGCCACGTCGATGCGACCGGACGCGTCGTCGAAAACCGCCAGGGCGACGGCGGCTGGCGGCTCCGCGTCGAAGCGCCGCGCGAACTTTTCCCCGAGATCGCGCCCAAGGGAAGCATCGCCGTGGACGGCGTCAGCCTGACCGTCGTCGAGGCCGACGCCCCCGTCCTCAGCGTCGCGCTCATCCCGACGACGCTCCGCCAGACCACCCTCGGAGACCTAAAGAGCGGCGACCGCGTCAACCTCGAAACCGACCTCCTCGCCAAGTACGTTCGCCGCGCCATCGCCGCCGCCACCGGACAGCCGGCCGACGACCGCCGACTCCTCGAAACGCTCCGCCAGGCCGGCTTCCTCGACTGATCGCAAAGGACTTCGCCATGGCGAACCCGGACCTCCCGCGCCTGGGCATTACGCTGGGCGACCCGGCGGGCATCGGACCCGAGGTCGTCGCCAAGGCCCTCGCCGACCCCGCCGTCCGCCGCCTCGCCCGCTTCGCCGTCTTCGGCCTGCCGTGCGACGCATGGGCCGACGCCGCCGGCGTTCCCCTCGATTTCGTCTCCCAGGTGACCGGCCTTGACGAGCGGGACGGCCGGGCCGGAGACGTCGCGCTCATCGTCCCCCCCGGCCTCAAAGGCGCCGAGATTCCTCGCGGCCGGCCGACCGCCGAATCCGGCCGGGCCGCCGTCCAGTTCATCCTCGCCGCCGTCGACGCCGTACGCGCGGGGCGGACCGACGGCCTCGTCACCGCTCCCATCAGCAAAGAAGCCGTCCACCTCGCCGGCCACCCCTGGCCCGGCCACACGGAACTGCTGGCCGAAAAGTTCGGCGCCGCGGAGGTCGCCATGATGTTCGCCGGCGGACCTTTCCGCGTCGTCCTCGTCACCATCCACCTGGCGCTCCTCGAGGCCATCCGCTCGCTCACCGTCAAGCGCATC